>Ga0183100_1000499_pt1 | contig 30528 bp, 23 predicted proteins | sample Biomet2_FD_127789 | JGI IMG/M metagenome (GOLD analysis project Ga0183100, IMG submission 127789) | Microbial communities from bioreactor (seeded with anoxic lake sediment) at LBNL, California, USA - Biofuel metagenome 2 | ecosystem: Engineered > Bioreactor > Anaerobic > Unclassified ... | reverse complement strand
AATGCCGCCTTACGAACTTCTTCGCTATAAAAAATTCGAGACGCAAACACTCTTGTTCCATTTTTTCCTTTTTCTAATTCTTTCATCATTCTTCAGTTTATGAGTCAACCTATTTTAGGACAAGACAGTGTGTTTTGCTATTATGTTCAATGAAGATGATCGATACTTCCGGAGCGTGTTTTTCAGATGTTTGTATTCGTCAAAACAATGAGGTCATTCGTCGAAAATGTAACAAATATATTTTTACAAAGAATGGCCTAGCCGTTAAAGTTCTGTCTATAATAAGCAAAAAGTCTTGAAGAAAAACTTCAAGACTTTACATTTTCTATTTTTTAGAGGCGGTGCGTACGGGACTCGAACCCGTGACCTCCTGCGTGACAGGCAGGCATTCTAACCAACTGAACTAACGCACCAGATTGTTTTGCGGACTTTTTTCAAACGCGATGCAAAGGTAGAAAGTTTTTCTATTCCCTCCAAATTTTTACTTACTATTTTGTGAAAATTCGCTGAAAAATTTTTGTATCAATAAACTCATTCCCCATGTATAGCCAGTTCTTAAGGGTACACGTCGGCTCATAACCCGCTTTCAGAAAGAGCTTTATCGATGCTAAATTTTTAACACTCACATATGAATAAAGTTGCCGCAGATGCAAAAATTCTTGTACATATTTCTCCAATAATTCAAGTACCTCCGTTCCATATCCCATATTTCGGTAGTCCTTTGCCAACACGATACCAATTTCAGCCCGCAAATGGCGAGGATTAAAATCTACTAGATCGGCCATGCCTACAACAGTACCTTCGTCTACGGATTCTATCATCAAACGCAGTTGACCATCGGTATAAATGTCGTGCGTACCTTTTGCAATAAATTGTTTCAATAGATAGCGTGAATAAGGCACATTCACACTACTAATGTCCCATAGTGTTGTATCGTTCTCCAAGGTGTACAGGACCTCCAAATCTTCCGGTTCCATCGCCCTCAGGGTGACTCGCTTTCCCAATAATAAATTTGTCTTAATCATAGTTTGAACACGTTTTGGTTAGTTATCAGTAAATGGTTGAAGAGATCATAAGTCCCCATCAAATTATTCTTATTTTTTGCACTATCAAACAACTTCAATATGCTTTCTACACGGAAAGCACTTCGATCATAAACCACGAAGCCATAATCGCTACAGTTTATAGTTGCATCCAAATGCCCCCGCGACAGATTTTTTTCATTCCCCTCTACAAAATCGGCTTCAAGCATACTGCAGCGACAAATTTCTCTGGCTTCATCCAGCATCTTACTACTACCTATGAACAAGTATTTCTTCGGAAGTTCATTATTACGTACACGAACAGACGACAACAATGATCCGATTTTTTTATGTAGTAGCGTATTCATAGCAAACAAAAAAACCGAAACTTTAATAGGTAAGGAAAGAAAGAAACCATAATGTTTATAGTGTTTATCAAAAAAGATCAACATAGCTTGATAAAACACGTATACATAGCGATAAGAACTTTTTTCCGTACTTTCACCTTTATAATGAAGAATAGGCGTAGGCAAATAATAATTTTGGAAACCAGCTTTCTGAATGCGGTAAGAAAGATCTATGTCTTCACCATACATAAAGAAATCTTCATCAAAACCACCCACCTTATTGAGCACAGCATGTGGGATCATCATAAACGCACCAGACACAACATCAATGGAATTTTCCTTCCATTCATTCTGATATTGCATATAATAACGTCCAAATACGTGTGATTGTGGAAACATTTTGGACAATCCCAATATTTTGCACAACGATGTAAACGGAGTAGGCAAACCACGACGTGATTCAGGTGCAAATGCACCATTCGGTTTCAACATTCTAACACCAAGACCTCCAGCATCTGAATGATGCCAAAAAAAATCCAAACAGTCTTTCAGGCAATTTTCTCCCACCATAGTGTCCGGATTAATAAAAAGAATATACTCCCCTTTGCTCTCTCGCAATCCCAAATTATTAGCCTTACCAAAACCAAGATTTTCTGAATTTTCTAACAAAGTTAGTGTAGGAAACTTTTCTTTAGGGAATGTCTTTTTTATATATTTCTGTGTCCCGTCAGTAGAAGCATTATCCACCACAAAAACCTCCATTTCAATCCCCACTGCGGAGTTGTACAAAGTCTCAAGGCATTGCTGTAAGTAATACTTCACATTATAACTGACTATAATAACAGAAATTTTCATTTTTTTCTTTCGTTTTCGGATTCTCTCATCATTTGAAAGTTCTTTTCACTGGGGTAGCAGAACAAACATCCTATCAATACAATCACACTACAATAGAAACCGGTATTATCTGTTAATAGAAATGAATCCAAAAAGTTAAACAACAGCGTAAAAGCGAAAAGCACGTATCGGATAGCATTACATTTCACATAAGCCTTCCTGCCAAATTCTTCATCAGAATTCATTACCTGATTGCTGACTATTTTGAATTTAAATAATTTCAAACAGAAATAAATTACGCCCAAACTCAGCAGAACAGCAAAAGTGTTAATCAGATAACTCGCCATTCCGTTATCGGCTAAAAATCCGTCCTCACAGTTCCAGCCAATCTGATAAGAAGTATTTATGATTACAGGCAGTAAAATCAACACCAAATAACCCCACTCCAACTTTTTCATTTTTCTGTTTGATTTAATTCTTAATGATTTTGCTCTTTAAAAGCCACGCGATTCACGATCGAGCGCCCCAATGTTACTTCGTCGGCATATTCCAACGTATCTCCAATTGATACACCGCGGGCAATGGTTGTCAAAACAACATTCAGACCGTCCAGACGGCGCGAAATATAAAAATTCGTCGTATCACCTTCCATAGTGGCACTCAAAGCCAAAATAACCTCATCAACCTCGCCTATCTTTACTCGTTCTACGAGTGAATTAATTTCAAGATCAGAAGGTCCAACTCCCTCCATTGGAGAAATGATACCCCCCAACACATGATATAATCCTTGATATTGCTGTGTGTTTTCAATGGCTAACACGTCTTGCACGTTTTCAACTACACAAATTTTTCGACGATCTCTTCTTGGATTTCCACAAATATCACATTCATCGCTATCCGAGAGATTGTGACAGGTCTTACAGAACTTTACATCGTTTCTAAAATCCAAAATAGATTGTGCAAACGTTTTCACCACCTCGCTATTCTGTTTCAGTAAAAAGAGCACCAAACGTAGTGCCGTTTTACGCCCAACTCCTGGTAATCCAGAAAAAGCTTCCACAGCACGCTCCAATAATTGTGATGAAAACTGTTCGTTCATTTTTTCTATTTGCTTACAAAGATAGTGTAAATCAAACAAAATACAAAACGAAAGATAATGTCTTTCACTCTTGATGTTCTGTAATACTGTCTATCTCACATAAAGTTAACGTGATATGAACCGTAAACTCAATAGGGAGACTTTCTGAAAAAAAAGGAGATCTTATCATCCATTGCCTTATCTGAATCCTAGACAGAATTTTCATCTTTGCATATTTTTCAGTATCTTTGCGCAACAATCAATCCTAATTCCCTTATGATGACCATTCAAAGCGCAGAATTTATTACAAGCAGCAGCACCATTTCACAGTGCCCACAAACCGAAAAACCGGAATTTGCTTTCATCGGTCGGAGCAATGTGGGGAAAAGTAGTCTTATCAATATGCTCACAGGACGAATACGCCTCGCCATGACATCACTAACGCCTGGTAAGACGATTCTCATTAATCACTTCCTGATTAATAAGGACTGGTATCTCGTGGACCTCCCTGGTTATGGTTATGCGAAACGAAGCAAGACCATGCAGGGAAAATTTCAACGCATGATAAACAGCTATATTCTCCACCGCGAAAACTTACTGAATCTGTTCCTGCTCATTGATGGCAACATTCCACCACAACAGATTGATTTGGATTTTATTAACTATCTAGCTGAAAATCAAGTTCCTTTTACACTTGTTTTTACAAAAAGCGACAAATCGCGCAAAGGCAGTTTTCCAAAAAGTGTTCACACGTTTCTCTCCAAATTGAATGAGACCTGGGAAGAACTACCTCCTTACTTTTCTGTTAGTTCTCAAAAGAGTATCGGACGTGAAGAGTTACTGAGTCACATGGAGGAAATACTAAAAAACAAAGAATAGCTCTAATTCAACGATGTCCTTCCATTTTTCGTTAAATTTTCAACCTATAACAGTAACACTTTTCCCTTATTCGTCTTTATAACACAAATATATCTCCTTTCATAATCATCTTAATCTTTGTAGCCTTCACAACGACCGTTCCTAGCACTTCATGAGCTGCCATTTTGCTGATCAGAAAATCCGCGTTCCAATCCACAACCATTTCGCGTGCTTGCGCAGCAAAACAATTATTGTGATAGAGCAAGTCTGATAGTACTCCTCATTCGCTTTCATCAAATATTTTTCAACCTCTGGTATTCCTGTGTTTGTTGATCTTTCATCATAAGAGTCATACGTCCGTATTCCACTTTTAAAATAATTTTCCTTCTCCAACCACACTCAAATCTGGTCTCATGATGGTTAGATACACAGGGGCAATCTCTTCGTTAGTAAAAGAATTATACACGTAGTCACTCCTCCAGATACTGTCCGGCTGAGCTGTATACAACATCATCACTTGCGGCAACAAGAATCACCATAGATTGCATCTTTTCATTATAAAATATCTATTTCATAACTATGCTGTTTCAAATTCAGTAATCTGTTATCTGTCAAATTTAAAATCAAATACTTTTCAGCACGTTCTACCCAATGATTTGCGCTCTTTTTTCTTTGAAATTGTGTAATGTTAATTGTAAAAACATCCTCTTTGTTCCTCTTGTTTTTGATCACTTTGACAATATAACAATATGATTTTCCTTCAACAAATAGACTAACCAGTCATTCATCGTTTTTTCATAAATATAGGACAAATATTAAATTCTTATTTACCTTACTATCTGATTTTTAAGATAAAATGCTACTTCACTTTATAAACTCCTATATTTTTGTTTTTATCCCCAATATTTACATCCGATCCCATACTTTCATATTTTTATTATCTAAGTTTACCCATTGGAAGAATCAAAAAGTCAAGAAGTTAATGTCTAAAAAGTTTTACATATCTTTGGATTTTAGTACTGAATAAGCTTCTCCATTTAAATCATCATCTGCACAACATCGATGTAATATTTGCGAAAAGTTTAGAGATCTGCAGGAATTTGCCCAATGAGAAGGGTAACATCTCTCATGTCATGTGGCGTAGTATCCAAGCTTTCTGAGGCCATCCGAAAACAAGTCACGATAACTATTAGCGGAACAGAAAACTATTTCTACATAGATTTTAAGTCTGTTGAGAAGCCTGTCGTCTGGAAAGGGGTAAATGTTGTAAGAAGGAAACTGATTTCAAGAGATCAGCAAAATGAGTGCATGTAACTTCTTACAATACATCAATTTTATTCATAAAAAAACCATCGGCAGAATTATATGCGCTGATCTAATTCCACCAATGGGTCATTATAGTAAATCAAGAAACAATAAGAGGCGTTCCTTCAAATTAACGTACGACTACCTTTTCGACTTTTCCGCAAACAGAAACAAGAAGCCCTGTGTTCGTATAGCCAGCCATATTGACAGACTGTCCATTAATAACATTCATGGACAGTAATTTTTGTCCGGAAAGACTATATACCTCCAATAGATGTGGAGCGTCGTCGAGTAAGTGCATCGTCATAATGCCAGATGCAGGATTAAGACTAAAATAATGTTGCATATTAATCCTATCATTTATATGCGTAGGTGTTTTTGCATACCAATATTTGGCAAAATGATTGTCTTCCGAATAGTCACTTAAACCAAGAGACATTGCATTACCATCAATATAAATACTCGGCCAAGGAGCATTTGGAGAGTAGCATACTTGGTCTAATACTAATCCAAATGGGTCGTTTAAACGTATTTTTTCACCTTCATTTGAAAGTTTTCCTTCTGTCCAATTATAAATTTGAATATCATTATCCAGTTTCAATGCATCTTTATTTTGCGCTACGAAGATAGTACCATGTGATGGTATGATGCTTCCTTCTGGAAATACAAACTTTACGCCTTCTGAGAGCGAACAATTACTGATATCATAATCTTCATTTCTTGGATTATAAATACAAACGTATTCAGTCCGATCCGATGTAGAAGTAGAAGACGTATTGTAACAAATTTCCACAATAGTCGGATCCGCCTCCGGAATCATTGGAAGATAATTAGAACCAATGGTTAATGCAAAAGGCTTTTTAATGTGGATATCAAACTTTGCCGGTGATACAAATTCAGGGTCACCAAAGAGATTGTCATGATTTTGGGAAAGTGTATCATTATCGGACAAGCAATTTGATATATAAACGTTGGATTTGTTATCGCAAGAAATCGTTTTATCATAACTATTTGACATAATTGATTGATAAACATCAGCATTACCACCTGCACGTCCAAAAATTTTTTCATAACATGAAATAGGGGAACCAACAGAGAAGAAAGTACACTCACGCACAGTTACATGACTGGAGTCTTTAGCACATACCCCTAAATTGGTCTTGATAAAAGTGGAATGACTGACTATGACACTGGAACGTTGCCCCACAGAAAGACCTTTATCAGTGATTCTGTATGCCATAACACTATCGATTTTTATTCCAGTAGAACCGCCCAAATCAATGGCATCACTATTTGACCCTTCAAAGTCCGATACTGTAACATTCTTGATGAAACCGTCTTTTACGCCGTCAAAATCTATTCCATCTCCATCTGGCTTGTTATTTCCTTTGAAACGACAATTTACAATTTTAGCTTTACCATATTTTACGTTAATGAGATCACCGATCACATTGGAATGAAGACTACTATTAGAAAGAACAACATCACCATACCGAACGGCAACCGGATTACTATCGATGTCTTGAAGCAAAATATGATCAAGACGGAGAGCAGCATCAAAAGCTGAAATGGCAGCTACACAATTATATGCCATTGGGCCATTTGAGGCATTTCGAAGTTCCAGATAACTCATTCGTGTCGTGTCAGAAGCATGTATAAAACAAAGAGCGCCCCAACTATTGCTGGCATTATAGGCAGGATTCAGGCGGAAAAGAATACTGTCTGTTGGCAATCCTTCTGCTTGAATGGATCCATGAACATAGAAATGAGTATTTGGAGACATCCAGACTTGTACACCAGGTTCAATTCGTAGCGTTGCGCCTTCCTTAATATAAACATCACCTTGAACAATATAAGGAGATTTCGCCTTGTAAAATACAAAATCAGTATTCATACTATCAGGTACAAGATTTTGTCCATTCGATTCATAAACCGCAGTCATCGAACGATTTCCTTGCAAAGAAAATTCGCAAGTTTCATCATTTGAAACGTATGTTTCTGGATTACCAGCCTGTTCTGCAATAGATTCAAGGTCAAAAGACAAGTCGCTACTAGCGACACTAGCCTGATGTACTTCTACAGCAAAAACATTATCACCCTCTTTCAAATCAGTGATGGGGACATCATATGTAGCGTAAGTAGTTTGCGCCAATTCGCTACAAGCATAAGGGGCAAGTGTTTTATAATTGATATTCGTAAGAGGCATATTGCTGCTCAGAATTTCTTTTCCATTCAAATATACAATAGCGCCATCATCACGAAGTAAATTCATTTTAAATGAAGTTATATCTGAAAGAGGTGTGGTGATATTGAAGTGCTTTCTAAAATAGGTGGTAACATATTTATTGCTGCTGTTCGAACCATATGAAATGGTAGTTTTGATATTGCTGAGTTTATAACCTAAAGGAGCTTGTCCCGTTTTCCAGTTGCTATCATCGAATGTTGTATCTTTCCATGCTATGCCTTGGTCACTGCCATCGTCAAGATAGCGCCAAATGCTTTCTTTCGTAATGACTTCGCTCAATGTATTTTCACGCCATCCCTTAAAATTATATCCGGCTTTTTTCTTTGCAGTAAGAGTAATAGGCATATTTTGAGGATATGATCCGTACCAGGCAGATTCAGATATTTTCATTTGATTAAATGTCCAAGTACAGGCATTGGCAGGAAAAGAAGAAAGGGACAAAAGTGCCGGTTTGCTACATCCATAGTCGGTAAGGTTTTGGAGTAAGACAGATGGACGTCCATAAGCAAAACATCTAAGTTTTTCAACCTCATTATACCAATAATCGATAGAGGGAATCGCATTACCATATGATGAAGTTGTGCCCTTCCAGCGTGCGATTTGCTTTGCCATCATAGGTTCAATATCGTTCTGATGTTCATCAATTTGTTTACATATAGTAATAGGATTAAAGGTAGTAAATAGTTGATCGGCTATACGACGGCATAAATAGGATTTATATGTATTGTTTTTCATCATTTTAGCAAGAGGCCAAACATCGATATTCATGTAATAATCAAGCAAATCATCACCATATCCGAAGAATCCCCGATCAGCATCCATCATGACCCAACGCCATTTACCACTATTTTTAGTTTTCCACGCCATGGTATTATGAGTGATCGAAGTATTTTTACTATATAGCTGTGCAATAATATAATCTGAGAAATTCTCAACATCGAAACAACCTGAAAGAATATCAAAATTTGATTGTAGAGAAAGATCTTTTTTTGTCAGCGCAATTAATGAATTCCATGCGTTCATATCTCCATTCTCTACATAATCGCCACCTTCTATCATATCAATAGAATCTTTTTTCTGTCCAAAATTGGAAGCGACGTAGTCTTTGTCGACTTTTTCGCGAATGTTGTGGATACCTAAAAACTCACCATTAAGATATACGATACTAGGCCTAAAAGCCATCAAGTCCAGATTTTCATTTCCACGACGGCAAGCTTGTTGCAATAAGCCATCACGAAACAACGTGTTACTCCAATCGTTACCAGATGCCCTGAGAGAAAAGTTATCAAAAGTAGAGCGTAAATTGTCAAAAAACAGTTGATAAGCTAATTTTCCTTCGCCATATTGTTTCTTGAAATAAACGCCCAACATCTTTTGAGGAAGTTCCCAAGAGTTAAGTCCATTTATTTTAATGCCAGCCATTTCATTGAAAGCAGCACGATCACTCCCATTATTTTCAAACAATTCAATATTTACGGGTACTTCCCAATCTGGTTTGAAATTTTGTGTATAAATACCTTTTTTACTATCCCAAAAGTTAGCCGAATTGGTTGATATGGAGACCACCGGAAGATGATGTTTTTCAAATCCTTCATTAATAAAATAGGTAGACGAGATGATTTTTCCGGGAATGAGCCCTTGTTGAAATATGCGTGCACGTAATACTGTGGTCTTCGTGATTTCAATAGGTTCTGTATAGATATTGGAAGATGAAGTGGGCTCAGAACCATCGAGCGTATAATGCACTTCTCCACCTAAGTCTTGTGTGATTTTAACTTGTACAGGATTGTTGAAGAAGCCTCCAGGAGTGAGAATCTCTAGCTGGTTGGCACATCCCGCATATGATTGTGTTGTATTTGCAGCCCCCGGTGTCGGTTGCATAAAAAAACGAATGGAAGAAGGAGCTTCCGACAAACGTCCTAATGAAACATTAACAAACTGTGGACCAAACGATAAGGTATCAACAATTTCTTGATGAGGAGAAAAGATACCGATTTGTTCACCACTGGCAGACAAGTTAAAATTGGTATGTAAGTATTTGTTTTTACCATCGCACCAAATAAGCAGATAACCTTGAGGTGAGATGATAGTGCTTGTTGTGAATTGCCATTTTGTAGGATTTTTAAAGTTATCTGTCAAATAATATCCTTTCAAATCAACTTTAGTATTTCCTTCATTATGAAGCTCGACCCAATCTGAAAAAATACTGTCGGAGTCTGCATTAATACTCGCATTTGAAGCTAACAATTCTGTAATTCGAATTTGAGCATGAGTAGGAATATTGAAAAGTAAAAGTAACAGTAACACAACATACCCTACCGCATGTTGCATGCCAATAAACATCTTTTTTAAGTAACACATTTTTCTACATATGATTTTGTGGTTAATTTTCGGATGCAAATATAGTTATGGAATCTGTAGAAATATTGAATAATTTTGAAAAGGTAAATATAGTTCTAACAATATGTTACATTATTAGAATTTTTATTTGGGCCATCACTTTAAATTTAGAATCTGTATGAAACTATTTTCGAGATTAACGTCTCATACATGAGTTGAATCATTCCAAGAAAGATCAAACAGTCCACCATCTTGTTCTCCAAAATATTTTCTGTTATTCCATTTTACCAAATTGTCCTATTTTATTGAATGGGCTCCAAATTGTTAATGTTTCAAACCTTTCATAAAAAAACTTCGGGAATACTGATAGGGACAAAATGGTCCATGCGCATCCCGTATTATGTTTTATCTCGGAATTTTCAAAATTCAAATGACGCTCAGCACAAAAACTAGAATCTATTGATCACATTCCACCCATATCAAGCACACTGTTTACCTTAATCATTATGAGTTGTTGGCATCATGATTCCATGTGCACCACGCAGCTCGTGTGCTCACCCCTCAAAAAGGTAGCCAAGAACTGAGCCTTCACGCTTAAAACAAGAAGGTTCCCACAGGAAACTTATAGGGATTTTGGATAAACTTTTATTCATCAAAAATAGCTGTAAACAAAATGCGACTTTTCTCAAAATATATTTGTTGTATTTTTGACAAATAGCCTCATCGTTTTTATAGATGCGAATATCAGAAAAATAGGTTCAAAAGCATAAATGATCCCTATTAAAAATCAATTCAAAACCTACCCTAAAAATTTAAATAAGTGTCACGTGTCACTTATTGTAGCTAAATTTATATTTGGAAAAAACATTGATATCAAAGGCTTTAAAAAGCATCCATATCTTTTTTGTTTTGAAGTAATATCACAAAAGATAAGACCTTTAGCAAATACCATCCTACTTCATTTCTCATTAACTAATTTCAAACCATTTATTTCATAAAATTCTAGTGTAACGAGCTAAACAAATTCATTTGTTTTGTACTCGTTTGCAGGATTTTTGCGTTATCTTTGCAGAAAATACGTAACTCATGGTACTATCTATGACAGGATTCGGTAAAGCCGAGACCAATTTTGAAGAAAAGAAAATTCATATTGAGATTAAATCGCTCAACAGTAAGAATATGGACATCAACACACACATTGCCCCCATGTTCTTTGAAAAAGATTTGGAAATACGCTCTCTGCTCACGGAACGCTTGCAGCGTGGAAAAGTAGATTTCAACCTTTGGATTGAAGATGTAAACTTGACACAATCTACCACACTAAATAAAGAAGTTATTGGGCACTACGTTGCACAAATCAAAGAGATCTGCAAACTTCAAAATATTAAAGAGCCAAGCGAGTGGTGGCAAGTCATCTCAAGACTCCCCAACATTACGCAACAGCAAACCACAGAAGAATTGACAGATGAGAAATGGGCTCCTGTAAAAGCCACCATTCAAAATGCCCTCGAGAAATTGATTGATTTCCGCCAACAGGAAGGCAATGCCGTACGTGAAAAATTTAATGAAAAACTCAAAAACATTGCCTCATATCTAGATGAGGTCAAACAATACGAACGTACACGCGTCGACAAGATCAAAGAACAACTGGAATCGGGACTTAAAGAGATTCCTGCCGTGGATTACGACAAAGGACGCCTGGAACAAGAAATGATCTACTATATCGAAAAACTCGATATCAACGAGGAAAAGCAACGTCTTTCAAACCACTTAAAGTATTTTGCAGAAACGATGCAGAAAAATGAAACACAAGGCAAAAAGCTGGGCTTCATTTCTCAGGAAATGGGACGCGAAATCAATACGCTGGGAAGCAAAAGCAATCAGGCTGAAATGCAGAATCTCGTGGTCAAAATGAAAGACGAACTGGAACAGATTAAGGAACAGGTTTTGAACGTACTTTAAAATGGAAACAACTGGGAAAATTCTTATTTTCTCCGCTCCCAGCGGCAGTGGCAAAAGCACACTCATACAGTTTCTGATGAGCAGCGTAGAGAATTTACATTTTTCTGTAAGCGCCACGAGCCGAGCCCCACGTGGACAGGAACAAAACGGAAAAGATTATTTTTTTCTATCGCCTGAAGCATTTCGACAAAAAATTCAGGAAAATGCTTTTTTGGAGTACGAAGAGGTCTATCACGACAAGTTTTATGGAACCTTAAAATCTGAAGTGGAAAGACAACTGCAAGCCGGAGGAAACGTAGTATTGGACATCGACGTAAAAGGCGCCATCAATGTAAAAAAAATATACGGAAACCGCGCACTGTTGGTTTTTGTACAACCACCATCAATCGAAGTGCTGCGCAAACGTTTGGAGCACCGCGCAACAGATACGGAAGAAGTAATTAGCGACCGCATCCATAAAGCCCGTTTTGAGCTCTCCTTTGCCGACCAGTTCGACCACATTATCATTAACGACGTTCTCGAAAAGGCTGAAGAAGAAACGCTGCATATCGTAAAAAAATTTCTTCAAAAAAACGCATGATTCGCACCGGCATCTTCGGAGGTTCTTTCAATCCCATTCACAAAGCCCACATTGCACTGGCAGAAAACATTTGTCACACCGGAATGATAGATGAAATATGGTTGCTCGTTTCACCACAGAATCCCCTGAAAAAGGACCTTCATCTGATGAACGACAACCTACGACTCGAAATGGCTCAAAAAGCAGTAAAAGGACATCCTCTGCTGGAAGTTTCAGACTTTGAATTTCACCTGCCACGCCCTTCCTATATGTACCACACCCTAGAAGAACTGCGGAAGACTTATCCAGAACGTGAATTTACGCTGATTATTGGGGCCGATAACTGGCTCAACTTTGACCAGTGGTTTCACACGGACGACATTCTAAAGAACCATGATATTCTGATCTACCCCAGAAAGGGCTTCGAAGTAAACGTGGCTCTATTACCCCAAAACGTACATTTACTGGAAAACCAAAAACTTTTTCCCGTCAGTTCCACAGAAGTCAGAGGAAAATTGAAACAAGGAGAAAATGTTTCAAAATGGGTGGATGAAAAAGTAGAACAGATTTTAAGACAAAAAAATCCCTCGGATTAAAGAATGCCATCTCTTTCGATCAGTACAACGGCATAAGCAGAAATGCCTTCCTTTCGCCCCGTAAAACCAAGGCGTTCAGTTGTAGTAGCTTTGATGGAAATATCATCAGGCTCGACTTCCATCAAAGGAGCAAGGCATACTTTCATTTGTTCTATATAAGGATTCAACTTGGGAACTTCGGCACATACCGTAGCATCCACATTGCCTACCCTAAAACCTTTTTGATGTAGCAGCAAAAGCGTTTCGGACAATAACTTTTTACTGTCAATACCGGCATAAGCCATATCGGTATCCGGAAAATGGAAACCAATGTCACGCAAATTTGCTGCACCCAAAAGGGCATCACAAATAGCATGAATCAATACATCAGCATCACTGTAGCCCTGTAATCCGAAAGAAGACGGAATCCGTATTCCACCCAGCCACAAGGGACGTGCCTCCACAATCTGATGTACATCGTAACCAAAACCTACCTTTATATTCATTGAGAAAAATTATCTTCCGCGATGGAAAATGTCCTTAATTCCATCAAAATCAAAACCCAAAGATATACGAAGAGTCTGATCCAACGGGTTGGAAGCTGAAGTGGCAATCACGTAACCTGCATCCAGTGAAAACACATTCATGCGAAAACCAGCACCTACCGTAAAATATTTACGATTTCCCTTGTTGGCACTTTCATGATGGTAACCTCCCCGAAGAATGAATTTGTCATTATAAGTATATTCCGCACCTATACTCCACTGAACTTCCTCCAGTTCCTCCTTAAATCCGTCAGGGGCATCACTAAAACTTTTAAAGATACCGGAAATTGGAGAAACATTGTAATAATGCTCTTCGCGATAAACCTGATATTCCGCGGTATGATCCTGTCCATCGTCCGTAGTGTAACCCAAAGCCTTTGCACATTGGGCATCCGTAGGATATGTAGGAACCAACAATTTGTTGGCATCGGCCGCAAACGAGATACGATTGTATTCATTTAAAGGTACCATATAATTAACACCCAGACGAAGATTACTCGGGATGAAATAAGAATAGTCATCCCCATAATTAATTTTACTTCCAATATTTGAAAGACAGAAACCTACACCCAACTGACATTCGCGGCTACCCATGTTGACATAAGTATTATAGTAAGTACCCAAATCGAAAGCAAAAGCAGTACCAGGTTGAGATCCATCTTCCAAATGACCGTTAATATCGGAATAAATATAGCGCAAAGTAACGGCGGCAGAAAATTTTTCGCTCAACATGCGGGAATAAGCCACATCTAAAGACCATTCATATGGTTTAATCGTCATGCTTGGTGTTTCCGATTCCGTCGTAGTGCCATCGTAAGTAGAAACTTCGCCCAAAGAGAAATAGCGTAACGAACCACTCACAGCTTGATAATCACCCAAGCGCATATATCCCACCAAATATGACAGATCTATATCGTCTACAATTTGGCGTAACCAGGGGGTATAATTCATAGAAACTCCAGCACGACTGATGCAAAAAGGATATTTTGCAGCATTCCAGGCCTGAGAATTGATGTCCGGTTCAGTAGCAGCACCAATATCTCCCATACCACCGGCATGCGCATCGGGCGAAATGCTCTGCGAAATCACTGCCGTTTGAACAGGATTAAATTTACTTTTAATGTCTTCAGCTTTTGAAGCGATAAAAAAGCCCAAAAGCGAAACTATGATGATTATTTTCTTTCTCATTTTTCGTTTGTAGTCACTAATAATGAAAACTCTTAAACCTCAGTTTTATTGTCTGTGCACAAGTATTTTCTTGGTTTTTGTACTTTCTTTGCTTCCATTACAGGAAATGCTGACCTTATATAAATAAAGTCCGGAAGGCAACAAAATACCATTGTTTGAAGTCAAATTCCAATCTATCATATAATAACCACCAACAGAAGTACCAGTCTCTTCGTCTTTCCACCACAAACGACCGAAGCAATCATAAACCTCAACGGTAAATTGCGTTTGTGTGTCAGGGCGGTCATACGAAACAATAAATGTAGTTTTTGTGGTGGCAGGATTCTTAGAAGCGTTGACATCAAGCAGAGAAGGTCTGAGGCCCGTCTGCACAACAAAATTCAATATCATAGACGAGGAGTGGTTTTTTAAATCCCATGCGCGGAAAAAAAGCCGGTGCTTACCATCCTTCAAAGTAGGAATATGGAATGAAACCGTTCCTCGTGTATAACTGCCAAAATCGTTTTCGTAATAATCATTGAGCAGATAACTCATTCCTTCATCGCCATCAATAATGATTTCCAAATCGTGACCTACGCCATTTCCTGTCGTATTGATACCGTCAGAATCAGACAATGCGGCATAGAAAAAGGGTGTTTCATTCACCTTATCGCCATCTCGAAAATCAGGATTATTCAAATAAACAAACATGGCAGGTCCTAAAGAGTCTTTGACTATGGTATTTTCAGAACCACCCACCGTAAAACCTTCATTGTTACCATTTGCTTCCAGCGATTTGTCATCATTCACGGCATAGAAATTCAAACGTCCACTCTGATTCGTATAATTGATGTCAAGCGGAATAGGTATTGTCGTTTCGAAAGAACCGCCTTTCACGGAGTCACTGCCTTCATAAAGCGTTTTGGTACGCTCATAAAAGACATATGGCTTCGTAGCAGAACCGTCATTATTTTTACAAGTCACGGTGTCCTTGGAATCCTGCAAGGTTAACGTAACGATACCTTTGAAAGCAGGAAGGCGCTCACCTGAAGCAGATTCTACATGACCTTTCACGCGAACCACACTGCCACCTTTAAGTTGTGGCACACTATCACTATTTAATGGTTTCCCGTTCAGTTCATCCAGTACCACTTTCCCCTGTGGCATGGTCAATATTAACGCAGGATCACCCATTAAGGCATATTTCAGCTTATTGATGGTGTAGTCCTGTTCTCCTGTTTCGTCCGAAGTGACGAGATATACTTTCGCCAATCGTGCCGCGTCACCTACAGAATACCGCTTCCCACTACCGTCAGAACCCAACAGATAATGCATGTATTTCTTATTTACATAAAGGTTCAAATCGGAATATACCGCACGTGAAGCACTATAGAAGGCTATTGCAGAACCATTTTTATTCAACAAACTGGCTTCTCCGATGTTTTCGACAGGCATATCATAAGGAGTTAATTCACATGAGGCAAAAATCCACATGGGAATACGTGCACTACTGAAATTCTTAAAATCTTCCAACGAGAGTATTTGTTCATGTGAAACCACATAAGGAGAACCATGGCCGGCATAATTCATCACAAGAGCGCCTTTCTTCATCACATTCTTAATGGTAGAAACCACTTCTGGATAAGTATTTCCGGTAGATGTCGTTACGCGCTTATAAGAATCCATATAAATTCGTTTAACCAACATCGAGGGTTGCTCTTCTTCCGTTTGTTCGGTAACCGCTTCCTCATCAGACATGTGCTCGTTGTTATCCCCGTCGTCTGCCATCATGTAGATAGCGTTTTTCCAAGCACCCGTCACGCTGTTTCCCATGTAAGCCAGTGTTTTATCTACGATAGTTTCTGCGTCGCTAGCCGAAGATACGGGAATACGCCCGATGCCGACATCTATTTTGTCTGAAATTAGATTACTGCCTTCGCCATCGTCCAAAAAACCAAAAAAATCATCACTAACATAACTATTCACTTCACTAAGGGAATTCTCAGATTCGTAGCAAAGCAAATAATCATTGGGATTCAGACCTCTCGTCTCAGACGACAACATGCGGCAATCCCAGAGACAAGATCCAAACAACAACAAATAACGTGGCATATCAACCTCTGTTTTTGCGCGATCGTAAAGCATTTTCAGATAGCGGCGATAAGCTCCTGCATCCGGTGTGCCGGAAGAAAACTCATTGTAAAGTTGATCTGCCCTGACAATACGCACCCGCATTTTATCTTTTTGCTCATGCTGCGCAGCCAAACGCTTGGCCTGTGCTTCCAGTTTTCCACTGGCCGGAATAATGATCACCAGATCTGCAGCAGAATCGCCATGCAAATCCTGATTTTCTATTTTCTCAACCACTTCCGGAGCAGGGAAGGTGGCAGCTGTATTCACAGCTATATATCGACGCGTTGCGTCCAACACAGCAAAAGTCAGTGCTGTTCCGGAAAGCGTAGCAGGAATTTGCTTCATCACATCACCGGCCATACCGATACGCCAAATTTGAGTAGCAGCGTCAGCACCCGAAAGCTGCATTCGCTGACCTCCTTCCAAATAATGAGAAAAGACCAGAAAACGATCATTGAGTTTCAATTGCCGGTCATAATTCAATGCGATATAATCCAAACGAGCATTGTGGCCCGAAGTGGTTTGAATGTTCAGTGTATTTTCTCCATTCAGAATTTTAGAACTGCGGTTTATCGTCCCCATGATAGCATGGTCATATTGTCCATCGGCACTGATAGAAGTACTCCCAAACGTTTGAGCATTCAGTGACACTTTCACCGCCGTACTCGAAGACGCCGCAGCTGTCATGACAACCGTAGTCCACGCCGTTTGAGTGGTATCGGCATCCGGCGTCAGAAGAGAATAGTTTTTGGTATTGCCATTCACAAAATCGTAACTGTCAAAAAGATTTCGCCCACTGGTATACCAACTGTAAGCATCTTTTTCAATCAACAAATGTTCAGGATAAGTCGTCACAGTTTCTCCCGTTGCATTCACGTCAGATGAATCGGCTACCAAACGCTGCGGGTTTTCTCCCTCCGTAACAAAATAATAAGAATCAGATGAATATGGATTAATGACACGAGAACTTACATAACGTTTGGCCTGCATAGAATAAGTCCAATTTGTCCATTTCAGCGGACCGTTGGCATAAAAAAGCAACCCTGAAGAACGTCTCATCAGTGGCACTTCCTCCAAATCATCAAAATCAGCATTTTCTCCAGTATACGAAATGACCATATTTTCAACTTGACCCCCATAGCCATACACCTTCAATTTGTCAAGATTAGTGAAACCCATTTGCTTAAGCAACGCCGGTGTGAGCTCGTAAACGCCTTCCGTAGAAACGCGTATCTTCACCCATCTTCCACTTTTCAATACGGAATGCGCCGCATAGTGGGATGTTGCAGCAGAAGCGGCCTGAATGGTACGCAGAGAATGATTTACGGAACTCTTTACAGAAAATTTAAAGCTGACTAGTTTGAACCATTTATTTTCACGTTTTACGAGAGGCAACAGACTCATTTCCCCTATAATTTTTTTACGTGAGATTCCGATATTCCAATGATACTGCACCGTATCGCAAACCAAAAGATTCAGTTTCTTCACCAAGCCCAATTCCTCTTTGGTGAGTGCCTCAAATACAGGATAGTCCACGCTCACTTTGAAAGCAGCATGATTCGTCTCTGCTCCCAAATCCAGCGTTTGGTTCACTTTGGGCAAAACGCCCTCGCGCACCGCAGCACTCCAGTCCACGTGCGTAAACTCCTGCGCCCCGACATTTATCGTCAGGAGTAGCATCAGGAACACCGCCCATCTGTATTGTTTTCTTTTAATCATTCTATTTTCTCACTTACTTGATATTGAAATCCAATACCCCGCGACCATCTATTTCTGCATGAAGGTGACAACCTATTTTGAGTGGTAACCGTTGGGGAGCAGGACCGCAATAGAGAAAATCGCCCTGCCTCACCATGGCATAATGACTGATCTGTTCAATGAGTTCATCTACCTGCCAACGCCAATTTGACATATTGTTTTCCAAAACACACTCTCCATCACTAAACAAGGTGACCGTATGTTCACTTTTCAAAGGACCATTTAGGGGAATAAATTCTCCGATTACGGCACTTCCATCGAAGCTTTCACCGGCATCCCATGGCAATCCAGCTTCAGAAAGCCTTTCCACCAAATCGTCAGCCCGCACATCGAGCCCAACGGTCACTGCGTCATAATAGCGATGCGCAAACCTCCGGGGAATGCTTTTGCCCAACCTGCTGATACGAACTACCATATGTAATCCGGCAGAACAACGCTCTGTGAAATCCGGTACAAATAGAGGTTTTCCTCCCTTTAACAATGCCGAATCCGCTTTTAGCAGCACAACCGGTTCCTGCTTATTTAACGCACGCGCCGACTCTTTATTGCATTTCGCCGCATTTTCCGTAACTACAATGATTTTCATTCTACCTGATTTTCAATACAAAGTTACTGTAAAGCAAATGAAACCAAAAGCAAATGACAAATATTTTTATTTTATCTTCTCCGAATTTCTGTAGTGTTTGACCCACCATCTCCAAACACAAACTTTTTTACTCCCTCCTGAGGTTCTCCATTGCACAAAAACAATAAAACGCCTCTGGATACGTTATTTAAAGAAAACACGCAAACGATGGAAGAATTGATCCGCATATTGCATGAAGGGCACCATTCCTGTGTAATTCGCAAAGGGGAAGAAATAAGCACCTATGATGACAGAGGTATTCTGAATTTGCTCACGCTGCTTGACCAAAACGACAATGCCCTCCAGAATGCCGAAATAGCCGATAAGGTTGTAGGCAAAGCGGCTGCATCTCTGATGATAGTCGGAGGAGTCCATCGGATTTATGCGGACCTGTTGAGTCAATCTGCGTCAGACTTGCTACGGCAAGAAGGCATCCCCACAACCTGCGCAACCCTGGTTCCATTTATCAAACGTAGGGATTTCACAGCCATGTGCCCCATGGAGGCTCTCACGCTGGATGCTACTACAGCAGCAGAAGCCGTCAGGAGAATTCGAGAAAAAATAGGAACAAATTAACACTTCTATAAATCTATAAAATGAAAAAAATTTATACGTTTTTTTTGTGGACGGCCCTTCTATTTTCCGCCTCCACAACTCAAGCAGGGCGCATCGTAACAGATAGTCTGCAAAGTAAAATTCTCGGCACCGGCCGCACCTACAACGTTTATTTGCCGGACGGTTATGATCAGAACTCCACACAGAAATACCCCGTGCTATACCTTCTTCACGGACTTACGGACGATTACCGCGCATGGGCTGAAAAGGGGGGACTTCAGACGGTAGCAGACGAATTGATTGGCACAGGCGAAATGCGCCCCATGCTCATCGTAATGCCAAACGCCGGTGGGGACTTGGGTAAGAACGTCTGGAATGGCTACTTCGACATGCCCGGATGGTCTTATGAACAATTCTTTTTTAAAGAGTTCATTCCTGCTATCGAACAAAAATATCGCATTCAGGGCGACAAAGGTCACCGGGCCGTGAGCGGTCTCTCCATGGGAGGTGGTGGCAGCGTAGCTTATTGCCAGCGGCATCCCGAGATGTTTTCTTCCTGCTACGCTTTCAGTGGCTGGCTTGATGCCGACAACGTAACTGACGACATGCGCAAAGACAACCAAAAGATTTCTCTCGTCACGGTTTCTGTACATGATCATTCCGCTGTCGATTTTCTAAAAAATGCCAACGATGCTACCAAAGAGAAACTACGCACCGTGAAGTGGTTCCTGGACGTAGGTGACGACGATTTTCTGTTGGAAGTCAACGAGAAGTTCCACATGTTGATGCGCAATGGACAAATCCCGTGCGAACTCCGCGTACGCAACGGCAGTCACAATTGGGAGTACTGGCACACCGGACTGCGCAGCAGCTTACCCTTTGTTTCCAGAAATTTTGATAAATAAGTAAAGAGAAAAAGGCCTTGAGGAAACTCTAGTTGAGAAATTCCAACACCTCCGGAGTCGAAAGTTCATTTTCCAATTCATCAGCCGTCATGGACAAATGAAATTGTCCATCGCGCGCCAAAGAAATATCCCCTGTTTCTTCTGATACCACAACGGCCAAGGCGTCCGTTTCCTGCGAAATCCCTAATGCCGCACGATGGCGCAAACCCAAGGATTTCGGGATGTCTGAACTATGGGACACGGGAAGAATGCAACCGGCAGCAGCAATACGTTTGTTTTGGATGATCATCGCTCCGTCATGAAGTGGACTGTTTTTGAAAAAGATATTTTCAATGAGGCGTTGCGAAACATTGGCATCTAACCGGTCTCCGGAATTGATATATTCGTTGAGTCCAATATGGCGTTCCAAAACGATCAGTACCCCTATTTTCTTTTTGCTCATGCTCATGCAGGCCATGACAATGGACATGATTTCCTCTCGATTGTTTTCCTGCTTTTTACCTTTTAATAGATTAAAAAAGAAAAAACGCTTACGACGCGTACCGATGGTGGAAAAAAAACGACGGATTTCTTTTTGAAAAAGTATTACAAGCGCCAAGGCTCCCATATTTACCAATTTATCAAAAATGGTACCCAGCAGGCGCATATTGAATATTTGAGAAACAACAATCCAAACGAAGATGAACACCATAATCCCAAAAAAGATATTAACGGCACTCGACCGCTTCATCAAATGGTAAATGTAGTTGAGCAACATGGCTACCAATATGATGTCAATAACATCCTTTAGTCCGAGACTTATCATCTTGTTAGGCTTGTTGGGTCATCTCATTAAAAATCTTTACAGCTTCCACACATGCTCTGACATCGTGTACGCGCAGAATATCGGCACCTTTCATCAGCGAAATCGTGTTCACCGCAGTCGTACCGTTAAGGGCCTCATCGGCACTGCTGCCAAGCAGCTTATAAATCATCGTTTTGCGGGAAACACCAACCAATAACGGCAAATTGAATTCACGGAACTCTTCTAAATGGGCCAGCAATTCATAATTATGCTCCAATGTTTTGGCAAACCCGAATCCAGGATCCAGAATGATGTCATTCACGCCCAAATCATGGAGCTGCTCCACCTTGGTAGAAAAATAGAGAAACATTTCTGGTATCAGATTGTCATAATGAGGTGCCTGCTGCATGTTTTGCGGTGTTCCCTTCATGTGCATCAGAATATATGGTACCTGCAAATGTGCGACGGTGGCAAACATATTAGGATCCAGTTCTCCGCCAGAAATGTCATTGATAATAGCAACGCCAAATTCTTCCACACACATTTTAGCCACATCAGCCCGGAACGTATCCACAGACACCACCAAAGGAATTTCACATTGATTAATGACGGAGAGTCCCTTACGAAGGCGGTCCATCTCTTCTTGCCTGCTAACTTCCAAGGCTCCGGGACGGGAAGAGTAAGCTCCCACATCAATCATCGTACCTCCCTCTGCAGCAATTTGCTCAACACGCTCACGAATGGAGGAGGCATCCTGCTTGCGGCTGGAAGCATAAAAAGAGTCCGGTGTCACATTCAGGATGCCCATCACCTGCGGCTGTTCCATTAAGAACAGCCGTCCTTGAATATTCAAAGAATAAGGTTTGACGTTCATTTTCTTTTGTAAAAATACCAATTAATTCCAAGGAGGCACCGCAATGCCGTTGCGATAATAGGCCACCAATTCCACTTCATAAATCATATCGGAATATGCCGGAATGGAAGTACTCGCATTGGAACCATAACCCAGGGGATAACTCATGTAAAGACGCCAACGGTCCCCAATGTGCATGTGCAAGAGGGCTGTAGTGAATCCATGAACAAATGTAGTGGCCTTCTTAATGGAAGGCACGGAGAGATCTCGATTGAAAATATCGTTATAAAGGGTAGATTGTCCACTATGAGAGAACACATAACCTTCGCTATAACTTGTCGAAGGGATCAAACGGCCGCGATAGAACACACGGCAAGAATCTGAGCCAAGAGGACTGTCAGAACCTGTACCACGTTTGATGATTTGCACATAGAGGGAATCTTTGGATGTATTCGCAATACTATCATCCAGGGAATAACTCAAAAAGGTACGCCAGTTGCAATGGTCTTCCCAATTATCGCCATAAAGACGTTGAGCCTGTTTGATGGAATCAAGACCCACGGTACGAATACTGTCGAAGAACACATCGTTGCGCGCTTTCCAGTCATGAAATTCAGAAGTGTCCGTATCATCATTGCTACACGAACTGAAAAGTCCCCCCATTGTGAATACGGTCATCAACAGAAACAAGTATTTCTGGATTCTGCCTAGGTTTGCTAGAGCACCACCGTGTTTTTGAAATTTCATTTCCATCGTATGTAGTTTTCCGTTTATACCAAATTCTTAAGTAGAGAAGTGATGCTCACGGTGTCTTCAATCAGAGCACGCAGTTCAGTTATTTTCACACGTTTCTGTTCCATCGTGTCGCGATAGCGCAGCGTAACCGTATCGTCTTTCAGGGTGTCGTAATCCACAGTGACACAGTAAGGAGTGCCGATGGCATCTTGACGGCGATAGCGCTTGCCAATGGAATCTTTCTCATCGTAATGCGTATTGAAATGAAATTTCAACTCGTTCACAATCTCACGCGCCTTTTCGGGTAACCCCTCTTTGCGCACAAGCGGCATAACGGATAATTTAACAGGAGCCAACTGAGCAGGGAATTTCAGTACCACACGACTCTCGCCGTTAGGCAACGTTTCTTCCACAAATGAATGGCAGAGCACACTGAGCACCATACGATCCACGCCGATGGACGTTTCAATATCATACGGCGTATAACTTTCGTTGGTTTCAGGATCAAAATATTTAATCTGGCGACCGGAATATTTCTCATGTTGACTGAGGTCAAAGTCGGTGCGGCTATGGATGCCCTCTACTTCCTTAAAGCCAAACGGCATCTTAAATTCGATATCGGTAGCGGCATTAGCATAATGAGCCAGTTTCTCGTGGTCATGGAAACGGTAGTTTTCAGCACCAAAACCCAAAGCCTGATGCCATGCCATACGCATTGCTTTCCACTTTTTAAACCATTCCATTTCCGTTCCCGGTTTTACGAAGAACTGCATCTCCATCTGTTCAAATTCACGCATGCGAAAGATGAACTGACGCGCTACTATTTCATTACGAAAGGCTTTACCAATTTGGGCAATACCGAAAGGCAACTTCATACGCCCCGTTTTCTGCACATTGAGGTAGTTCACAAAAATGCCCTGTGCCGTTTCCGGACGGAGGTAAATCTTCATGGAACCATCCGCTGTACTACCCATTTCCGTTTTGAACATCAGATTAAACTGGCGTACGTCGGTCCAATTTTTCGTTCCGCTAACGGGGCATACAATCTCCTCGTCCAGGATAATTTGTTTCAATTCTTCCAAGTCCGGTCCCGCCATGGCCTGTTTATACCGCTCATGCAGGGCGTCGCGTTTCTGCTGTTCTTCCTGCACACGAGGACTCGTGGCCCGATATTTCGCTTCATCGAAAGTTTCTCCAAAACGTTTTTTGGCCTTCTCGACTTCTTTCTCTATTTTTTCCTCATACTTGGCGATCTTGTCTTCAATGAGCACATCGGCGCGATAACGTTTTTTGCTGTCGCGATTATCAATGAGGGGATCATTAAAGGCATCCACATGACCAGACGCTTTCCAAATGGTAGGGTGCATAAAAATCGAACTATCAATGCCAACTATATTCTCGTGTAGCAACACCATGCTTTTCCACCAATAGTTCTTGATATTATTTTTCAGTTCAACGCCGTTCTGTCCGTAATCATACACGGCACCCAAACCGTCGTAAATCTCGCTCGAAGGAAAAACAAAACCGTATTCCTTACAATGAGAAACAATCTTTTTAAAAACGTCTTCTTGAGCCATCTTAATTTTGTTATTGATCTATTTATCTGCAAATTTAAACATTAATCGGCGAAGCACAAAACATCAAACCGGGCTTTTGCGCTTTTTATAATTTATTTCCTTTATCAATAAGTTTGAAACTTAGCGGCCCTACTTACCGTCCACAAAAACGTGTTTGACGGCATTCAAGTACCCGTAACCATACACGTTGTCAGGTTCAAGATAGCTTGTCTCCGTCCATTCGTTCCAGCTGTTTATCGTAATGAGTGGATGCAACTTGGGGTGTTGGTCCAAATAATCGCGTCCCTTGCGCAAAGCTTTCTCAAAATTTTCCGGCGTATTATCGCGCACGTGCGGACTTTTACCGGTTCGGGGACTGTTATCCCACCCGATGCTCACGTGTGGATAGTAGGTAAACGAAGTGTAGGCTGAATCGATACGAGTCCACTCCTTCTCCGCGCGCTCCACAATTTTGGGATATTCATCGTCCATCCAGAGGAAATGGGCAAACTGATAATGCGTAGCACTCGTGAATCCCAAACGACGGATAAAGTCGTTCTCGGGGTTTTTACCCTTATTCGCATCAAAACCACTGTAATTCAAATTAATCGACCACATGGCGAATTGCAAGTCCAATCCGGGAAAGCCCGCCTTAACCGTTTCTTTTTTGAACCAGCTCAGGGCATCTGCGGTCTGTTCCACACCGCCCAAACCGTCTATCAGATTGTGGAGATCGTAAATCATAAATACGGGGCGGCCGTCTATTTTATAGTAGTTCGGTTGTTTGAAATACATTTCGATGTCACGCCGACAGATACGTTCAAATTCTTCACGCCCCACCTTACCTTGCCAGATCACATTATTTTCCCCGAGTTGCGAAATACGGGTATCCCAGTAATTCTGCACGTCGTGATTGGCCCACATCAGGTAGAACTTCATTCGGTCCCGGTTCGGGGCCTTCAGAAATCCATTTCGCAGTGTGGTTTCCATAAACGGACGATCGTCAAACCAATACCAATCGAAGATAAACACGTTCACACCGTGACTGGCAGCCTGATCTATTTCCATTGACATGACAGCCGAATCCGCTTCGTTCACGTACCCCCACAGCGGACGGCGATTCCAATAATGACCGGGATTACGTTGTTGCATGGTCATCACAGTTTCCCATTCGCCCATCCCCGTAGGCCAAAAAGGCCGCAAACGCACGTCGTCACTGACGTATGCGGGATACAGAAAAGCCGCCACATCATATTTTTGCTTCATCTGCCCTTTCACGTTCCACACGCAGGCATACAGCAGGAGCCCTAAAATAAAGAGTCTTTTGGTTTTCATCACATCGAACGATTCTGTTGTTACTTTTTCCGTTTTTGATTACGGTTATTCTTCGATTTCTTTCAACTGCAAATATACAAAGATTTATGGTTCCTGACTTCTTCCTTCATCTTCTTCTTTGCATCAGATAAACTACATTTTTGAAATGATTCCGAAAGACTACATTTTTTTGGGTCACATTTACAGCCTTTACATTATCTTTGCATCAGATAAACTTGTACCTTCACAGAACATCCGAGCATGCTTGATGTTTTTGCGCTCTATTTACAAGATCTTTGCAACAATCATTCAAAATCCAGAACCTATGGAATATGCTACTTTAGGAAAATCAGGAATCAACGTATCGCGGCTCTGCGTGGGCTGCATGAGTTTTGGCGACCCGGCCAGTAAAATGCATGCCTGGACACTTAATCCGGAAGAGAGCGAAACCATTATCCGACATGCACTGGACCTTGGCATTAATTTTTTTGACACCGCCAATTCCTACTCGGCTGGCACCAGTGAAGAATATCTTGGTCACGCACTGAAAAATAACGTAGCCCGTGATAAAGTGGTCATCGCCACCAAAGTTTATTTTAATGAAGGTCACCTCTCCCGCGAAGCCATTACACGCGAATTGGATGGTTCCCTGCGCCGTTTGGGTACGGACTATGTGGATCTGCTCATCATCCACCGTTACGACAGCGAGACACCTGTAGAGGAAACAATGGAAGCGCTTCACGGTGCGGTGCTTTCCGGCAAGGTGCGCGCACTCGGCGCCTCCGCTATGTATGGTTACCAATTTGCCCGCCTGCAACGTACGGCAGAGCAAAATGGCTGGACGTCCTTCGTTTCGATGCAAAACCACTACAACCTCCTTTATCGCGAAGACGAGCGGGAGCTGATTCCCATCTGCCGCGAACAGGGTGTAGCTCTCACCCCTTACAGTCCCTTGGCTGCAGGACGTCTGGCTCGCACGGAATGGAAGACAGACACCCTGCGGAGTCGCACAGATGTGGTTTCCAAAGCTAAATATGACGCCACGGAAGTCGCAGACCATGCCATTGTGGAGCGCGTTGAACAGCTCTCGGAGCACTACCATTGCACCATGGCTCAGATTGCCCTGGCCTGGCATTTTGCCAAAGGCGTCACCTCGGCCCTCATCGGAGCCACCAAAGCCCGCTACTTTGACGATGCCGCCGGTGCTTTCAATGTACGTCTCACTCAGGACGACTTGAAATATCTGGAAGAACCCTACCTGCCCCACAAAATCATGGGTGCCATTCCTCCCCCACAAGAGTAACATCCCTTTATTGATAGGAAATGTCGGAATGAAACGTGTCCTTATCAAAAAGAAAATGCGAGGAATTTGGGCCTAGACTAGAATAGACAAGAAATGGAACTGATGAAAACCTCATCAGTAATTAACCTTCGTTTTCTTCCCTCTTTTTCCTTTCAAATCCTTTCTCATTTACCTTTTATGGAGTCACGAATTACTCTGATACTAGAATTACAAAAGATTGGATGCAAATGCCTCCACGGTTCTACACAACCCATTTCAATGTCTATGATATTGGACCCGAAACTACTGTCCACCTTTAGGATTAAGGTTGTGTCCGTAGGATGTATGATCGTCAACCAACGTAATTTCACTTTCTGATATTGATAGTTCGTGTAATCAACATTGTATTCTGGCATATTGCCCAATAATGATACTCGCGCTACACTAAAAGGTGTCTTTTTCTTAGAATGTAATACGATGCTGTCACCAGCTTTTAATTTTTGAGTGAGATTATCGTACGGAAATACAGACACAATAGGAGGATCTATATAGATTCTATCACTATCGTCAGAATTCGAACAAGAGAACAACAAACTTGTTCCCAACAACAAGACTAAAAAATAAACGATCTTATTCATGATACAGTGTAAAATATATTAATCCATTATCAAAATTACCTTCGTTAATATGCGTAGGATCATTCAAATTTATTCTTGACCAAATCATCTGATGTACATCCTAATAAATATAAATTACTCATCATTACGACTAAAATAGCATCAATTTTTTCATCATCAATTTGTTTTTCATTCGTGACAAGTTCACTCGAGCAATCAACTCTGCTAAATACTGTATTTACTCTTCTTCACCCCGGTGCCGCGATAGCCACAGTAGGGAGAGCAACCTTTTCATATCGTTAGGGTGCAAATATAACAGTTTTTTTAAAAAGATGATTATTTACAGAAGAAATCTTGTAAAATCTAAAATTTAACATCATTTTAATGTCGAAGACTTTTCAGTGAGTTATACCTGAGTTCGGGATAAGAAACTAGAAAAACGAAGGTTGATTTGTTTTCAGGATTTCATATTCCGAACTCAGGTAACAATCCTATGAGCTGAGTCAAATACGCACTGATTTCATTCCGTAAGAAAGAAGGACCAGATAAAAATTTTATCTAATCCTTCTTTGGTTTTTCCTTATGATCTTGTTTTTGAACGATGCTCAATATTTTTCATCGCACACTTTTACTTGCGCAAGAACGCTCGCAAAACGTAGAACACTGCAATTTCTAGATATGAGGAGATTTTATGGGGTGAATGCTTATCAATGAGACACGCTAAAATAATTTAAATTCTGTACAAAAGCATATTTAACCTCGTGGGTACTTCCATTATCCAAAGGATTACACAGATAGGAATCAAATACACCATCTGCAAAATAACCATTGTCCGTTCCATTCCATCCCCAGTTCATGTGGTAGTAGTTATATGGAGTTTGTCCACCATCATTAATTTCGGTCCAATGAACCCCATCTACACTTGTACATTCATAAGAATGGAGAACAAAACCGTGATAGCCATCAACCAACCACATGTGGCCGCCTCCATCCGAAGTAAAACCAGTCATTAACACCAACCGGTTATTATTCAGCAGCGGATAGAAGCAACCATATTTATAACTTGCTGTATCCGAAACCGTATACCCCAAATTTTGCATAACAATTCTTGTTGCCAATCTAGGAGTACTCGTTGTTGTTGAATAATAACTGCTTCCAGACAGGTATCCAAGTTGGCGACATAGATAACCTATGCTAGTTTTACCGTTATCACTACAATCATATCCTGTTGATACAATGGGTTTATAATTGCAGATATCATTCCAATTGAAGGTAACGGAAGATGCACTTGCCCCAGGATAAGTCAACGTCATCGACGCCGGATATTTAAAATAAGTCATCGCCATCGCTGCGGCAGTATTGGCACAACCGGATATTCCATTGGGACAAAAGGCTCCTTCACAATCTTCCTGTCCCCATTTTACTTTCACTTTCGGATAAATTCTTGACTGACTGACGGTGTCATAAAATATTTTATAATGCAGACGACCACCTGGATTTATCAGCAGTTTAGTCACAGGTTTCTCTTCAGCAATCTTGACATAATTCATTGCAAGGCTCATATATTCACATAAACCGGGATTATTAGAATTCGCAATAGACTCAAAATGGCCAGAATCTGTTACAGCAATCAGTCCCTCGGTATTTCTAGAAGCCGACACCACAGCATATCCCCGATTATTCTTGTAATTGAATATATAGAGTAACGTATCCGATGCCGAAGATTGAATAGATTTTGTTAGCGTTCTATTTTCAACAACATATTTAACTCCTTGAGCCAGGTCCACCATCCTTTCTTGACTGGGCTCAAGACCTCGCATTATTCGATCACTGTCGTTTAACATGGAAGTAGCTTGATTGGCAATGGATAATGCTTCTTGATAATCTCGTTTCGAAATCATTGAAAGGTTTACCTCCTGTAATTCACCCTTAAGAGAATCATCAGACGTACATCCAATAAATAGAGATGTACTCATCATAAACACTAAAATTAAATTAATTTTTTTCATCAGCAGTTTGTCTTTTCATTCGCGGCAATTATTAATTAACAAGCTCATTGTAATAATTAACTAAAAGAATCCTAAATCTGCTCCCACAACAAGCTGCCGCGACTTCCTGAGCAGAGAGAGACTTATTCATGCTTTTAAGTTTTGCAAAAGTAACGATTTTTCCTATCAAAAGATAATTATTTACAAAAAAAATCGTTTGAGTACTAATAATTTAATATTTATTGTTTCTTGGAGTCCTTTTGACAATTCCTATTTTCTTTGTTTCACACAACAAATAGCAATAATCTTTCAACAAGTCACCATCTGCTCACAACGAATAGGGTTGTGTTTCAAAACGATCTTGCTGTATTTTAAAATATATTTGCTGCATTTTTTCTGTCATTTCAGAGATCATCAACAAACCCAACAGCTACGCCTACCCACATTTTTTAAGGACATCTGCATAAAAAAATTTGTCAGGTTGGAAGTTTTTTTGTAATTTCGTAAAATAAACTTAAACGAACATGGAAAATGACAAACCTGTTGCCGTGGAGTGTACAAACATTATGCGTTTACAAGATTACCT
>Ga0183100_1000498_pt1 | contig 30733 bp, 27 predicted proteins | sample Biomet2_FD_127789 | JGI IMG/M metagenome (GOLD analysis project Ga0183100, IMG submission 127789) | Microbial communities from bioreactor (seeded with anoxic lake sediment) at LBNL, California, USA - Biofuel metagenome 2 | ecosystem: Engineered > Bioreactor > Anaerobic > Unclassified ... | reverse complement strand
AATGATATCGCGGAGTGGAGCAGCTGGTAGCTCGTCGGGCTCATAACCCGAAGGTCGTAGGTTCAAATCCTGCCTCCGCAACCACAAACACAAAAATACCCTCTCATAGAGAGGGTATTTTTGTGTCTGCCATTGAGGGCATAAGCAGGATTTGAACCGGAGGGGTCCTGGGAAGGTAATCTCGCCGATTGACAATTTTAAAATATGAATCTACAATGATACCAACATCGAACCGTTGTCTTCATAAAAGAAAGTGTGCATATATGAAAAACTTCACATATGTGGTCGGAACGATTCCAGAATTAAGGGACTATCTCAACACTGGTGATATTCAATTGAGCGTCACCAAATCAAAATCGGTTTTGATTCAGGTGTTTTCCTCGTTGACGGAAATAAAGATATTGGAAGGTATCATAAACGAGATATTTGTCGCAATGCCGGATGCAGTCATTGTAGGCTCGACATCTGTTGGCGAGATTGTCCACGGGCTTCTCCATGTTGGGAGCACAGTCCTGTCAATCTCTTTTTTTGACGATACGGCGATTGGGACTTCAATAGTTGATGATTTGGAATCCGGAGAAACACTGGCTGGCAAAGAACTCATGAAAAACATATCCGGAATGGGAACTCATATCGCCGGCGTACTGATGCTTGCCACCCCTTTAAGTATGGAAATGTCAAAGTTGTTCGACGGTATGGAGGAAGAACCATTCGATTTCCCCATTTTTGGCGGAGGAGCCGGTGCTTATGATCCAAACCTTACGACAACGGTGTTCAGTGGAACAGCGTTTTATGCCTGTGGCGCCATCGCAGTTGTGTTTCTCAGCGAAACCCTAAAAATCCACACCAGGACATTTTTGGGATGGAAGCCACTAAGCAAGGAATTCACCATGACAGAATCTGATGGAATGCTGTTGAAAAAAATTGACGGGGAACGGGCATTCGATGTCTACAACCGATATCTCAATATTCCAAATGACAGGAACTTTTTTGACAATGCTCTAGAATTTCCGCTTCTTGTGCGCCGGAACGGCAAGCTTGTCGCCAGAACGCCATTTTTCGCGGATCGGGACGGATGTATCGGATTTCTAGCGGATATCAAACAGGGAGAAAAGTTTCAAATCGGATATGGAGATCCGGATTTGATCCTGAACAATACGACCGTCATCCAAAACGAGATTTCGGATTTCCAACCGGATTCCATTTTTCTATACGCCTGCATCTGCAGGCGGTTCCTTCTGCAGAACGATGTGAACCTGGAAACCAAATGGTTTGAGTCAATCGCACCCACTGTCGGCTTTTATACCTATGGGGAATTTTACAGTTACAACAGCAGAATATATTTGTTGAATTCCACCATTGTGGTTGCCGCTTTCCGGGAAGGGGAGGGAAAATCACATACTCAAAAAGTGGATGGCGTAGAGAAACCGGATGGTGCTGTTTCATCCGGGGAGGATCCTTTCTCCAATAAACACAGCCGCATCATTTCCAGATTGCTCTATTTCATCAGAGCCACCACAGCGGAATTGGAAGAGGCAAACAAAGAGCTCAAACGGATTGCCGGCATCGACAAGCTCACTCAGATAAACAACAGACGCAAGTTGGATGAAATTCTACAGGAAGAACTGTACAGGAGTACACGGTACAAAACAGGATTTTCGGTTCTTCTGTTGGACCTTGACCATTTCAAGAAGGTCAACGATAAATTCGGGCATCTGATTGGAGATATGGTTCTGTTGGAAATCGGCAAAATACTCAAGGAAAATGTTCGGGTAAGCGATACCGTCGGACGGTGGGGCGGAGAGGAATTCTTGATCATACTTCCACAAACCAGCCAGGGTAGCGCTTTGATTGTCGCTGAAAAGATCAGGCAAGAAGTGGAGAGAGCACAGTTTCAAGGGGTTGGACACATCACCTGCAGCCTGGGAGCCGCAACCTTCAGAATCGGCGACAATCAGGATAAAATTCTGCTGCGGGCGGACAGGGCTATGTATGCGGCAAAAAACAGCGGAAGAAACCAAGTGAAAGGGGAAAATCATGTCTTTTGAAATCGTACACGGAGATATCACCACCATGGAGGTGGATGCCATCGTCAATGCGGCCAATAAGACGCTGTTGGGCGGTGGCGGGGTGGATGGCGCCATACACAGGGCGGCAGGCCCCGGACTGTTGGAAGAATGCAGAAAATTGGGTGGGTGCAGAACAGGTGAAGCCAAAATAACGGGAGGATATCTGTTGCCTGCGAAATATGTGATTCATACTGTCGGGCCGGTTTGGCATGGAGGCGACAACAATGAGGAGGCATTGCTGCGTTCCTGCTATATGAACTCCATACAGATCGCAAAAGGGAAGGGGGTAAAAACCCTGGCCTTCCCTTTGATTTCAGCTGGCGTCTATGGCTACCCAAAGAATGATGCCATCGCAGTGGCGATTTCCGCCATTAAAGATGGTTTGAAAGAGTATGACTGCAAAATTTATCTGGTCTTATTTGATAAATGAGGAAAAAATCATCTTAATTATGAACCACAACCGGGTAACCGATACTCAACATGGAATATGCTGCCGCCGCCATTCTGGGCGGCATATTGACACACCCATGGCTTCCATGATATTTGTAAATGGTTCCACCGAATGAATACCGCCATGGCGCGTCATGGAGACCGATGCCGCCATTGAAAGCCATCCAGTATGCGACAGGCGTCTCGTATTTGGTTCCATCCCAATCGTCTCCTTTCAGCACCCTGTCCCGCTGCATATAAAAGACGGCATAGGTGCCCGGCGGGGTCGGTGTGCCTTTATCCTCATTTCCGGTGACAATCGGCGTGGAAAGCGCCAAAACCCCATTTTTGTAAATCCATAAATGTTGTTTTGTCAGATCGATTTCCACATAAGAGGAGCCAATCCCCATATTGCTGTGATTTCTTGGGCTTATGATGAATTCGGGCACCCTCTTGACGGTTTTGCCCTCCTTTAGGGCTTTGGAAAGCCATTGCACTTCCACAGCCTGATTGATATTGCCATAGGCGCCGCCGCCTGCCAAATAGGTTTTGGACAGCAGGGCGGTGTCGTACTTCCGTGCCAGTTTCCCTATATACGACCTGACCCTGTCGGTCTTGACAGTAACGGTGCCGTCCTGATAGTCCAACATGGTTTTTAGCACTTTTGGCGTAAGGACATCCCTGTGCCCGTTGACCCAATACGTGATTTCGAAAGCTAGGTACTTGCGATAGGTTTCCTGCTGAGCCAATAATGTGGGATCATCCGAAAGAATTGTCGGCTGGGAATAAAATTCCTCTTTTGAAATATTGATGTTGAAAATTCCCGCCTCGATTCTGGACAAAACCGCTTTCTGGAACTTTTCTTTGTCCAGATTGTTGCCATAAACTTCGGCCACAATGGAAAGCTTGGGTGTGGACAAGTCGATGTAGGCATTCTTGGTTTTTTTCGCATCGCTCTTGGCCACAAATTTTAGTTTGCCCAGCTGTCGGGTGAAAGCCTTGTTTGTCTTGGAGATGTTCATCGGAACCTTAAGCTGGCTATAATTTTTTGGCAGCCAGGTGAAGAGAGGCTGCACGCCGCTGTGTACCAGATTCTTGCCTATTTCCCGGGAAATATCATATTCAAACTCAATCGCGGTTAGGGATCCGACGGATTTTCCATCCGCCTTGATGTCGAAATCACGACTGTTCCATTCATTGGTCAGCGCCGCCGCGGCTTTCTCCACAGTCATCCCTGAACAGTCCACGGTGTTGATGCGTGTGTTGTCGGAAAAAACGTTTGCGTTTTTCGTTTGATTGTCGTAAAATCCCCATAGCCCCAAGACCAACAATCCCACTGAAAAAAGGGTGGCGAGAACAAATAGTTGCTTTCTCATAATCAAGTCTCCTTTGCCGTTACATTTTATCTTAATTTCAGCATTTTGGAAAGGAAGAATCTCTCGTATTTTATGAAAAATAGGCGATTTACGGGTGAAATAACCTTGACATGAACTTGTTCAAATGGTACTATAACTAATGCGGTCGTTTTGACGCGGATGTGGCGGTGTAGCTTAGATGGCTAGAGCGTCCGGTTCATACCCGGAAGGTCGGTGGTTCGATTCCACTCACCGCTACCATTCAATTTTGGGCGCTTAGCTCAGCTGGGAGAGCATCTGCCTTACAAGCAGAGGGTCATAGGTTCGAGCCCTATAGCGCCCACCAATTTTTTTATAAGTGGTCCGGTAGTTCAGTTGGTTAGAATGCCAGCCTGTCACGCTGGAGGTCGTCGGTTCGAGCCCGATCCGGATCGCCAATATGGTGGATGTAGTCAAGTGGTTAAGACAACGGGTTGTGGCTCCGTCATGCGTGGGTTCGAATCCCATCATCCACCCCATTTCATTGGGGTATAGCCAAGTGGTAAGGCAGTGGATTCTGATTCCATCACTCGCAGGTTCGAATCCTGCTACCCTAGCCAATGTGGCGACATAGCCAAGTGGTAAGGCAGAGGTCTGCAAAACCTTTATCCCCCGGTTCAAATCCGGGTGTCGCCTCCAAAAGGGACTCTCAAGGCAGCATTTGTCTTGAGAGTTTTTTTATTGTGGTATAATGGGAGAGAAAAATGATTGACAACAGCCAAATGAATGAAATCATCCAAAATGCATATGGGTCTTTGGAACTGAATAACTTCGCAACCTTGGGAAGGCCGGATCACAAAATGTGGGAAACGCCTTTTTTTGGTGTTGCAGACGGGAATGATCCATATTTCGATTTTCTCAGGGAGCATATCGGACCCTTTCATCACAACCCAGTGGAGGCATTTCGCCTTAGATATCCGGGTGAAGGCGATCCTTCAAATTTAAGGGTGGTTTCTGTCTGCTTTCCACAGACCCAAGAGACCAAGGAGTCTCAAGCCAAAGAAAGCAAATGCCCCTCTAGAGAATGGATTGTGACCCGTGGAGAATGGGAGCCTCTTATCCGGGAGTTTGCAGAGAAAGTGACAGCCCAGTTGGATAGAATTGGAGTCAGAAGCGTCTCCAGCGAGTTAGTGCCCGGATTCGTTTTCCATGAAGTCGGAAAACAAGGCTTGTCGTCCAGCTGGTCCCAACGACATGTGGCTTTCATCGCGGGACTTGGGACATTTGGGTTATCTGACGGGCTGATCACCCAAAAGGGGAAGGCGGTTCGTTTCACTTCCTTTGTGATGGAAGCCGATTTGGATACGATGCCAAGACAATACGCGGGGCATCACGATTGGTGCCTGTATTTTCAGGACGGCAGTTGTGGACTGTGCATGATTCGTTGCCCCATCGGTGCGATTTCACATAATGGTCATGACAAAAATGCCTGTGCCGATTATGAGGAAATATTTGCAACGAAGTATTGGCCGGCGGATATCGACAAGTCAACTTATATTTTTGGCTGTGGCTTATGCCAAGTCGGCATTCCCTGTGAAAATCAACGGCCATAACTGTTGGTCATGGTATGGTCGGCATATTGAAGGAAAGGAAGAATTATGGCGAAAATCTTGGAAATCAGCAATTTGACAAAAAGATTCGGCGATTTCACCGCTGTGGATCAAATCTCATTTCAGGTTGAGTCCTCTTCTCTTTTCGCTTTTTTGGGGCCCAACGGCGCGGGAAAGTCCACAACAATAAACATCATATGCACGTTGCTGGAAAAAAGCGGCGGCGAAGTCAAGGTTGGCGGGCATTTGCTCGGGCGGGACGATGATGAAATCCGCAGTCAAATCGGTGTGGTTTTTCAGGAATCCCTGATGGATTCCTTATTGACAGTCAAAGAAAACATTCAAGTCAGGGCTGGATTTTATGGCATTTCATCGGATGTTTTCCGGAAGAGATTTGACGACATCGCAGACATTCTTGGCATCACCGAATATAAAGACAAGAAATACGGTTTGCTTTCCGGAGGGCAGCGAAGAAGGGCGGACATCGCCCGTGCTTTGATCAACACCCCATCCATTCTTATTTTAGACGAGCCCACCACAGGCTTGGATCCACAGACACGACTACAGGTATGGGAAACTGTGAGACAGTTGCAAAGGGAAAAAAACATGACGGTTTTTCTAACCACGCATTATATGGAGGAAGCGGCCTTGGCCGACGACGTAGCCATCATCGACCACGGGAGGATCGTCGCCTCCGGTACGCCAACCGAGCTGCGAACGAAATTCAGCAAAGATCATCTTCGCATCATTCCCAGGGACGCCTCTGAAGTGAATCATTATCTTCGTACAGAAGGCTTCGATTTCAAAAACGGCGTGGGATACATTGAAGTGCCGGTGCAAAACAGCATGCAAGCCTTGGAAATCTTAAAAAAAATTGAACCGATAATCCAAAATTTTGAAGTTATCGGCGGTACGATGGATGATGTGTTCATCAGTATCACCGGTAGACAGATTCGGGAGGGGGGCGATCAGGGATGACAGGACTTCGGAACTTGATACGCAGAAATCTTTGGATGTTTTTTCGCGACAGATCCGCTGTGTTTTTCTCTTTTCTTTCGGTGCTGATCATTATTGGCTTGTATGCCTTGTTCTTGGCGGACACCCAAGTGAAGTCGCTGAAGAGCATGGTTGGCGACGCCACAGATATTCGATTCCTGGTGGACTCCTGGATTATGGGAGGACTTCTGGCGGTCAACACGGTGACAGTCAGTCTGGGTGCCTTGGCGGTCATGGTGCGGGATCAGGAAAACAAGTCGATCCGGGATTTCATGACGGCGCCAATCAAACGCACCACCATCGTTCTCAGCTATATCATTGCAGCGTTCATCATTGGAGCGATCATCAGCATCGTTGGCTTTGCCGCCATGGAGATTTATATCACGTTGTCTGGAGGCGAGTGGCTATCGGCCATTGCTGTTTTGAAAATTCTGGGTGTCGTCATGCTCAGCGTCCTGAACTCCACAGCAATGATGTTTTTCATCGCCACCTTTGTCCGGTCCACTTCGGCATTTTCAACGGTGAGCACCATCACTGGAACGATGATAGGGTTTTTGGCTGGAATTTACGTACCCATCGGTGTACTGCCAAAAACCGTTCAATATGTCATAGAATTGTTTCCAACATCACATAGTGCGGTGTTGTTGAGGCAAATCTTCATGGAAACACCATTGGCCAGTGTATTCCAACATGCGCCGGCTGAAGTACTGGCGGAGTACAACCGTGTTTTCGGAGTGGAATTCATCGTTGGGGGAAAACCTTTGTCAGATCAATGGATGCTTCTTTATCTCGCTTCGGCCACAGCGGTGTTTGTGGTTCTAAGCATCGTCCGCATCCGGCATATGAAAATATAGCTTGACCTTTACGCAACGTCATACCCTATGATATTGCCAGGAGGAAGAAAAATGGGATACAGTATAAAAGAAATGTCAGTGGTGTCGGGAATCACACCACGGGCCCTGCGCCATTATGAAACCCTTGGATTGCTCAAGCCGCACCGAAGCAAAGAATCCGGCTACCGGTCATATTCATCAAAAGAAGTCGACCAGCTGCAGGAAGTCTTATTTTTAAAGGAATTAGGAGTACCACTCAAGGAGATTGCAGACATTGTGGCCAATCCTGATTTCGACAGGGAATCCGCATTGAAATCACATCTCTCTGATTTGATCCATCAGCGATCCAAGCTGGATGATCTGATCGGAAACCTCCAAAAAACCATCAAAGTGTTGAAAGGAGAGGACGAAATGAGTGATCAAGAAAAATTCATAGGATTGAAACAACAAATAATCGATGACAATGAGGCGGCGTACGGCAAGGAGGCCAGGGAAAAATATGGCGATGAAGCGGTGGACCGTTCAAACGCCAAGATCAAAAGCCTTTCGGAAGCCGAAATGAAACGGATTGAAGAGCTCACCGCTGAGCTAAACGACACAATTCAACAAGCCCTAAAAAGTGGTGATCCAACAGGCCCGCTGGCCCAAAAAGCCTGCGAACTCCACAAAGACTGGCTGAACTTTTATTGGCCGGAGGGCCACTATACCAAGGAGGCCCACAAAGGTCTGGCGGATATGTACTGTCTGGATTCCAGGTTCAAGGCATATTATGACAAACTTGGATCCGGCTGCGCCGAATTTATAAGGGATGCCATCCACGCATATTGCGATGGAGACGGGCGGAAAAGCCCGGAAGTGGATGAATATATCCTGCAATTTTCGCCGGAGGTGCGGGAGATATTGGCACAATTTCGGGAAATGATTTTAGCGGAAGCGCCTATGGCCGTCGAGCGAATGGCATATGGCATTCCTACCTACACCATGAAAAAGAATCTCATCCATTTTGGCGGCTATAAAAACCATATCGGTCTTTACCCCACAGCGGAAGGTATCGAAGCGTTTGCAAAAGAGTTGTCACCCTATAAAGTCACAAAAGGAACCGTCCAGTTTCCATTGGCCAAACCCATGCCATGGGCGTTGATCCGGCAAATCATCAAAAACCGAGTGGAAAATGCAAAATGATAATATATGCATAAATAATAATAAATATTCAGTTTTGCAGTTGATTTCTCCTTGTGACCTGTGCTATAATAAGGAAATTTCACGAGGAGGAAACAAATGAAAGGGTATTTATTGCTAGAAGACGGAATGCAATTCGAAGGGACCCTATTTGGGTCTCTTCATTCGCCTCTTGGAGAAGTTGTGTTCAACACAGGAATGACCGGATATCAGGAAACCTTGACGGATCCATCCTATTACGGCCAAATTGTGGTGATGACCTATCCACTGATCGGGAACTACGGTTTCAATGCCGAAGACAGTCAACATGTCAAGCCAATGGTTGAAGGGTTTATTATCCGGGAAGGTTGCGATAGTTTTTCAAACTGGCGCGGAAGCGAAAGTATGGAAGACTATTTTTTACGACATGGATTGACTGGATTGATGGATGTCGACACCAGAGCGCTGACCCGACATCTGCGGGAAGCCGGAACCTTGAGAGGCAAAATTTTACGAGCGGATGAGGTTGATGATGGAGCACACAATGAAATTATCCGGGAAATAAAGACTTTTGACAATAGCAAGGGTGTTTGGGCGGTGACAACAAAAAAAGACTATATCATTCACCCAATGCCTCAAAGGGTGGCTGTCATCGATTTTGGCATCAAAGAAAACATTCTTCGCTCATTATCGGCAAGGAACATGCTGCTTCATGTCTTTCCTGCCGGAACCACAGCCAAAGAAATATTGAACAGTTCACCGGATGGCATCTTCTTGTCCAATGGCCCGGGCGATCCGGGGGAACTCCCATCCATTATAGAGGAAATCAAAATTCTGGCCAATCATTCCCCAATATTCGGCATTTGTTTGGGGCACCAGTTGCTGGCGCATGCCTTGGGCGCGGAAACAAGAAAAATGAAATATGGCCACCGTGGATCGAACCACCCTGTGAAGGACATCAGAATGAACAGAGTGTATATCACCTCCCAAAACCACGGGTATGAGGTGTTGGAAGAAAGTCTTGCCAAAGATGTCATGGAGGTAAGCCATTACCACGTCAATGACGGCACCATAGAAGGAATACGGCACAAAACTTTGCCGATTTTCAGTGTGCAATTCCATCCGGAGGCTTGCCCCGGACCTGCTGATACAGCGCACCTGTTCGATCAATTTTCGAAAATGATGGCTGACTGGAAGGGGAAAATAGAATGAAGGCAAAACATATCAACAAGATATTGGTCATCGGATCAGGCCCAATCGTCATCGGACAGGCAGCTGAGTTCGACTACTCGGGGACACAGGCATGCAGGGTGCTGAAAGAGGAAGGAATCCAGACAGTTCTGGTCAATTCCAATCCTGCCACCATAATGACTGACACCACCATGGCGGATGCGGTATACATTGAACCATTGTTGGTCAAAACTATTGAAAAAATAATGGCCAAGGAAAAACCTCAAGGCCTGTTGGCTTGCATGGGGGGTCAAACCGCACTAAATCTTGCCCTGGAACTGGAAGAAAAGGGAATTCTACGTCAATATGGTGTGGCTTTGATGGGTACCGGACTGGAAGCAATCCAAAATGCCGAAGACCGTGAACGCTTTAAAAATATAATGGAAAGCATCGGCGAACCAGTCATCGAAAGTGAAATCTTTTCCGATGTGGGCGAGGCGGTTGGGTACGGCAAAAATACCGGATTTCCATTGATCGTCAGACCGGCGTTCACATTGGGAGGAACAGGCGGCGGAATCGCGCACACCTCGAAAGAGCTTAGAGCGATTGCGGAGAAGGGAATCGCTTTTTCCGCCACGGGTCAGATCCTGGTGGAGAAATTCATCAAAGGCTGGAAAGAAATCGAGTATGAGATGATTCGTGACGGAGCCGGCAATGTTGTGGCTGTCTGCAATATGGAAAATATGGATCCGGTTGGAATCCATACCGGAGACAGTATTGTGGTTGCCCCATCTCAAACACTCAGCGATAAAGAATACCAGATGCTTCGAAACGCCTCGATAAGAATTGTTGAAGCATTGAACATTGTTGGTGGCTGCAATGTTCAGTTTGCGTTGGACCCAGGCAGTTTCAGGTATTATGTCATCGAAGTGAATCCCCGTGTCAGCAGATCCTCCGCATTGGCTTCCAAGGCGACGGGTTATCCAATCGCCAAGGTCGCGACCAAAATCGCCATAGGATACGATCTGGATGAGATTCCAAACGATGTCACAGGCAAAACCATGGCCAGTTTTGAGCCGACCTTGGATTACTGTGTGGTCAAAATTCCAAAGTGGCCCTTTGACAAGCTGGAAGGCGGTGCGAGAACCTTGGGCACCATGATGATGGCGACCGGCGAGGTCATGGCCATCGGGAACCGATTTGAAAGCGCACTGCTCAAAGGAATACGATCTCTTGAGATGAATCGTGACGGTTTGGAAACGGAAATGTCCTCCGCCCTTCCAATGGAGGAGCTGGTCGCCAAAGTGCAGGAAGGGGACGACGAGCGGATCTTTTACCTGGCTGAGATGCTACGAAGAGGGGAATCTCCGGAACGCTGCGCCGAATACTCCATGATCGATCCCTGGTTTGTACATAAATTAAACAATATCGTTGAATGGGAAGAGAACCTGCGACATGCCGTTCTTTCCGATCTGCCGGAGGACCAATTGCGTTTTTACAAGCAAAGAGGCTTTTCCGACAGGACCATCGGACACCTTACCCAGTCAAGTCCAGACCAGGTTTATCAGCGAAGGCTGGAATTGGGCATCAAGCCGGTTTACAAAATGGTGGACACTTGCGCCGGAGAGTTCGATGCGGTCAGCAACTACTTTTATTCCACCTACGATGCGGTGGATGAATCTGAGGTGACCGCCAAAGAAAAAGTGCTGGTCATCGGATCGGGGCCTATACGAATCGGACAGGGTGTGGAATTCGATTACTGTTCAGTCCACGGTGTTCTGGCCTTGAAAAAGATTGGCTACGAAGCCATCATGATCAACAACAATCCGGAAACGGTATCCACGGATTTCGATATCTCAGACAAATTATATTTTGAACCGATCACAGAAGAAGATGTGCTGAACCTCATCGACAAGGAAAAGCCCATGGGAGTCATTCTCCAGTATGGCGGGCAGACCGCCATAAAGCTGGCGGGTTTTCTAGAGAGCAAGGGGGTGCACATCATTGGCACGCCATTGGCGGGAATCGATGGTGCCGAGAACAGAGAACTGTTTGAGAAGTTGTTGGAAGCAAACCATGTGAAGAGGCCGTTGGGAAAAACGGTGATGACCAAAGAACAAGGACTTCTGGCAGGCGAGGAACTGGGATATCCGGTTCTCGTCAGGCCCAGCTATGTGTTGGGCGGGAGGGGTATGGAAATCGCCCGTAATTCAGTGGAATTGGGCAAACTGATCGCCCAGGCAAGGCGGAAGGAACCGAAGCAACCAATTTTGGTGGACCAGTACCTGAACGGGCTTGAAGTGGAAGTGGATGGAATCTGTGACGGAAAGAAAGTTTTAATCCCCGGCATCATGGAGCATTTGGAGAGGGCTGGTGTCCACTCAGGGGACAGCATCTCCATTTACCCACCACCGTCCATCACCTCGGATATGAAGGGAAAAATTGTTGAGGTTACTGAAAAACTGGCAAGCGCACTGGGAATAGTAGGGTTGATCAATATTCAGTTTGTCATCGCAGATGATGAACTTTACGTCATTGAAGTCAATCCGCGGGCATCACGAACGGTGCCATTCCTTAGCAAGGTGACAGGAATTCCAATGATTGAAGCGGCGACACGTGTGATGTTGGGCGAGAGGCTGGAGCAGGTTGGTTATGGAGTGGGCCTATTGCCGGAGCGAAATTTGTATGCGGTGAAAGTGCCTGTGTTTTCAATGGATAAAATTCCGGGAACTGAAATCGCTTTAGGCCCCGAGATGAAGTCGACGGGAGAAGTGTTGGGTGTTGAATATGGATTGACAAGAGCCCTGTACAAAGGGTTTTTGGCTGCGAAAATGGGTCTGCCGCGCGAAGGTAGAATCTTGGTGAGCGTTTCTGACTCCCTTAAACATGAATTGGCTGAATTGGCCGGGCAACTGCATCAACTGGGTTATGAATTCGTCGCCACCAGGGGAACCATGGAATTTCTGATAAAAAATGGGATACCGTCCCAACAGGTCGGGAAGATTGCCCAAGGGGGTGAAACCGTTTTGGATCTAATTCGAAGCGGTGTGGTCAGCGGTGTGATCAACATCCCAAGTGTGGGGAGGGACAGTAAAACAGATGGCTTTAAAATTCGTCGTGCCGCGGTGGAAAAAAGAATTCCCTGCTTCACCTCTTTGGATACGGTCTGGGCATGGGTTCAGATTGTAAGGTCCGGACTGGAACCTGGCGAACCCGGCATTGTCAATATCTGCGATCTGACACTAAAACCAAATCCCGTGTTTTAACCGTCGTCTTTATGGTATAAACCCCTCAGTAATTTTGATTTTGCGCAGAGAGGTTGGAATATATGAAAAGACAAATCATTACAATTGATGAAGAAAAGTGCAATGGTTGCGGAATTTGTGTCAATGCATGTCATGAAGGCGCCATAGGAATGGTTGATGGAAAGGCAAAACTTCTCAGGGAGGATTATTGCGATGGATTGGGCAACTGTCTTCCTGCGTGTCCCACGGGGGCCATCACCTTTGAGGAACGGGATGCAATGGCTTTCAATAAAGAGGAAGTCGAGAAAAACATGGGGACCCCCACCACAGAACCTGTGTTTGCCGGTTGCCCGGGAACCCGTGCCAGGGCATTGAAACAAGAAAGCGCAGAGACTCAAAGGGATGGTCGGGAGGTGGTACAATCCGCCGGTCCCAAACTGGAGTCCCAGTTGGGTCAATGGCCTGTGCAGATCAAACTGGTACCCCCGACAGCCCCTTATTTTGAAAGGGCGAACTTGTTGGTGGCGGCGGACTGTACAGCTTTCTCATATGGTGATTTTCACAACAAATTCATGAAGAACAAAATCACCTTGATTGGATGTCCCAAACTGGACGAGGGAGACTACTCCGAAAAGCTGACAGCAATCCTGAAGATGAACGACATCAAATCGGTGACGGTAGTCAGGATGGAAGTGCCTTGCTGTGGCGGCATTGAGCACGCGGTCAAAACCGCTCTCCAAAACAGCGGCAAGATGATCCCATGGCAAGTGGTGACAATCTCCACCGACGGCAATATCCTGGAAGATTGACACAATAAATAAACAATAAAAGGAATTTATCGGATCCACTCTGAAAATTCCTTTTTTATTTTGATTTTCGGTGCTATGATAACCTCAAATCAATCCAATCTTTTCTGCATGCATGCAACTTTTTTCTTTCAAACGGACACATTCCTATTGAGAGGCGGTGAACCGGTGAGCACTCAAGAGATTTCCATATACTTTGACAGGATTTATAACGAAACCTACAAAAAAACGGCGGTGTATGTGACATCACGCTGCGGCAATCCTGCTGATATCACGGATATCCTACAGGAAGTTTACGCTGAGTTATATTGGGTTCTGTCGGCGAAAGGTCAGTCATACATACAGATGCCTGAGGCGTTTGTGATGCAGTTGGCGAAGAACAAAGTCTACAGACATTATTCTCTCTTGGAGCGGGCAAAAAACATCTTTCCGGGGTTGGACAAACCAGACGTGCCCAATGGCGAAAATCACGAAAATCAATGGGAAGACACCCATGCGGCTGAATTGAACGATTTAATCGCCGATCGGATACTGCTGGAGCAAATCGCACGATTTGTCAAAACGAAACCAATGGATGTTCAGAAAATATTCTATCTGTATTTCGGACTGGAGCAAACGTCTGCACAAATCGCCACCGCATTGCATCTTAAAGAATCAACTGTCAAGAGTAAAATCCACAGAACAGTTCATGAGGTCAGAACCTTGTACAGAAAGGTTGGAGAGTAACCATGAAGGAGAATGAATTATACAAGCGTGCCATTGAAAACGATATATTGAACAAAGAGAGAATCCGAACCGTGGCGATTTCCAGCGCACGTGGTATTAAAAAGGGAAACAGAAGACCGGAAATCAAGTGGACCAGAGCCTTGATCACTTCTTTCTTGTTGATTTTCTGCGTTGCAACCGTTGTCACATTATCGCAAAACGATTACGGCGCAAGAGGTATCTACACCAACCCATCGGATTATGGGGATGTTTACCAGTTGCTGTCCACCATCAGACAAAGCGGCGGAAATTCCCAGTTGTCGGATGGTGTCGGCAAGGCCACCGACGATGTGATCAGCGACAATACATCGGAATATTCCGGTCGGGCAACCGGAGTACCGGATTACTCTGACACCAATCTTCAGGTGGCAGGTGTGCAGGAAGCTGATGTGGTCAAAACCGACGGAAAATATATTTATGCTTTATCGGCTGAAAAACTCTATATTGTCAGTGCAATAGACGGGAAACTTGCCTTGGCTTCTAAGATATCTTTATCAACAGCAGCAAAGCAGGACGCCGATTATGCATTTGAAATGTATGTGGAGGGTGATAAACTCATTGTTTTGAAGAGAACACCATCCATCTATGCTTTGGACGATGTCTTGATGGTCGATGGCGCGCCCGGCGCGCCTCTGGAATTCGCACCCCAAAACATTAAAGTCACGGCGGTTGTCTTTGACATATCCGACAAAAGTAAGCCAAAGAAAATCACACAATTAAGCCAAAGCGGCGATTATGTCTCCTCCAGAATGGTGGATAACTTCCTTTATCTTGTAACAAGTTATTATGTATATCCGTACTATATGGAGAGAACGAACGTCGGCACTTATGTTCCGTCAACCAGCAGCGACAGGGGCAAAGACGTGCCGGTGGCGGCGGACGACATCTATATCACCCCGCATCCCCAAACCACAAGTTATGTGACAATATCCGGCATCGATATGAATCAGCCTGAAGATTTCGTCAGCACCAAAGCGATTCTCGGCAATGCATCCAATGTCTATGCCAGCCTGGATAACCTCTATGTCACAAATTATGACGGCGTCACAGAAAACGGATATTACAAGGACAAGACCGATATTATCAAATTCGCCATCAAAGACGGACATATCAGGAAGAAGGCGACCGCCAGTGTATATGGAACCCTTCTGAATCAATTTTCCATGGATGAACATGATGGCTTCTTGAGGATTGTAACTACAGCGAACCAGTACAAAGTGGCAAAAGACGGGGACACGGTATCGATATCCAATAATGACAAAGGAGTAAGCGGTCTGACGGTCTTGGACAGGAATCTGAAAAAAGTTGGAAAAATTTCGGATCTCGGCAAGGGGGAACAGGTTTATTCTGTGCGATTCGACGGCAAGACCGGGTATGTGGTGACATATAGACAGGTGGATCCCCTCTATGCCATCGACTTAAGCATTCCGACTCGCCCCAAGGTCATAAGCGCATTAAAAATACCTGGATTCTCCGAATATATGCAACCTTACGGAGAGGGACTCTTGTTCGGGCTTGGCAAAGAAGTCAATGCCGACAATATGGTCGTCGGACTGAAACTTTCCATGTTTGATGTATCCGACAAAACCGACGTCAGGGAAATTGACAAATATGTGCTGGCCAAGAACTACAACTGGTCTGAGGCATCCTGGAATCATAAAGCCATTCTGGTTTCTCCGGAACGCAATCTCATTGCTTTTCCAAGCTATGATTCCTACTTCATCTTCAGCTATGCAAACGGATCCTTTAAAGAGTTGAAGCAGATCAAGTTGGGACAGGAGAACACAGGATTTGGTCCCGGAATCATGCGGGGACTGTTTATCGGCGACTACTTCTATGTTGTCGCCGATACTGAAATACTGTCCATGAATATTTCTGGATTCCAACTGTCTCAAAAATTGCAAATGGAATAATTAAAGAAAAGACCGGCGCGCGGCGTCGGTCTTCTTTTGTTGAAATAAGGTATAATTGCATTACTCAGGCGTAACTTCTTCGGCTTCCACAGGCACTTCAGCTTCTTTTTCGGAAAGCATTTTCTCATACTCGGCAAAGATCGCATCCTTGATTTTGTTTCGTGTTTCCGACAAAAGTGGGTGCGCGATGTCCCTAAAGTCTCCCTCGCCCATTTTTCTGCTTGGCATCGCAATAAACAATCCGTTTTGACCGTCGATGATTTTTATGTCATGGACGACAAACTCGTCATCGAAGGTGATGGAAACAACGGCTTTCATCTTCCCCTCATCATTAATTTTTCTGACTCTCACATCTGTAATTTTCATTAATTTGCCACCAACCTTTCGCTCAAGTAGAAACAGTCAAATGTATAAAAAAATAATACACCCAACTAAGTATACAATATGGAAATGTCCATATCAAGTAATTTTTCAAAAAATCTGACAATTTGGAAAGACTTGAATTTGCTTGGCATTCTCATCCACATTGCCAAGATAGACGATGGGTGTGTATTCGGAAATCTTCTTGACTTCCGGGTCGGTGGTGGCAATGGCGACCCCGGTTCCCACCACCCGCGCATCAAATTCATCAAGGAGTTCCACAATGCCTTTGATGCTTCCACCGGCCCGCATGAAATCATCAATGACCAGCGCCTTCGACCCGGACAGCGTCGCACGCTTGGCCATGGACATTTTTTGTATCTTGCCGGTTGATCCGGAAAAATAGTTGATGCTCACCGTGGGGCCTTCGGAAATTTTTGATTCCCGACGTATGACCACTGTAGGGAGATTCAGCAGGTAGGATGTCATATGTGCAAGGGGAATTCCCTTGGTCTCGATGGTGACAACGTATTCGGCGCCATAGTCTCTGAATTTCCTTGCAAAAATCATTGCCATTTGACGGGTCAACATTGGATCAAACATAATATCCGAAGTGTATAGAAAACCACCACCCAGCATTCTGGAAGGGTCTTCCAGAAGAGAGCAAAGCTTATCTTGAATTTCTTTCACTTGGCTGTCATAGATATATGGAATGAATTTCACGCCGCCCCCGGCGCCTGGAATCGTTTCGATGATGCCTAGTTCCATGGCCTTGACAATTTCTCTGGCTGTTTTCAAATCCTCGCTGATGCTTGATTTGGCGGCGCCGAACTGCCTGCAAAAGCTGTTGAGACCAAAAGTTTTGCTGGGTGAATCGGACAGGATTTTTATAATGGCGCCTACGCGTTCCGTTTTTTTCATGACAAATCTCCTTAACTATTTGAAAGAATTCCGAACAAAAAACGATTTTACGTAAATATTATTCGAATCAGTCCATTTTGTCAATTTGGTTGTCCAAAACCCATGCACTTATGGTATAATTGTCACAGAAATATGCGCGGAGGAAAACGATGATTGATTTGACGAAAATCAAACACATACACTGCATCGGGATTGGCGGAATTGGCCTCTCGGCGATTGCAGACATTTTTTTGTCCAGAGGTTACAAAGTAACCGGCTCAGACATGAACCAAAATGACAAGACAGAAGGTTTAATGGCTCGGGGTGCCGGTATTTTTTTGGGTCATCGTGACAAAAACGTTGTCGGAGCCGACCTGATCATTTATTCGGCGGCGGTTACCGCCGACAACCCCGAAATGCAAAAGGCTGATGAATTGGGCATTCCCAAAATGTCTCGGGCACAGGTGCTGGGACAACTGATGCGTGAATGCAAAAACAGCATCGCAATTGCGGGAACCCATGGCAAAACCACGACAACATCGATGGTTTCAATTATTTTGCAAAACGCCGGACTTGATCCGACCATCCTGGTCGGTGGCAATTTATCGGAAATTGGCGGTAACGTTCGGGTCGGACATGGGGAATATTTCATCACCGAGGCATGTGAATACATGGACAGCTTTTTGGAGCTGAAACCTCGTATTGAAATCATTTTGAATATTGACTCCGATCACTTGGATTATTTCAAAGACATTGAGCACATCGCCAGTTCTTTCGACAAATTTGCCAGATTGCTGCCCAGCGACGGCATTCTGTTGGCCTATGACTCCAATGCTTTTGTCAGTCGGATCATCAAGGATATGTCCAACGCCTTCACGTTTGGATTTAATTCCGACAGCGATTATAATGCCAAGGATGTTGTCTTTGACAAAGAGGGAATGCCCAGTTTTGAAGTGTACCGAGGTGCGACGCCTCTGGGGACCCTACAACTTTCAGTTCCAGGTGAGCATAATATTCTCAATGCTCTGGCATCCTTCGCCTGTTGTGACCTTTTGGGTGTGGATCCTGCGTGCAGCATGACAACCCTAAGCAATTACACCGGCACACAGCGGCGGTTCGATTTGCTTGGCGAGACCAACAATGGTATGCGAATCGTGGATGATTACGCGCATCACCCCACCGAAATAAAAGCGACGCTCAAAGCGGCCCAGAACACACCCCATAAAGAGATCTGGTGCTTGTTCCAGCCACACACCTATACAAGAACATTGGCGTTATTGGATGAATTCCCTGGATCCTTTGTCAAGGCAGACAAGGTGGTCATCGCCGAAATTTATGGCGCCAGAGAAAAAAATGTCTATCGCATCAGCTCAAGGGATCTGGTGGCCAAAATGAAAGAAAAATATCCCGAAAAGGAAGTCTATTATTTCGCCAGCCTTGAAGAAATCGCCAGTTTCGTCTATAACAACGCTGCCGCCGGTGACTTGATCATCACCATGGGCGCGGGTGACATTTATAAAGTGGGCGAGATGATTCTCGAAAAAGACGCCCAGTCGTTCAGGGGAGAAAAGATCTTATGAGATTGGAAGAATTTGAAGAAATTGAAAATAAACGAATCCGACGAAACTTGGAATTCGCTGAAAAAGGCGTACGTTTCATTGATATCAGACAGGTCTATATCGATGAAAATGTAAAAATCGGCAGAGGAACACTGCTTTACCCTTGCGTCGTCCTTGAGGGAACGGTCGAAATCGGCCAAAACTGCGTGATTGGACAAAACACTAGAATTGTGGATGCCACTATTGGAGACAGTACCGAAATTCAAAGCTCTGTTGTTCTGAAATCCACCATCGGAAGCGAAACAACAATAGGACCTTTTGCATATATACGGCCGGACAGCCATATTGGTGACCATTGCAGAATCGGAGATTTCGTTGAAATCAAAAATTCCACTTTCGGCAACGGCTCCAAAGCTTCACATCTTTCCTATATCGGCGATTCAGATGTTGGCCAAAATGTGAACATCGGCTGTGGCGTGGTTTTTGTCAACTATGATGGAATCAAAAAACATCATTCCATCGTGAAGGATGGAGCGTTCATCGGATGCAATGTCAACCTGATTTCACCAATTGTGCTGGAAGAGGATGCGTATGTGGCGGCGGGAAGCACGGTGACAGGCAATGTCCCGGAGGGAGCGCTTTACGTCGAAAGAAGTCCAAGCAAAATTTATGAGGGATGGGTAAAACGCAGAGGTATAATTAAAAAAAGTAAGAAAGTTGAGGAACAACAACCATGAGAAACGCTGCATTTTCGGACTACAAAATCTTTTCGGGCAATGCCCACTTGAAACTGGCTGAGGAAATCGCCTCCATAATGGGAAAAACCCTGGGCAAATCCAATGTAGCCAAGTTCAGCGACGGCGAGATATCCGTTAATATTTGGGAAAGCGTCCGAGGTGTGGACAATTACATTGTCCAGCCCACGTGCAATCCGGTCAACGACAATTTAATGGAGCTGCTGATCATGATTGACGCCATGAAAAGGGCGTCCGCCGGAAGAATCAACGCTGTCATACCATACTATGGTTATGCCAGACAAGATCGAAAGGCGAAGGCGCGGGACCCCATCACAGCAAAGTTGGTTGCCGATCTGATTATGGCGGCTGGCGCTGACAGAGTCATCACCATGGACTTGCACGCATCCCAGATTCAGGGGTATTTTTCCATTCCTGTCGACCACTTGGTCGGGATGCCTATCTTGATCAAATATTTCCAGCAAAAGGCTATGAATGACCTGGTGATTGTATCACCGGACCATGGCTCCGTAACGAGAGCCCGAAGCATGGCGGAACCTCTAAACGCACCGATTGCAATTGTGGACAAAAGACGACCTGAACCAAATAAATGCGAGATCATGAACATCATCGGCGAAATAGAGGGACGAAATTGCGTTTTGGTGGATGACATGATAGACACAGCGGGCACAATCTGCAACGCTGGCAAAGCATTGATGGAGATGGGAGCAAAAAGTGTTTCAGCCTGTGCGACCCATCCGGTACTTTCAGGTCCCGCCATTGAGCGGCTGAAGGATTCGCCTTTCCAGGAAATCGTTTTGCTGAACACAATTCCAATCCCCGAAGAAAAAATGTTTTCCAGAATCAAGACATTGTCTGTTGCACCGCTGTTTGCTGAAGCGATGGTTAGAATCCACACCAACGATTCCGTCAGCAAACTCTTTGACTAAAGCGAAGGGAATTCGTTTATGTTCATCATCGTCGGTCTGGGCAATCCGGGCAAAAAATACGAAAAAACGCGACATAACATGGGCTTTATGGCCGTGGACCTTCTTGCAGAAAAGATGGCCATTTCGGTCAACAAACTGAAATTCAAAGCGCTGGTTGGTGAAGGCATGTTGGCTGGACAACGGATCATATTGGCCAAGCCCCAGACTTTTATGAATCTAAGCGGGGAATCCGTGCGGGAAGTGATGGATTATTATAAAATCCCTCCCGAAAATCTACTTGTCATTTATGATGACATCGATGTGGATCGTGGATTGATCCGGATCCGCAAAAAAGGAAGCGCGGGAACTCACAATGGGATGCGTTCTGTGCTCCCAGCCGTCGGGACGACGGATTTTCCCCGAATTAGAATCGGGATCGGAGGGGAACGCAAACTTCACATCCGGGACTATGTGACCGGTGGTCTTGGCAGGGAAGAAAAGGAACTGCTGATGAAAGCGGTCAACAATGCTGCGGACGCAGCGATTTGTTTTATAGAAAATGGCATCGATATCGCCATGAACAGGTATAATGGGAATCAATAACATAACCGGTGTGACAGACAGCAGGACCGCCTATGTCTGCGCAGAAATTTTAAAGCGAAATGAGGGGCAATGTATAATCGTTGCCCCATCCTTTATTTATGCCCAAAGACTTGCCAAAGACCTGTCGTTCTTCACAGAGGAAAAGATTATTCTTCTGCCCTCCGACGAAGAGACCCTGATTCACTTCGAAGCCAAAAACAGGGATGCGATGCTGGGTCGTCTCGAAATTCTTTCAGCTCTCGCTTCGGGTGAACCGTGTGTTGTTGTGGCCCCAGCCACCCAAATCATTAAAAAACTGCCGCCAAAAGAATTGTTTCTCGAACATGTTGTCGAACTAAAGGTGGATGCCGATTACAAGATGGATAAATTGGCAAAATCATTCATATATATGGGGTACGAACGGGTTCCCATGGTCTTTGCCAAGGGGCAGTTCTCCATGAGGGGCGGACTGGTGGATATTTTCCCACCCGACATGGAATCTCCGGTTCGTGTTGAATTTTTTGACACCCAAATCGAGTCCATCCGGCATTTCAATCCGGACACCCAACGCTCCGGCGACCCGATCCCCATGGTGAAAATTTCACCTGCGGAATTGGTTATCGGTGACGAGCAGGTTTTTTTAAACGCCGAAAAACAACTGCGACACAGATACAAAAACCTGCCTGACAGAATGAACGAACTGTTGCAGGCGCTTGAAACCAGAAGCAACTTGCAACTGTTGGAAAGTTATCTGGATGATTTTTACGAAAATCCGGCGCAGCTGATCGATTACATGACGGATGGCATCGTCATCATTGATGATCCCAATAAATGTCTAGAAAACATCATCCGTTTTTCCCATACCCTTCAACGGGATGTTGAAATTTATTTGGAAAAAGGCCAAGTTGTATCATCGGACTGGCCTCGTTTCCCTGGACGGAAAGAATATCTGTCGTTATATCAGTTCCCATCCTTATATCTGATTTCTCCCTATCCTGTGGTGCCCAAAGAAATAACCCAGTTGACGACATCCCGCAACATTGTCAGCCGGCAGGGCATCTCCTTCAACGGAAAAATGGATTTGCTGGAGCGGGAGCTTCGGAAAAGCCTGGATGACGGATACAAAATTACGATAGTTTGCTCATCTGAGGAAAGACTGTCCAACATGACCCAATTCCTGGATCGGATTGGCCTGCTGAACAGAATCTGGGTGAAACGCGGCCAGCTTTCCGCCGGAATGGTTTTCCAAGAAGAAAAAATATCCATCATTACAGACGGGGATATTTTCGGATATCAAAAATATCGAAAAAAGACCTACCATGGGGCGGGCAAGGGACAACCCATAAAAAGTTTTTCCGATATTTCAAAAGGCGATTATGTCGTTCATGACAGCCATGGCATCGGCAAGTTTATCGGGATAGAGCAATTGACTGTGCAGGGGATGATCAAGGACTACATGAAAGTGGAGTATGCCGGAAACGACTGCCTTTACGTTCCGGTGGATCAGATGAATCTCATACAAAAATATATGGGGACAGACACAGGGACTCCCAAAATCAACAGGCTTGCCGGCAATGAATGGAAAAACACCAAGGCGAAAGCCAAAGCTTCCATTGAAAATATGGCAAAAGAGCTGCTGGAGCTTTCCGCAGCCCGTCAAGCCCGAGGCGGCTACGCGTTTGGCCCGGACACAGTGTGGCAAAAGGAATTTGAAGATAGTTTTCCCTACGAAGAAACCGCCGATCAATTGAAATGCGTCGAAGAAATAAAAACCGATATGGAGAGCCCCCTTTCCATGGACCGCTTGCTTTGTGGCGACGTGGGATATGGCAAGACCGAAGTGGCTGCCAGAGCCATGTTCAAATGCGCGGCCGAAGGAAAACAAGTGGCGCTTTTAGTGCCCACGACGATTTTGGCAAGCCAGCATTACCACACCCTAAAAGAGAGATTTGAAAAATTTCCTTTTACCGTCGAAATGCTTTCCAGATTCAGAACAGAATCACAACAGAACAAGATCATAGGCAAGCTCAAAAAAGGAACTGTGGATATTGTGATCGGCACCCATCGCCTCTTATCACAGGATGTGGGCTTCAAAGACTTGGGCCTCCTCATCATCGACGAAGAACAACGATTTGGCGTGCAACACAAGGAGGCGATCAAAAGACTCCGTGAAAACGTCGATGTGCTGACGCTGAGCGCGACGCCAATTCCCAGGACGCTTCATATGTCCCTGTTGGGGATCAGGGATATGAGTTTGATCGAGGAACCTCCCGAGGAGAGATACCCGGTCCAAACCTATGTGCTGGAGCAAGACGACTATGTTGTCAAAGAAGCCATTGAAAGAGAGTTGGACCGTGGCGGCCAGGTGTTTGTGATTTGCAACCGCATTAATGGTATCTTCAGGATTGCCGATTATATTAATAAGTTGGTTCCCGGCCGACGTGTTCTTGTGGGCCATGGAAGGATGAATGAACATGCCCTAGAGGATGTGATGATGAACTTCATAGCCGGCAACGGGGATATTCTCATCGCCACCACAATCATTGAGAACGGTATTGACATTCCAAACGTCAACACCATTATTGTTTTGGACGCGGACAAATTTGGATTATCCCAGCTATATCAACTTCGGGGAAGGGTGGGAAGATCCAACCGGTTGGCGTATGCCTATCTGATGCACAAAAAGGATAAGGTGCTGACCGAAGTGGCTGACAAAAGGCTTCGGGCAATCCGGGAGTTCACCGAGTTCGGTGCGGGATTCAAGATCGCCATGCGTGATCTTGAAATTCGTGGCGCCGGCAATCTGTTGGGCACTGAACAACACGGGCATATTGTCAATGTGGGATACGAACTATATTGCAAGCTGGTTGAACAAGCGGTCCGCGCTTTACAGGGCCAGACTGTGTCAACCAAAGCTGTGGAAACAGTTGTGGACATTCGGGTTGAAGCGTATATTCCAGATTCCTATATAGAGGACGAAGCGCTGAAGCTGGAAATGTACAAAAAAATCGCCTCTGTGGCAAACAGAACCGAAATGGAAGAGGTCCGCAGCGAACTGATGGATCGATTTGGAGAGATTCCTGAGCAGACGGAAAACCTGATTCGGATATCATTGATACAATCTCTTGGACAAAGCCTTGGCATGAAGCGGGTCACTAGGCACGGAGGAAAAACCTTGGATCAGATGATTGATTTGCTCACGCTGGTAAAATCAAATGAGAGTATGTTATAATCATTCAGAAAGTGCAGGTGCGGATTATGTTGTTTAAAAACATCACCATAATTGACGAAGATTTCAACATAAAAAAGAATATGTATGTAGGTGTCAAAGATCAGTCGATTGCATACATCGGCGACCAATCGCCAAAGGAATCCTATGGATCGGAGATTGATGGGAAAGGCAAACTATTGATGCCGGGGTTTTTCAACTGCCATGCCCATTCTCCCATGACATTGCTGAGGGGATACGGCGAAAATCTGAAGCTTCAGGATTGGCTCAACACTAAGATTTTCCCATTTGAGGAAAAGTTGAACAGCGAAAGAGTCTATTGGGGGATGATGCTGGCCATCGCTGAATCCATCAGATATGGCATTGTATCCACTACGGATATGTACTATTTCTGCGAAGATATGGCAAAAGCTGTTCTGGAAACAGGCGTCAAGAACAATATCGGCCGCGGGGTCGCCAATTTTACTGGTGAGGACTTGTGGTGCATTGACGCGGGAAAAGAGTCGAAAGCACTTTATGAAAAATTCCATAATGCCGGAGAAGGCAGAATACATATTGATATGAGTCTCCATGCGGAGTATACTTCCGATGAGCGGACCGTCCGGCAACTGGCTGAATATGCAAACCGGATTGGCACAAATGTCCACGTCCATGTCTCTGAAACGTCCCTTGAACACGAGGAGTGTAAGGCCCGCCATGGGCTGACCCCAACCGCTTATTTGAACCGGTGCGGATTTTTTGAGCAACCTGCGACGGCCGCCCACTGTGTGTGGCTGGAAGAGGATGATTATCAAATTCTCAAAGAAAAAGGCGTAACGGTAGCCTGCAATCCAGTGAGCAATATCAAATTGGCAAGCGGCACTTGCAACGTGCCAAAACTATTGGATAAGGGCATCAACGTCGCGTTGGGCACAGACAGTGTCGCCAGCAACAATAGCTTGAACTTCATGGAGGACATGAAATTCTTCGCCTTGCTGCCAAAAGGGATCCATCATCGGCTCACTGCGGTGACCCCCGATGATGTCATACGGGCCGCCACCATAAACGGCGCCCGCTCCCAGGGCCGGTTGGACACCGGCATCCTTAAAGTCGGTTGCAAAGCGGATTTGATCATGCTGGACATCAGCGGACCTGCCATGCATCCGATTCATGATTTGAAAAGCAACCTTGTATACTCCGCATCCGGCAGCGATGTGGCGCTTACAATGGTTGATGGCAAAGTATTGTATCACCAGGGAGAATACCTGACGATAGATATAGAAAAAGTGATATATCAGGCGGAAAAGTCGGTGGCGGACATACTGGCTGCCCTGGCATAGCGGAGGAAAAATGTCAAAACGAACCCTGTTGAAAGGAGCGGCAACGCTGGGCGCGGCCGGCCTTGTTGTGAAAATACTCGGTGCAGTATTTCGGATTCCACTTGTAAACTGGATTGGCGACATCGGCATGGCCAACTACAATCCGGCATACTACATTTATAATTTCTTTCTGGTGCTGGCTACGGCCGGTTTCCCCATAGCCATTTCCAAAATGGTATCTGAAAGGATTGCAGTGGGGGATTACGGGGAGGCTCACAAGGTCTATCGGATTGCATTTGAATTGATGGGTACGATTGGCTTTCTCTCATTTCTGATTCTCTTTTCTTTTGCGCCTGAAATTTCAAACCTTGTCAACAACCCACAAGCGGCCTTGGCCATGCGGGCAATCTCACCATGTTTGTTGTTTGTCCCGTCAATGGCGGCGTTGCTCGGCTATTTTCAGGGAATGCAAAACATGCGGCCTACCGCAGTCACTCAGGTTGTGGAGCAGTTTGTTCGAGTTGTGGTGGGATTGTCGCTGGCGTACGCATTGTTTCATATGACAGGGGCCACAGGGTTCGCGGCGAAATATGACGCATATGAGCGAGGCGCGGCTGGAGCGTCGTTTGGAGCAACCGCTGGTTCCATAGGTGGCTTGGCGATTATTTTATTGATCTATGCCCTCAGTAGAAAATCCATCCATCGAAGAATAAACCGTAGTCATGATGAAACCTATGAGACACGCAGACAAATTTTGAAACGTATTCTGATTATTGCAATCCCCATAACCATTGGGGCGACCATCATGCCGATTACAAATCTTGTGGATGTCACCATTGTCTTGGGAAGATTGCAGGATGCGGGACTTCCTTATGAAACGGCGAAGGCGCTTTATGGCCAATTGGGTGGTTTTGTGGGGTCACTGGTTTATTTGCCTCAGGTATTGATATACGCAGTCTCTATGAGCTTGGTGCCTTTGATTTCAGCATCCCACCGGCTTGGAGATTCTGAAGCGGTAAAACAAAATGCAGCCTTGGGAATACGAATGGCATGCATGATCGGATTCCCCTGTGCGGCAGGCATGATGGCCTTGGCACAGCCTATCATGCTTTTGATTTATCCAGCCCAAGCTGAAAGCGCGATCAGCGCCGCCCATATATTGTTCACCATGTCCATCGGCATCTTTTTCCTCTCTGCTTCACAGACTTTGACCGGCATATTGCAAGGCGTCGGAAAACAGGCCATACCGGTTCGCAATCTGATGATTGGTGTCGCCCTGAAAATTGTCATCACCTGGACGCTCACCGGGATTCCTTCAGTGAACATTCAGGGTGCGGCCATCGGCACAGTGTTTGCTTTCGGAGTAGCGGCGGTGCTGAATCTGCGTGCGGTGCGAAAATACACCGGAGCCGATATCCGAATCATAAGAACCTACGGCAGACCGTTTGTGTCAGCCGCTGTCATGGGGATTGCCTGCAAGGGCATCTACACGGGCCTTCATCTTTGGATTGACAGCAATGCGGTTCCCGCGCTTATTGCCATACTGGCGGGCGTGGTCTTATACAGTGTGATGATCCTTGTGACAAAAACCGTTTCAAAAGACGAAGTCATGAAACTTCCCCAGGGCGACAAATTAGTCAAGATACTTGGCAGGTTCATGAGATAGGTGAAACATGAAAAATGAGAAACGCACAACAAATCGTGCAGAAATGACCGAACAGAAATATAGCCATTTAAAAGAAACCGCGCAAACGGATAAAGACGCCATTGAGAGGCTTCGTGAAATCGTCGGGATTCTTAGAGTCGAATGCCCTTGGGATCGGGAACAGACCCACGCAAGCCTTCGCTCCTGCCTCTTGGAGGAAGCCTATGAAGTGGCCGAAGCCATCGACAAGTGCGACATGCCCAATCTGAAAGAAGAATTGGGTGATGTACTGCTTCAAATCGTTTTTCACGCCACTTTGGCGGAAGAAACCGGCGCTTTTGATTTTCTGGGAATGGTCAATGAAGAGTGTGAAAAAATGATTCGTCGCCACCCTCATGTTTTTTCCGACGTTGATTCTAAAACAGTTGACAAAGTCCTTGAAAAATGGGAGAATATTAAGCGTGAAGAGTACCTGGGAGCAACGCATACCCAACGTCTTGAAGGAGTACCCAAGGCATTGCCGGCTTTGATTCGAAGCCGCAAAGTCCAGGAGAAGGCATCTCGCGTCGGCTTTGACTGGAAGGATGACTCAGGAGCCCTGAACAAACTCAGCGAAGAGCTGACGGAACTGCAGGAAGCGATTCAATCTGGTGATGAAGCGCAGATGGCAGAAGAACTGGGAGACTTGTTATTTTCCGTTGTAAATGTTTCAAGGTTCATGAGGGTAAATCCTGAGGCGGCTTTAGAGGCTGCCACGGAGAAGTTCATTAGAAGGTTCCGACACATTGAGACAATAACAGAATCAAGGGGTGTGTCTTTGGATGAATTGGAGCTGGACGAGTTGGACTTGATCTGGGATGAAGCCAAACGACTTGAACAAAAGACTAAGTAATCGCGTGATGCGAAGCAAAGATTTATTTTTTTTGAGGAGGAATTTTACAATGAACAAAGCTGAACTAATCGCTGCAGTAGCAGAAAAAACCGGATTCATTAAAAAAGACGCTGAGGCTGCGGTAAATGCAACCATGGGCGCCATCGAAGAAGCACTTAAAAAAGATGAAAAGGTTCAACTGATTGGATTTGGAACTTTTGAAGTAAGAAGCCGCAAAGCCAGAACCGGCAGAAACCCAAGAAAACCAGGTGAAACCATCGAAATCGCAGCATCCAAGGCTCCTGTTTTCAAAGCAGGCAAAGCACTGAAGGACTCTGTAAACAAATAGTCTTTTCAATAAAGGGGCAACATGGTTGCCCCTTATTTGTTTTTTAGGGAGAAAAATGAGAATAGACAAATACTTGAAGAACGCAAGAATTATAAAAAGAAGAACCATCGCCAAAGTGGCATGCGAGCAGGGCAGGATTGAAATCAACGGCAAATCAGCAAAACCCGGCGCTGAAATCAAAATCGGCGACAACATTCATATTCAGTTTGGAAACAAGGAACTGAACATCCGGGTCACCGGTCTGACCGAATCTCCCCGCAAAGAGGACGCAGCCGATATGTATGAAGTGATTTGATCCGATCTTTTTAAGACAACCACCTTCAACATGCCACCTGTTTCACTCAATTTGCGATTGTGTATTATGATTGTATGGTTTTGGCTGCCTTGCTGACGCCCCGGGTCCAAACCAAGTAAATGATAATCGTTTCAACGGGAATCATAATGGCCACTTTCAAAAGTCTCACAGGCATCAATACCAGAAAGCTGTCTCCATACATTATGGACAGCCAAAGGGTATCCAAACAAAGGGAACAGACGACATTGACGGTGACCACCGCCAGCAGCGTCTGCTTCCAAGTGATTCTTCTCTTGTGGAGAAATAATCCAAACAGGACGCCTGTCAAAAACGCCGTAAAGGGGAACCCCGGAAAAAATGCAGCTTTGGGGAAAATCATCATACCGACAATATCGCCAACAATCCCTGCGCCACCTGTCCACCAGGGACCATATAGAATGGCCATGATGGCCACCGGCAGAAACCCGAATCCGATTCGGAGTGTGGGCGTCTCAATGGACAAAAAACGGGTCAAGATGATTTCCAGCGCAATTAAAAGCGCCATGATGACCAACTGCGAGGTAAACGTTTTTTTCTTCAAAATAAAAAACTCCTTTCATGCTCTAGCGATACTACACTAAAGAGAAAAGAAGTCTGCGTTCCTTAATGTAGTAGCGGACGCAATACCGAATCGTAAGCCAGGCTTTTCGTTCATAAGCTACATCCCATCTCATGACACTTGACGCACGGTATTTACTCTACTTAATGCCAATATAGCACAGGGAACAGGGTATTGCAAGTTCCTATCTTTTCCATCGAACAAACACCAACGCCAACAGGCAAAACCGGCGCATAAACACGCCATGCAGAACCACGGAGGCCGCCATGAACAAAATATTTCAGTTGCAACAGCTTGTCTTAAGAGTCATCGACGAGAATGAGAACGTTGACCGAAGCCAGGCGCCCCCTTTGGATTGGGAGCGGATCCATATGATCAGCTGCGCCAAGGTCGGGTATCTCCTTGCCCATGAACGGGGGATTGATCCGATTTTAGCGGCCTGTGCCTGCGCGGTTCACGACTTTGGAAGGATTCTCACAGGATCCCAACAGAACCACGGACCCGCCGGCGAAGAACCGGTACGGGAGTTCCTTGCAGCCAGCATGCTGTTTCAACCGGAGGAGGTCGAACTGATCGCCAAATCCGTCAAAAATCATAGCAAAAAAGGAGAAATCGGCACTCCCCTTGAAGAACTGGTTAAAGACGCGGACCTTATAGACTATGCCTCCTACGGACAAACATTTAAAAGACAGGAGCAAATCGATCGGTATGAAAGGCTAACAGCCACAAATCCAATGTCTTCTTTGGGCCATCGGCAGGGCTGAAACCGGGATATCATCGGGTCATTATATGGAAGAAAAAATTAGTTTGATTTTTTTCAAACTTAGGGGTGACAATAAGCACTACTTCGTATATAATAGCTTCTGTTGTGCTATTCACCGAGTCCTCAAAAAAACAATTTTAAAACTTTAAAAAGTTGTTGACAATGAAGGACGAGGATAGTAGAATAACATACGGCTCGCAAAAGCCGACAGCTGTGAAACCGGGGCCAAAAGCCAGGGGGAAGCAGCGGTGAACCTTGAAAACTTCATAATGTAGAAATTTAGTCAAAGAGCC
>Ga0183100_1000497_pt1 | contig 30789 bp, 29 predicted proteins | sample Biomet2_FD_127789 | JGI IMG/M metagenome (GOLD analysis project Ga0183100, IMG submission 127789) | Microbial communities from bioreactor (seeded with anoxic lake sediment) at LBNL, California, USA - Biofuel metagenome 2 | ecosystem: Engineered > Bioreactor > Anaerobic > Unclassified ... | reverse complement strand
TAAAGAACCTAATATGTTTCCTGAGGTATACTATGCTCGCATTTGGATAAATCAGTCCTCTCTTTCATTTGTATGTGAATCGTAGAATATTTAAATAACTATAGTTACATTATATTGTTTTATGTATAAAAATCTAGCTACAATCTTTTGAAATATAATCCGAATTATACTTAACTGTTTTAGAAGCAAGAACAGCAAAGTTTTTGCGGATATTGGATTTTTTAATAGTTTTGTAAGCTGAAGCTGCTTTATAAGTGAAAATTTGCGCGCGTACGTTCAAGGATATCTTTTGCTAGTAATAGGAGTTTAGCTCCTTTCTTTTAGATATTGGGGTCGCGGCTAATTTCATTATACTAACGGCTCAGGTGCTATTTTGTGGAGAAACAGATAACGTGATTAATAATCTTTTTTTAATAAAAAAGTTATACTTTTTATTTAGCTTGCCACAAGTATGCTACTGGTAGAAGACGTTGAAAAAGGATTTCCAACAAGACCATATAAATAAAGCCTTAATAAAAATAGGGCTATATTTCAAAAGCTATGGTTAGATTTCTACATATAAACTATTAGAATATAACTATATTCAAAATATTCAAAGAAATAAATAATTGCAATTAACAATGTGTACAATTCCTCCAGCGTCAGTATTTTTAAAGCTTAGAAGGAGGTGAAACTGGTGTCACAAATGTGGTAACCAGAACAATTGTGGGTAAAGTATTAAAAGTTTCTACAGCATCAATATTATTAAATTTATAAGGAGGTGAAACTGGTATCGCAAGTGTGGTAACCAGAACAATTATGAGCAAAATATTAACAATTTATCCTGACAAGTGCACAAACTGTAGAAGTTGCGAATTAGCCTGTTCTTTTGATAAAATAGGCGAATTCAACCCGAGAGAATCGGCAGTCAATGTCTTGTTTTATGAGGAAGCAGCAATTTCAGTTCCTATCATGTGTATGCAGTGTGAAGACCCAGCATGCGCAAAGGTATGCCCGGTAGGAGCATTTTCGAGAGATAAAAATGGGGCTGTTATGTCTGACCCGAAAAAATGTATCGTTTGCAAACTATGTATCAGTGCCTGCCCTATGGGGAATATATCCGTTAGCACCGCCACGAAAAAAATTGTGAAGTGTACTTTATGCGGTGGTGACCCGGCATGTGCAAAAGTATGTCCTTCCGGGGCAATTAAGTATGAAGAAGCAACGGTGAGCAACATCAGCAAGAAAAAAATTGTTGCAGAAAAGTTTAAAGACTTATTTGCGGAGGTGGAACAATAATGTACGGTTGGATAGGGAAAATCATACGCGTTAATTTGTCAAATGGCACAATTTCAACTGAGCCTTTGAATATGCAAGATGCAAAGCTATATGTGGGAGGCAGGGGCCTTGGCACAAAAATATATATGAATGAAGTTGATCCCAAAGTGGATCCGCTAAGTCCTGAAAACAAGATGATCTTTATGACCGGACCGCTAACAGGAACCTTGGCCGCCTGTGCTGGCAGATTTGAGGTTGTGGCAAAGGCTCCGTTGACGGGGACAATCGGAGCGTGTAGCTCTGGAGGACATTTTGGACCCGAATTGAAGTTTGCGGGATATGACGGAATTATCTTTGAAGGCAAAGCTGAGAAGCCTGTTTACCTGTATATCAATGATGATCAAATTGAGCTTAGAGATGCAAGTCATCTTTGGGGAAAAGAAGTCCCTGCAACGACAGACGAAGTGATTAAAGAAACAGATGAAGATTTCAAGGTTGCCTGTATTGGACCAGCTGGTGAAAAACTTGTATTGTTTGCGGTAATTATGAACGATAAAAACCGCGCGGCAGGACGTTCAGGGCTTGGAGCAGTTATGGGCTCCAAGAACCTGAAAGCGATTGCTGTAAGAGGCACAAAATCAATTAAAGTTGCAAAACAAAAAGAATTTATGGATAGTTGTTTGAAATCAAAGAAAATTATTAAAGATAATCCAGTTACAGGTGTTGGTTTGCCTTCCTACGGAACACAGATACTAGTAAATATTCTGAATCAGTCAGGAGCGCATCCGACGAGAAATTGGCAACATTCATACTATGATAAAGCGGACGACATCAGTGGTGAAACACTTACAAAGAAATATCTTGTACGGAATAGAGGCTGTTTCGACTGCTCGATTGGCTGCGGCCGTGTTACAAAAATCGAGAGATCACAGTTTACTAACTTTGGTGAAGGACCGGAATATGAGGCAGGGTGGTCATTTGGGTCAGACTGTGACAGCAATGATTTGCAAGCTGCCTGTGAGGCAAATTTTTTGTGCAATGAAATAGGTATGGACCCTATTACAATGGGAGCGACTATAGCATGCGCAATGGAACTGTACGAACGAGGTTATATCACAAAAGAAGACATTGGAATGGACTTGCTTTTTGGCGATGCTGAAGCAATTGTTAAGCTTACGAAAATGACCGGTTACAGGGAAGGATTCGGAGACAAGTTGGCGCTGGGTTCATACAGAATGGCGGATGGGTTTGGACATCCGGAACTATCAATTTCTGTTAAAAAACAAGAAATGCCGGCTTACGATGGGCGTGCCATGCAGGGAATGGGTCTTGAATATGCTACCTCTAACCGAGGAGGATGTCATGTCAGAGGTTATATGACATCTCCTGAAATTCTTGGAATACCTGTAAAGATGGATCCGCTGGTAACTGAAGGTAAGGCTGCAACACTGAAAACTTTTCAGGATTTAACGGCGGTTGTAGATTCTGTGGGAATGTGTCTTTTTGCCACATTTGCGATTGGTCTGCCAGAGATTGCGGAAATGCTTAGGACTTGCACAGGTTTGGATTATACAGATGAAGAGGTCCTCCAGGTTGGTGAACGAATTTGGAATATAGAGAAAATCTTTAACATAGAAACTGGTTTTTCAAAAAAGGATGATACACTACCGCCGAGACTTTTAAATGAGCCTGTTGTAGAGGGGCCTGCAAAAGGAATGGTAACCAAGTTGGATGTTATGCTTCCTGAATACTATGAACTAAGAGGATGGGATAAGGAAGGTGTACCAACAGAAGCAAAGAAAAAAGAGCTTTGTATAGTATAACTTGAATGTTTTGCCGGCAGGTTTTATAATGCCTGCCGGTAAATTCCATATAATATATTTTTTTATGGCTAACAGATATCCAACTTTTCGAATTGAGAGGGAATCAGTTTTTTTTTGCACGTGATATTTGGATAAAGGGGGGAAAATGGATTGAACGTATTGTCATTATTCGGTGTAATCCTGCTATTGCTTTTTGAAGTCATGGCAGTAATGAAAACAAAAAAGTTAATGATATTACTAATATATTCTTCAATTGCTGAACTAGGATATATATTGCTTGGAATCGGCAGCAATACATTTTCCGGCCAGACGGGCGGAATCTTACATCTGGAATATCAAATCATAATGAGGGGCTTGGTGTTTTTGGCCGCTTTTGTGCTTATCAAACGCAATGGAACCCAGTACATAGAGAAGCTAAAGGGAGTAGGGAAAACATCTCCATATATGTCTACGATGTTTGCGTTTGGCGTTTTTTCGGTCATGGGGCTATCTCCATTCAAGGGGGCCGTCAGCAAATTCCTGATTGTGTATTCCAATATTGAGATTGGTAATTATCTCTTCGCCGTCATTGCTGTATTGGGAAGCATCATAGAAGCTTGGTATTTCATTCGTATTCTACACATTATTTGTTTTGCGGAAACAGAGGGGGAAGTACAGAAAAACAATTCTACTTCTGTTTTGTTCCAAAGAATTACTAATGTGATTGTAACAATTCTGGTAGTCCTGACAGCGCTAACTTCACTCTTCCCGGATACGTTAATTCATTTTAGCGAGAATCTGGCTAAGATGTTATTTGGAACTGTAAAATTAACCGAATTACCGGTTTTTGATACACCGTGGCCACTAGTGGTTTTGCTACCATATATTGGTGCTTTTGCGGTATTTCTCATTGGTTATTTCCTGCCTAAGATGCGAGGAATTTCTGCGGTCAGTGTCAGTGCAGCAACGGTAGTCTGCATTTTGCTGGATGGCAATATCGATGGACTGTCCAATTTGTTCGCGCTGGTGGTATCAGTTATTATCTTTTTTGTTTCCCTGTATTCCATTGGTTATTTCAAAGGGGAACCAAACAATAACCGCTACTTTTTCTTCCTGCTGCTCACATTGGGCAGTTTGATTGGTGTTGCCACGAGCACACAGTTCGGCAATTTTTATGTGTTCTGGGAATTAATGACATGGTCATCTTATCTTCTGATAGTGCAGGAACCTTCGGAGAAAGCTCTCAAAGCCGGGTTCAAGTACTTTATGATGTGTACTTCCGGCGCTTATGTCATGCAGTACGGTATTCTGCTTCTGCAAAAGAATACAGGTACTTTGGACATGCAGGCCGTTGCGGGACAGCTGTCCACTCTGCCACCTAGTCTGCTGATTCTGATTTTGATTCTTTTTATGATTGGTACCGGCGTTAAAACCGGTCTTGTCCCACTTCATAGCTGGTTACCGGAAGCGCATCCAGCAGCTCCGTCCCCTGTTTCAGCTATCCTATCAGGTATATTGACCAAGATAGGTATTTATGGGATTATCCGTGTAGTATTTATCGTTTTCGGAGTAGAGCTTCTCAAGCAATTGGGATCTATTGGTGAATATTCTTATGTTGGGCTGGCAATTTCCTTTGTGGGATTGATTACGTTTTTCTACGGCGAGGTTATGGCATTGCGGCAGAAAGATGCGAAACGGCTGCTTGCTTATTCCACAATGGCTCAGGTTGGGGAGATTATTACTACCCTTGGACTTGGTACTTATCTAAGTATGGTTGCCAGTCTGTATCACGTCATGAACCATGCCATTATGAAAAGTTTACTGTTCCTTGCCGTAGGTGCATTGGTTTATCGCCTGAAAACACGGGAAATTACAGCATTCAAAGGAATTGGAAAAGTAATGCCGGTAACGGCTGGATTTATGTCAATAGGGCTTCTGGCAATAATGGGGTTACCTCCGTTTAATGGATTTATAAGCAAATTTCTAATGTTGTATGCTGCCGTAAATGCGGGATATTGGTATATTGCAGCTTTACTTCTTCTCGGAAGTGTGATCGCGGCAGTTTACTATATTAAGTTGATTAAAACGATATTTTTTGAAAAATATGAAGGACCTTCTGTTGAGGAAGCACCTCTAATAATGTTGATTCCAATGGGTCTGCTTACCGGTCTGGTTATCTTCAATGGACTTTTCCCACAGTATGGGCTGAATATGGTTGTACCTGCTGCAAATTATGTTGCTGCACAAGGAGGAATGGCGATTGCGACGATTCCTCAGATACAGGTTCATTGGCCGGTCATTATTGTCATTCCGATGCTCGGCGGTTTGCTAGCCTACTTTTTGGGTAAGGGTTCACCGAAGGCCGCAGGCTGGATTTCTGTGACTGTGATATCTGCCACATTTGTAGCGATTGTAGTTTCACGTGAGAATTTCGATGTTTATTCTTTGAGTTTTGCGCTTTTAATTGCATTTGTCGGGTTGTTGAATCTTCTGTATTCCTTGGGATATATGGGCCATGGTCATGCACAAAACCGCTATTATATGTTCTTCTTAATGATGATCGGTGGATTGATTGGCGTGGCAACCAGCAAAGACTTTTTCTCCTTTTTCATTTTCTGGGAGATTATGAGTAGCTGGACGCTATATTTCTCTATCATTCACGAGGAAACGGAAGGGGCGCTTAAAGAAGGTTTCAAATACTTTATCTTTAACTATATTGGAGCAAGCATTGCTTTTTTAGGTATCCTTATTCTTACCTCGAATACAGGCGTTTTTGACATGATGACGCTTGCGAAACGCATGCAAGAAATGAATCTTGGTACGGCAGGCTTAGGCATTGCTCTCGTTACTTTTGGATTTCTGATGAAAGCAGCTGCGCTTCCTTTTCGCATCGACTATCAAATGCATCCTTCTACGGCTCCGACGCCTGTTAGTGGATATATTTCATCTGTTCTTCTGAAAAGTGCTCCGTACGGACTCATTAAACTGTTCTTCATCATGGGCGGAGCCACTGTTGTCGCACGTCTAGGACTGCTCGGCGGTAGTCCAATCATGCTGAATGTAGTCTCTTGGATTGCTGGTATTACTATTATATATGCAGGTGCGATGGCATTGGCTCAGAGGGGAATTAAGCGTTTGCTTATTTATAGCACTGTCAGCCAGATTGGCTATATTGTCCTTGGGTTGAGCCTTGATTCCACGCTGGGATTAACCGGTGCATTGCTACACTTTGTCAATCATATGTTTTTCAAGGATCTTTTGTTCCTTGCGGCAGGCGCAATTATGGTACAGGCTCATGCCAAGAATTTGGATGACGTTACTGGGTTGGGAAGAAAGATGCCTGTTACACTAAGCTTTTTTATGGTAGGCGCTTTGTCACTGGCAGGTGTGCCTCCGTTTAGTGGTTTCACATCAAAATGGATTATTTACGAAGCTTGTATGCAGAATGGTCAGGTAGTCCTGGCAATTCTGTCACTGGCCGGAAGTGTTTTTACTATGGCGTATTTTGTTAAATTCATGCACTCTGTTTTCTTTGGCATTCCATCAACGAATTCCGAGAACGTGAATGAGGCTCCGTGGACGATGCTGCTTCCAATGGGAGCACTGTCAGCCGTAAGTATTATTTTCGGTATTATGCCTGGAATTCCAATATCTGTCATATCGCAAATACTGTCTTTGGCAGGATTTGCTACACCGTCTTATTCACTGTTTCAGGTCGATACACCGCTTGGTACATGGCAGGCTGGTACAATTACTATGATTCTTCTTTTGGCGATTATTGTCGGTCTGGTATTTCTGTTTATTGGAAATAATAAGATCCGGTATACGGATGCTTATACTTGCGGCGTAACTGATCTTGATCCGGATAATATTAACCCGGCTGCTCAGAATTTGTTCGAAACTCCTGTAAAACTAGTGAAAAAATTACATCAGGCAGTGGTTTCAATTTTTGGCGATGACAAGGAGGCAGAGGGAAAATGAATAGCGCAGAATTTTTAGTTAATGTTTTAATTTTCCCTGGTGGTCTTTTTGCTATTATGCTCGGATTATTTCTAACAGGTCTTGACCGTAAAATATATGCCCGGCTACAAAGACGCGTAGGACCACCGATTTGTCAGCCATGTATTGATATGGTGAAACTTTCCCAGAAGGAAACTGTCATTCCTAAAACTGCCAACTATACTGTTTTTCGCTTGGCACCATTACTTGGTTTTGCCGGAATGTTGGCGGCGATAGCCGTTATTCCGATAGCGGGTATTTATTCTGGGCTTTATCAGTCTGGCGACCTGTTGGTTATCCTGTATCTACTTTCCACACCGGCGCTAGCACTTGTTATTGGTGCTTCTGCCTCTGGGTCAGCGTACAGTTCAATTGGTCTTTCCCGAGAAATTTCTATAATGTTAGCGTATGAAATTCCTATGCTGATGGTTTTCTTCACGGTAGCAATGAGGGTCGGAATGGAACTCGGTGGTACAGCGATTTTTTCGCTGAGCAGCATTGTAGATTTTCAATTAAGCAAAGGCCCGTTACTTCTGGATTTGCCGATGTTGCCCGCATTTTTGGCGTTTTTAATGTGCATTCCCGGCACACTTGGAGTAGTGCCATTTGATATTCCGGAAGCGGAAACAGAAATAACTGAGGGACCGCTTTTGGAATATTCGGGCATGGGACTCGCCATGTTTAAATTGACAAGTGGTCTGAAAACTTTGGTACTGTCTGCGCTCACCATCGCCTTGTTTTTCCCTACGGAACTGGGTAGTTTTTGGTTGGTCAATATTTTGTGGTTCATTTTCAAATGTGTAGTCGTTATGTTATTTACAAATACGCTAATTCGGGCGACGCGGGCAAGAATGCGAATCGATCAGGCATACAAGTTTTATTTGCTGGTTCCGACCTCGTTGGCACTTATGAGTTTGGTTTTAACAGTGCTGTCTTTCAGAATATAAGTTAAGGAGGCGAATTGATTATGGCGGAATTTCTTCAAAATATCGTAAAGAAATCTCCTTGGATTTACCGCATCAATGCCGGCTCCTGCAATGGGTGCGACGTGGAAATGGCAACTACGGCCCTGATTCCTCGGTACGACGTGGAGCGCCTCGGGTGCCGCTACTGTGGAAGTCCAAAGCATGCAGATATTGTTTTGATTTCCGGACCGGTTACAGCGGTTGTGCGGGAAAAGGTTTTGCGCGTTTATGATGAAATACCAAATCCAAAGGTCGTTGTGGCGGTTGGCATATGCCCCATCTCGGGCGGAGTTTTCCGTGAGAGTTATTCCATTGCGACTCAGTTGGATGCATATATTCCCGTGGATGTGAATGTTCCGGGTTGTCCTCCGCGGCCGCAGGCAATTATTGATGGGATTGCTATGGCAATCGAAATCTGGAGAAAGAAGTTCTAAGGAGGGATATGTGTGAGTAAATTTTTTAAAGTCATTCTCAAAAATCTCATCAAAGGCCCGTCTACTATAAAATATCCCTTTGAAGATTCACCCGCGCCCGAAAAACTGCGTGGAAAGATTGCGCATAATTCCAATCTTTGCGTGGCATGTCATCTGTGCGAATATGTCTGCGCTGGCGGAGCCATCAAGATTCAGGAGTCAGAAGATAAAAAAGGCATTGATTTTGTTGTGTGGCACAATACATGCACTTTCTGCGGCCTGTGTGAATATTACTGCCCGACCAAAGCGATTCATCTGACAAATGATTATCACACCGCACATTTACAGGAGGATAAATACAACTATGTTGAAAAGACTTTTGTTAAAAAGCAACCCTGTATTTGCTGTGGCAAACCGATTGTGCCGCTTGCATTGTCAATGGTGGAACAAATATACGGCAAGGAAGGCGACGCTAGAGGGTTGAGTAAAATGTGCCCGCAATGCCGCAGGAAAATTCTATGGAAAGGTGCGTGCCTAAACTATGAAAGAAGAGGCAATGAATAAGTTTCAGAGCCTGTTGGCTCAGACTCTTGGAGAAACCTTTGACCTGAAATGGGATATTGACCGCAAGGGAGTTGTTTGTGGTTGGTGCAAATTGGCTGCTCCGGATGATATTTTAACAGTTGCGGAAGTTGTGGCAGGGCTCAAAGGGAGAGTGCTAACGATTTCACCGTTAAATACTCCATCGTCGTTATTCGAACAAGTACCAGTCAATTCAGAAAATACGGAACCGAAAAAACCGATTCAGGTCATCATAAATTATCATTTTTACTTTAATGGGATCAATTTGACGGCGGCAATCACCTTGCCGGATGACCAGCGAACCGTGCACTCAATTACTCCAACACTGCGCAGTGCAGATTGGCATGAGCGGGAAATGCAGGAACTTTTCAATATCAAACTTCAGGGGCATCCAAATCCGAAACGTTTGTTTCTGGATAAAGATATTTATATGCAAGACCATACGATGATTCCTCTGTCAGAGGCATTGAATGGCGCCAGCACCAATACTTTATGGGAGAGAATTATGGAATCCAACCAAAGGGAGGAGAATTCTAATGAGTAGTTATACCATCCCCATTGGACCGGTCCATGTGGTATTGGAAGAACCTATTTATTTTAAACTTCAGGTGGAAGGAGAAACCGTTGTGGGCCTTGGTATCAATGCGGGCCATGTACATCGAGGGATTGAATTTCTCACGATGCAGAGAAACTTTTATCAGAATCTGACGTTGACGGAAAGAGTTTGTTCTCTTTGCTCCAATAACCATCCCTTTACTTATTGTATGGCGCTGGAAAAGCTGTCAGGCATCCAGATTCCGGTGAGGGCTGAGTATTTGAGAACGCTAGCAGATGAAATCAAGCGGATTGCTTCTCACTTATTCAACATTGGAATTATTCCGCATATTATCGGTTTTGATTCGCTTTTTATGCACGCGATGGAAGTTCGGGAAACCATGCAGGATTTGAAAGAATCTGTTTTCGGTAACCGTATGAATCTGTCAGTTAATACTATTGGCGGGGTAAGGTATGACATTACCGAAGAGCAGTCCAAATATATTATTAAGACTTTAGATAATTTGAAGAAGCCGCTGGAAGAAATAACGAAAATATGCCGAACTGATGCGTCTATTCGCCGTAGGACTGAGGGAGTTGGCGTTCTTACAAAAGACCAGGCAATTGAATATGGAGTCGTCGGCCCGGTTGCTAGGGCTTCTGGCATTGATTATGACGTAAGGGTAGTCAACCCTTATGCCGCATATGACAAAATTAAGGTCAATTCGGTTGTTGAGCAAAATGGCGATGTGTTTTCAAGGCTTTTGGTTCGTTTGCAGGAAGTTGCGGAATCCATCAGTATCATTGAGCAATGTCTGAAGGAAATGCCTGAGGGACCAACCAATCTTGGTTATATGCCTGATATTCCAGCTGGGGAAGCTATTGCAAAATCTGAAGCACCAAGAGGAGAATTGATTTATTATGTACGCACAAACGGTACGCCGATTCCGGAACGCATTAAATGGAGAGTTCCTACATATCCCAACTGGGCCGCTTTGAACGTCATGATGCCAGGGCAGAAAATTGCGGATATTTCGGTAATTATTGGCAGCATTGATCCTTGCATTTCTTGCACGGAAAGGTGACTAATGCACATTTTCTAAAAGAGGTGTACTAACTTGCATGAATTAGCTATGGTAAGGGGCATTTACAACGTTATCAATGAGCAAATCAAAGAGCATGATGTAAAACGGGTCTTGCAGGTAAAAATTGTTGTTGGTGCCTTGACAGGAGTTGAAGACACAACGATGAAGCTATGCTTTGAGATGTATGTTCAGACAACGCCCCTAGAAGGAGCCGAATTGGTGATAAGACGCGTTCCTGTTAGGGTGAGGTGCCGTGAATGTGGGAATGAGTACGAAACAGGGATTCCCTTTTCTGCCTGTATGGTATGTGGCAATAAGAAAACACAGATTCTTTCCGGAGACGAGTTATATATTGACAGTCTGGAAGTTGAGTGAAATGAACATTAGGAAAAAAGGTGGTGATTACTATGTGTGTTGCGGCGTTTGGGCAGATTGTAGAAATCCAGGGAAAAAATGCGTTGGTTAGTTTCCGCGGAGCCCTGAAAGAAGTTTCCATCACGTTACTGCCGAAAATTCAACTGGGGGATACTGTAGTTGTTCATGCCGGGTTTGCTACAGAAATCGTAAGAGACCCGCAAAAAGTTTATCGTGATATTGTCGTATCGGATGCTTACGCACGGCAACTTTTAGACGCAATTGAAAAAGAGAACAAAAGGCTTCATGAACGCCAATTGAAGATTATGAACTTTTGCGGGACCCATGAAAATACAATTGAGCAGTATTCTATGCGCAGCCTTTTACCTTCCAACATTCAGTTATTGAGCGGTCCCGGCTGTCCGGTTTGCGTAACACCCGAAGAAGAAATTGCTATGGGTTTAGAGCTGGCTACAAGGAGAAATGTGATTCTCACAACTTTTGGTGATTTATTAAGAGTTCCTACCAGATGGGGCTCTTTGGAACAGCAGAGGCTGAGAGGTGCAGATGTCAGAGTGGTTTATGATATTTCACAGGCACTTGATCTTGCCAGAAACACAAAAGCGGAAGTGGTGCATTTTGCAGTAGGATTTGAAACAACAGCACCCGGAACAGCTTCTATAATTCAGGAAGCCGGGAATATCGAAAATTTCTCTATTCTCTCTTCACATCGGATAACACCACCGGCCATGGAATATGTCATGGAACACGCAAAAATGGATATTCTACTTTGCCCCGGGCATGTGGCTATGGTAACAGGAACAGCTCCTTTTGTGAGGCTTGCGCAGAAATATAACATTCCGTGTGTCATTGGCGGTTTTGAGCCGGTAGATATCCTCCAGGCTATTTTGCAAGCCATGTGTCAGTTTGACAACGCAAGCAGCACAGCAATCAACCAGTATGAAAACGTTGTCAAAACAGAGGGAAATCTGGTGGCAAGGAACTTGATTGAAAAAACATTTATGCTCAAGGATGCAAACTGGCGTGGTGTCGGGGTTCTTCCCAAATCCCGTTTGGTATGTAGAGAAGAATACAGTCGGTTTGACGCTGAAATAAAATTCGGGCTGACCATGCCGCAAATAAAAGAAACAGAAGGAAACACCTGTATGTGCGGTGAGGTTCTAAAGGGTGTGAAGCCTCGGTATTGTCCTAATTTCGGGGGGGTATGCACGCCGGAACATCCAGCAGGGCCGTGTATGGTAACCGGCGAAGGCGCATGCAGCATTGCCTATATGAATCGCGGTTAAAACAATTCTATAGTGTCTTGTAATAGGAAATCTGTGTTGGTAAAACGGAACGAAAGGCTGCATTAACACCAAAAGGAGAGTGATTGATTTGATTGAAGTACGCTTATTTGCAACGTTCAGGGACGGAAGAGAGAAGGTGTATTTTCTTGAGCTGAAAGATTTTAAAAATGCGGGGGAAATCATAGATCATTTCCGTATCCGCCGGGAAGATGTGGCAATTCTTCTGATTAATGGCGTTTACTTGCCAATTGATTCTCCCGTCAAGGATGGAGATGTTATTGCCCTGTTTCCTCCAGTAGGAGGTGGTTGATTTGAGATATGAAAGACAGACACTTATACCACAAATCGGTCAGAACGGTCAAGAGAAACTGAAAAAAGGTAAGGTTACGGTTATCGGTGTTGGCGGACTTGGTTCGCCTGTGCTTACCTATCTTGTAAGTGCAGGTGTTGGCAAGATACAAATGATTGACTGCGATGCCGTTTCGGAATCAAATTTAAATCGACAGTTCCTTCATCATACAGGGGATATTGGCAGACCCAAAGTTCTGTCAGCACAAGAAAAACTTGTTTCACTTAATCCAGAGGTGGATTTATCCACTGTAAATAAAAGGTTGAATAAAGAAAATATTGAGGAATGCATTATCGGATCGGATGTTGTAGTGGATTGTGTCGACAATATTGAAACTAGGATACTGGTAGCGAGTGCGTGCATTAAACTGAATATTCCCCTTGTAGAGGGTGGTGTAGTTGGATTCTATGGGTATGTGATTGACATCGGCAGGGATTATCCATGTCTTTCCTGTTTGGGCTACGATAAAGCAAAACAAAAAACGCCAGTCCCGGTTTTGGGAGTTACTGCAGGGGTTATAGGTTGTATGCAGGCGAATGAGTGTATCAAGCTGTTGCTTGGGATCGGCGAACCACTTTATGGTCGAATGCTCAATTATGATGGGTTAAGCGGAACTTGGGAAGAGGTTAAAGTAAAAAAGACCCAAAATTGTGTTGTTCATAAAAATGCAGAAAAAAGAGGAAAATAAAATGGGAAAATTTACTCATTTTGACAGCCAAGGAAACGCAGTCATGGTTGATGTTTCGGCAAAAGCGATTACGTCAAGAATAGCAATTGCCCAAGGGAGCATTAGGGTGAGTCCTGAAATTATGGCGGCAGTTAACGGCAATACGGTTCAAAAAGGCGATGTCTTGGGTGTTGCAAGAGTGGCCGGTATTCTTGGGGTGAAGCAAACATCAGCTCTGATTCCAATGTGTCATCCACTTAGTATAAGCAAGTGTGGAATTGACTTTGAAATTGATCAGAAAAACAATGAAATTATTGCAAGCTGTACTGTTAAGACAGATGGAAAAACAGGAGTAGAGATGGAAGCGCTTACAGGTGTTTCTGTGGCCCTCTTAACGATATACGATATGTGTAAAGCAATTGACAAGCATATGCAGTTGTCGGATATTCATCTGGTGAATAAATCAGGTGGAAAAAGCGGAGAATTTTATTGGAATGGCGGTAAATAGCAATGAGAGATACTTTTAACAGAAAAATCGATTATTTGCGCATTTCCGTAACAGATAGGTGCGATCTTCGCTGCAAATATTGTATGCCGGAAGGTGGAGTAACACCGCTTGCCCATGGAGATATCCTTTCGTACGAGGAAATTCTTCGCCTGGCTGAATGTTTTGCACGTTTAGGAATTCATCGCATTAAAATTACTGGCGGAGAACCTATGGTGCGGCCTCAGGTGATGTATCTTATTGAACAACTGAAGAAAGTTAAAGGTATTGAACAGGTTACTTTGACTACGAACGGAACGCATCTTGAAGAGTATGCCAGTCAACTTGCTAAGCTACAAATCAATGGTATTAATATCAGCCTTGACACACTAAATCCGGAACTTTATAAAGAAATAACGGGCAGGGACGCGTTTGATAAGGTCTTTTCAGGCCTTAAAGAGGCACTTAAGTACTCGAATATAAAACTTAAAATAAATTGTGTACCGCAGGGAATACCTGACCAAAATATTGTGGAGGTTGCAGGGCTGGCAAAGCATAATCCCATCCATGTCCGCTTTATAGAAATGATGCCCATTGGCCTTGGAAAAGATTTTACTTTTACAAGTGAGAACGACGTCATGCGGGAACTAGAAAAGGCTTATGGTACTCTTGTACCTTTTAATGAAAAATTGGGAAACGGGCCTTGTCGCTATTACAGCGCTTCCGGATTTCAGGGTAAAATAGGCTTCATCAGTGCGATGAGTCATAAGTTTTGCGGCAGCTGCAACCGAGTGAGGTTGACGGCAGAGGGGAAGCTAAAAACCTGCTTGCAGTATGACGGTGGGATTGATTTAAAGGAGATTTTAAGAACCGGCAAATCTGATAATGAACTGGTAGCTGCAATTTTACAGGTAGTTGAGAGTAAGCCTAGAGAACATCATTTTACCGAGGAGTTTGTTGCTGGCAAAGAAACTAAGTCTATGTTTCAAATTGGCGGGTGAGGTGAATTTTATGAAGCGAGTAGCAATTATTACAGCTAGTGATTCCGGGTACTGCGGGAAAAGAGAAGACTTAAGCGGAAAAAGCATTCGAGAAATTATGGAAGCAAATGACTATAAGGTGGTACACATGGTGATTTTACCAGACGAGTTGAAATTGCTGAGTGATGCTATGATGGAAATAGCCGATCAGAACCTTGCAGACCTTATTCTCACAACCGGAGGAACTGGATTTTCCCCACGAGACTGTATGCCGGAGGCAACTATGGCGATTATAGAAAGGGAAGTACCTGGCATTCCGGAAGCCATGAGAACTTACAGTGCTCAATATACAAAACGAGCTATGTTGAGCCGTGCAATTGCGGGAATCCGCAAATCTACCCTTATTATCAATCTGCCGGGGAGCCCAAAAGCGGTCAGTGAGTGTTTGGAATTTATCATAACGGAGTTGGGGCACGGTATTGAAATACTTACCGGCCAAGCTCACAATTGTGCCAGAAAGTAAAGGTGAATTGTATGGGACAAATAGTTGCGGTATGTATTAGTGAAATCAAAGGTGTTCAGAAAATAAATGTTCATACGGCAAAGTTTATAGAAGACTATGGAATCGAAAAGGATGCCCACGCTGGTAAGTGGCATCGACAGGTGAGCCTTCTCTCCTTCGATAAAATCGAAGCATTCAAGGCAAGAGGGGCTGAGATCAAGGACGGTGATTTCGGAGAAAACCTAGTTGTCAAGGGAATTGACTTTAGAAATTGTCCAATAGGAACGCATTTTCGCTGCAATGAAGTCATATTGGAGCTAACTCAAATTGGAAAAGAATGCCATAAGGGCTGTGAGATTTTCAAAATTATGGGTGACTGCATTATGCCTAGGGAAGGCGTATTTACCAAAGTACTTCACGGTGGAACTATAGCCGAGGGTGACGATTTAGAGATAATCTAATTTAAGATACCAAGCTGTATCGTTTTGAAATAATGAAAGAATGATTTCGAGTCTTTATTCCTAAGGCAATAGTAATTTTACGATTGTTATGGAAAAGGACCAATGGGTGTTCCTGAAAAGGGATTGCCTCCCGATTGGAAAGAACATCATATATCTTCCATTAGGTCCATTCTTGCTTATTTCATCTCAATAAATAGTTGCGATGAGAGGATGAAAAACATGAAAAAAATATTGACAATGGTTTTGTTGGTTTTATTTGCTATGACTATGCTTGCAGGTTGTGGCAAAAAGAAAGATGAAAGCGCTAGTTCAAGTTCCAAGGCTATTGCGCAAAAAGGCGTATTGCTTATGTCGACAACGACAAGCACACAGGATACCGGGCTACTTGATTACTTGGCCCCGATATTTCTAAAGGATACAGGATGGAAACTTCAGTGGACCGCTGTTGGTACTGGCCAAGCTTTGAAAATGGGACAGGACGGCAATGTTGACATTGTGCTTTGCCATGCGAAAGCCAGCGAAGTAACTTTTGTAGAAAAAGGCTATGGAGTAAAGCGCTATCCGGTAATGTTTAACGATTTTGTTGTAGTCGGTCCATCCAAGCCGATTGAAGCTACCAAAGACATTCAAACAGTGTTTAGCAAGATTAACAGCCAAAAGCTGTCGTTTATATCCCGAGGGGATGATTCAGGAACGGATAAAGCGGAAAAAGCTATCTGGGCCAAATTGAAAATTGATCCAAAAACAAATGAAAATTACATGAAGTCAGGTCAGGGTATGGGTGACACCATTACAATGGCCAACGAGAAAAACGCCTACTGCTTTACTGATCGCGGTACATGGTTAAAAATGAAAAAAGATTCTACTGTAAAAATTGCTCTAGACATTGTTTGCCAGGGTGATACTCTGCTAAAAAATCAATACGGAGTTATTGCAGTAAATCCTCAGAAATATCCGAAAGTAAATAATCAGGGCGCCAATGATTTTATAAAATGGATTTGTTCAGAAAGAGTTCAGAAAATTATTGCCCAATACGGCGTAGATAAATATGGTCAGGCATTGTTTATACCTAATGCTGACACAAACTCATAAAAAGTGTTCAATCAGGAAATGCTTCATGAAGCATTTCCTGATTGTCTAGCATTAATTTCAAAAGTGACGGCAGGTGATTTCGTGGACATTATAAATGAAGCAATACAGGTATTTACTGACGCAGGTATAGGAGACGCGGTCAAGGTAACGCTGATTATGGCGACGTGTTCAGTTACGATTTCCTCTTTCTTGGGAATATCGCTGGGCCTTTTTTTGGAACAAGCTCACTTTCCCGGTAAGAGACTTCTTATAAGAGTTAATCACACTCTGCTTGGTAGCCCGCCTGTGGTAGTGGGATTGCTTGTTTATTTGCTTCTAATGAGAAACGGCCCTTTGGGAGAGCTTTCCCTTTTGTTTACCATAAAAGGCATGGTCTTGGCGCAGATTATAATCATAACGCCTATTATTACCAGTATGGTTCATTCCTATGCCGTAAATACGGCGCCGGCAGTTCGTGCGTTTGCAGTTGCGATGGGGGCGACCAAACGACAGACAAAGATATTGATTGTAAAGGAAATGAAGAATGAAATATACTTTGCTATTGTGACAGGTTTCGGTCGTGCCATTAGCGAAGTAGGTTCCGTAATGCTGGTTGGCGGTAATATTGAGGGTCGGACAAGAACGATGACGACGGCGATTTCCATGCTGAAAAGCCAAGGTATATACACCGAAGGGGTGACACTGGGAGTCCTTTTGCTTGTTTTTGCATTTATTCTGCAAGGGGCGGCAGGGTGTTTTCAAAAAAGAGAGTTGCAAAATGAGAATTATTAATCTTAAAAAGCAGTTGGGCAGGTTTACGATTGACATACCATATTTGGAGCTTGCAAGTGGTTGCATTCATGGTTTTATCGGTGAAAACGGAAGCGGAAAAACTACCACGGCAAAGCTTATAGCGGATATTTTGCAGCCTGACGAGGGTAAAATTCTTTATGATGGTTTGGACAAGCGAAGTGTAACCATGACTGCTCAGAAACCATATATGCTTCATACTTCCGTCTATGAAAATATAATTTATCCGCTTAAAATTAGAAATATAAAGCCAAATGAAATTGAAATTGATAATATGCTCAAAAAACATGATTTATATGAGAAAAAAAAGCAGTACGCGAGATCTTTGTCCAGCGGCGAGCAGCAGAAGCTTTCTCTTTTAAGGGCATTGATTTTCAAGCCGGAATTTGTGATTGTTGATGAGACATTGTCAAACTTGTCTGCTGAAAGTCTGGAGCTTTTTGAAAACCTGATTTTGGAAATGCAAAAAGCACGCCGCATTACTTGGGTTCTTATCAGTCATCAGCCACATATTATCAATGAACTGTGCGACACCGTTCACTTTTTTTCTAACGGTCGGTTGCTTGAATCAGGAAAGAAAGAGCAAGTGTTTTTGTGTTCCCAAAATCCAATCGTAAAAACTTATGTGCAACGACAGACGTTTGGATTATTGAAAGAGAGGTAGCATATGGAATTACTTCAGACAAATACCTTACAGTCTGCACGAGAAAAACTCCTGAATTATTTGATGGGAAAGCATGATAAGAAAACGGTGAAGCTTATGGATGCGGAAGGTCAGGTGCTAGCTGAAGATATCCGAAGTTTATCACCTATTCCGCACTTTAGGCGTTCCACTGTGGACGGATATGCGGTAATTAGTAGGGATACTCAGGGTGTAAGCGAGAGTATACCGGCTTTTTTGGAAAATGTAGAGGAAATTAAGATTGGCCATGAAGCCATATTAACCTTGAAAAGCGGGCAGTGTGCTTATGTGCCTACTGGTGGTATGGTTCCCGATGGAGCGGACGCCGTCGTAATGGTGGAATATTGTGAACCTTTCCATGCTGAAAGTATAGCGGTATACGACAGCGTTTCTGTAGGAAGAAATGTGGTTAATATTGGAGAAGATGTGGAAAGCAATGCTGTAATTTTAAAAAAGGGAACGACGCTGCATCCTCAAGAAATTGGCGCATTAGCATCTGCGGGGATTTCACAGGTAAGTATTTATGAACCACTCAAACTCACAATTATTTCCACCGGAGATGAACTGGTACCGTTGGACAAAGTCCCTGCATTGGGACAGGTTCGTGATATTAATACTTATGCGTTAGAATCACTTGCGAAGAAACACGGTTTTGACGTGGTTTCTACTTATGTTCTAGTGGATGAGGAAGCCCTGCTCAAAATGGCAGTGCTTGATTCGATGCAGATAAGCGATATTGTGGTGATTTCGGGAGGTAGTTCGCAGGGCAAGAAGGACATGACAGCACGAGCAATTGATGAATTATCGGAACCTGGTGTATTTATACATGGAATTTCCATAAAACCTGGAAAACCTACGATTTTGGGTTATGACACGAAGAGTAGCACAGCACTTATAGGGCTTCCCGGACATCCTGTCGCAGCTATGATAATTTTTGAGCTGCTTGCAGTTTGGGTTAAAAATAGATTGATTGGGAAGAATGATGAAAAATACCTTTACGCAAAGATGAAAACTAATGTCGGAAGTGCTCCTGGTAAAACTACCTGTCAAATGATTCGGCTGAGTGATTTTGAAGGAGAATATTTTGCTGAACCGATATTTGGCAAGTCAGGCCTCATGTCAACCTTGATAACCGCCAATGGATATACCTTGATTGACATGAATAAGGAAGGCCTTCACAAAGGTGAAATCGTTAAAGTGTTTTTAATATAACATAGCAACTCGACTCTTGCCGCTTGAAAGGTGGTTATAAATTTGGGAAAGAGAAATTTATATTTAAGTAATACCCCTGTAGAAGAAGCTTTATCAACTTATCTTGATGCACTTAAGGATAAAATTGGAGCATCCAGCGAAACGATACCTACGATCGAGGCACTGAGCCGAGTCACAAAATCGGCGGTTTATGCAAAATATTGTTCACCATTATATAATGCTGCAGCCATGGATGGCGTTATGGTTGTTTCTTCCCATACAAATGAGGCTTCTGAGGGAAACCCTGTGGATTTAGAGCCTGGCAGGGATTATAAGATTGTCGATACAGGTGATCCTATTTCTCCTCCTTATGATGCTGTAATTATGGCGGAAGATTTAATCGAACTAGGTGAAGGAAAGTTAAGAATTATTGCGTCGGCTGCACAGTGGGAGCATGTACGCCCGATTGGTGAAGATATCGTGGCTGGGGAAATGATTATACCTAGTAACCATTTGATTCGCCCTATTGATATTGGAGTGTTGCTGTCAGCTGGTATTCTGAACATTGAAGTAATAAAAAAACCTCGGGTTGCTATTTTCCCTACAGGTACAGAAATTATTGAACCGAGTGAAAAACCTAAGGAAGGAGACATTATTGAATCAAATTCCCGTATGTTTGAAAATATGGTAAATGTTGAGGGAGGAATTGCTTTTCGTTTCCCGCCTATCGAAGATAATTACGATAAGATAAAAGAGAAAGTTGCTGCCGCTTCCAGAGATTATGATTTAGTAATAGTAAATGCGGGATCAAGTGCGGGGACGGAGGATTTCACCGTTCATGTATTAAGGGAACTGGGTATAGTCATTATTCATGGCGTTGCAATAAAACCCGGGAAGCCCGTTATACTTGCAATAGTGAATGATAAACCAGTCATTGGTCTGCCAGGTTATCCTGTGTCAGCTTATATTGGGTTTAAAAACTTCGTATCGCCAGTTCTCAGTATGTATTTGGACCAAAATGTGATTGCAAAGGAAGCAGGCATTGAAGCTATTATTGCAAAGCGTATTATTTCCAGTTTGAAGTATAAAGAATATGTTCATGTGAAAGTTGGAAGCGTAGGAGATAAAATCATAGCCGCACCTTTGGCACGTGGCGCAGGGGCGGCTATGTCCCTTGTACGTGCGGACGGTTTCTGTGTGGTTGAGCAAAACAGCGAAGGTGTGGAAGCTGGTGAAAAGGTTAGAGTTGAGTTATATCGCAGCCTTGAGAAAATTAGAAATACTTTGGTTATTATCGGGAGTCATGACCTCATTATAGATGTTATTGCGGATATGATGCCGAATCGATATAAAAATATGTACATATCCAGTACACATGTGGGAAGTATGGGCGGGCTGATGGCACTAAAACGCGGCGAAGCGCATATGGCACCGATTCACTTGCTGGATGAGAATACAGGGGAATACAACGTTACTTATATCAGGAAAATGTTCGGCAGGCAAGTTGCGATCATCAGGGGAGTCGGAAGAGTTCAAGGTTTTATCGTGAAAAAAGGCAATCCGTTGGATATCCACAAAATTGAGGATCTTAAAAAAAATCGCTATGTGAACCGGCAAAGAGGAGCTGGCACCAGAATCTTATTTGATTTTATGCTGAAAAAAGCTAAAATTGATTCTGCCGAAATCAACGGATATGTTAATGAGATGACAACACATATGGCGGTTGCCGCATTGGTTCAAAGTGAAAGTGCAGACGTTGGATTGGGAATTCAGTCTGCGGCCAAGGTAATGGGACTTGATTTTGTGCCTGTAGGAATGGAAGAATATGATTTTGCCATACCAAAGGAGTATCTGGAACTTGAATACGTGAAGGCTTTTATCAGCATACTCAAAAGTGAGGAATTTAAAGAAAAGCTTACTGAGCTTGGCGGATATACTAGTGATCATTTGGGAGAAATCATTAATTTGTAACCAGAACGCAATGGAAAGGGGTGACGAATATGGAAGAACTGCCACAGAAGGTAAGAAAACCTTATATTTTGGGGCTAGTGGCTTTCTGTTCGGGTTCAGGGAAAACGACCATAATCGAAAGACTAATTGTTAATTTAAGGGACAAAGGCTACAAGATCGGGACGTTAAAGCATAGCGAGTGTCAGGTGGAAATGGACAGGGCAGGCAAGGATAGCTTTCGCTTTACTGCGGCAGGGGCTAATCAGGTGGTTGTTGCTTCGGACAGAACCATTGGGATGTTTCGTATTATCCGGGAGAAAGTTGAATTAGAACAAGTTTTAATTCTGTTTGAGGATGTTGATATCATATTGATAGAAGGCTACAAAAACAGCCGATATCCAAAAATAGAAGTTCATCGCCAATGCATGGGCGCTCCACTATTATATAAGGTCGGGGACGCTACAGATATAATTGCGGTGGCAAGTGACGAGAAACTCAATATTGACTGTGACTTTCTGGACTTAAATGATGCGGCGTGCGTGGCTACGTGGATTGCTGAAAGGGCTGATTTTTTTTTCAACTCAGATAAAAATTAACTGCTTAGTGAACAATAATCTCCAGCAAGATATCACCTTGGTAACGTATGGGAGGTTTTGAACGTGTATGATTTTGACGTAATTGTAATTGGTGGCGGCATACTGGGATGTTTTGCAGCTAGAAATTTGGCGAAATACCGGCTGAAGACAGCAGTTCTTGAAGAGCGTGAAGATTTATGCACAGGCATAAGCCGAGCTAATACCGCTATCATATACAGCGGCTGTGATACAAAACCTGGTACCTTAAAGAGCCGAATGTGCGTTCATGCAGCGCAGAGCTTTGAATCGCTGTGTACTGAACTTGCAGTTCGCTATAAACAATGTGGCTCTATCATGGTTTGCTTTGGCCCAAAAGGGGAAGAAACATTGCGTAGAAAGCTGGCACAGGGGCTTGCAAACGGTGTAAGAGGACTCAGGCTGCTTAATAAGGATGAAATTCTGGCACTTGAACCGAAACTCAGTGCCAATGCCAGGCTGGGACTTTATGCTCCGGAAGCCGGAACGATTATGCCTTGGGAACTAGGCCTGGCTGCGGCGGAAAATGCAGTCAGCAATGGTGCCAAAATTATGCTAAACACAAAAGTAACGGGAATCAAGAAAAAGGAAGGAGGCTATTTTGTTTATTCGGGAAATACAGTCTTTTCTGTTCGTGGCGTGATCAATTGCGCGGGGATGTATGCGGATCAAATTTTAGAAAAAATACAGAAACCTTCCGTGCGAATTTTTCCGGATTCGGGAGATTACATTATACTTGATACAAAAGCAGGTGACTATATTCGACACGTTGTTTTTTACGAACCGGAAGAAAGGGATAAGCGCTTGACACTTGTACCTACGGTTGAAGGCAATATTCTCATCGGTTCAACAAAAAATCAATCGAATGAAAAAGATGGTTTTAAAACCGCTGGTACCGGCTTTGAAAAGCTTAAAACGATCATTTCAGAGATTGTTCCTACTCTACCTATGGAACATGTAATCAGGTCATTCGGAGCAATCAGGCCAAATCCATACTATGTGTGTTTTGATCCCAAGAGCGGCTTATATGTGCCTACAGAAAAAGCAATCCATAGTTTTAGCATTATTGAATCGCAAGAAAATATGGCATTTTTAAGTTTTGTCGGTATCAAGACGCCAGGGCTCACTTGTGCAAATGAACTAGGATGTTATGCAGCCCATAGAATGGCATCAATGTTAGGAGCGGAAGCTGAAACAGAGTTCCGACCGAAGGAGACAGCGCCTTTGAGGCTCAATGACTTGTCGTTCAGAGCGCGGGCAAATCTCATCAAGAACAATGCTGCCTATGGTAAGATTGTTTGCCGATGCAGAAATATTTCAGAAGGAGAAATCATAGATAGTATGCGACGGAATCCAGGTGCCGTGACAGTTGACGGAGTGAAAAGGAGGACTGGAGCAAGCTCAGGAAGGTGTCAGGGAAGTTTCTGTACACAGCGGATTATGGAGCTGCTTGCACGTGAACAAGATGTTCCAATTTATTCAGTCAATAAAGATGGGCCTGGTTCAGATATCATTAAGAATGAAAAAGATTGAAACGGTAGTGACTTTAAAAAATATAACACTCCAATTGCAGTCAACGATTTGGTTGTTCCCATAGATTAGATTATAGAACCGTTGTGAAAGGATGGCTTCAGTAACCATGCAATATGATCTTATCGTTGTTGGTGGCGGCCCTGCCGGGATGGCAGCGGCACTTCGTGCGCAAAAAGACGGTGTTTCAAATATTCTCCTTGTAGAACGCGAGGAAGAGCTCGGCGGAGTTCTGAGGCAATGTGTACATTTCGGCTTTGGATTCATATATTTTGGTGAAGAACTTACCGGTCCACAGTATGCAGAGCGATTTGTAATAAAAATCAGACAATCCAACATAGAAGTATTTGTATCTACATCCGTTATTCAGATTAAGCCTGATGGTTTACTGGTTTTAAGTGGAGAAAAGTACGGACTTTTGGAGGTGAAGGCACAAGCTGTTATTCTTGCATCAGGTTGCCGGGAGAACTCCCTTGGGTCTATATCAGTAAAAGGAACAAGACCTTCTGGAATTTTCACCGCGGGCATGGCACAGAAAATGATAAACCTTGGAGGATATACAATTGGGAAAAGGTTTGTCATTCTTGGCTCAGGCGACATAGGGCTTATCATGGCTAGACAGTTGAAACTTTTGAAAAGAGATGTACTTGCGGTAATCGAAAAAGAGGAAAAATGCGGCGGTCTTGAACGTAATAGAGTTTATTGTCTTGGAAAATATCATATACCTTTACGACTCGGTTGTACCGTTACTGAAGTTCACGGAAAGAACAGGATTACAGGCGTAACGATAAAAAATTTATTCAATGCACAAGAGGAATTTTTAGCTTGCGATACACTCATTACCTCAATAGGCTTGATTCCAGAACGTGAGCTAGTGGAGAAAATTTATTCCGATGGCAGGCTTCCTGACTGGTTGTTCTTGTGCGGAAATGCTTGTTATGTCCATGATGTTGTCGATGATGTAACGCTTGAGGCAGAAGAAACAGGAAGGCTTGCAGCACAATTTATTGCCACTGGCAAAGTCACAAAAAGGGTTGAACATATTTCCTCAAAAACAGGAAAGGTACACAATTCTGACATTATTTGTATCGGGTGCCCAAAAGCCTGCGTCTTGACCAAAACGGATAATGGTTTTGCTGGTGCCACGTGTGGACGAAAGAATCCAGTTCTGTCTTGCTTATTATGAATATAAATGTATTTATTCTGAATGTTAATTAAGACATAGCGCTAAAATTAAACGTAATTTTCAGGCTGAAGATTACCTAAGGAAAAACCTAAGCCCTTTAGCCGTTAGGTTTCTACTGGAAACGGTATGACTTCCTTTGTTTGGAAAGAAAATGATTATTGGTGGACATTTTCTTGCTTATCAGTTTCGCTGTGGAAAAGTCCTTATCTGTCCAAGGGTGAGGCTTTTTTATTCATTAATGAGCTTTGAAATTTTATATAACGAATTGGAGATTTGTTTATGCGAAAAGGATTTTTTTGCAGTAAGGATAGTGTGAAATATTATCCAACCTTCATGGCAATAACACTTGGGATATTCTTTCTAATTGTTTTTGTTTTATCTTTGGGATTTGGAAGATATATGGTCCCTGCAAATCAAGTGCTAAATATCATTGTGGGCAAGATTTTTGGGACATCCATTACTGCTTCTCCGGTTGCAATTGATGTTGTCATAAATATTCGTTTGCTGCGTATTATTGCGGCTACAATGGTAGGTGGTGCCTTATCAATAGCAGGGACTACATATCAGGGAGTATTTCGCAATCCAATCGTCTCTCCGGATTTGCTTGGTGCCTCTTCAGGAGCAGCATTCGGGGCTGCTATTGCTCTGGTATTTTCGCTTAATATGTTTTGGGTTTCCATAATATCTTTTTTTACTGGCATTGGGGCAGTTTTTCTTGCCTATGCCATTAGCACGATCATGAGTAAACGTAATAACAATGATTTGCTAACGCTTGTATTGACGGGTATGGTTGTTGCAAGCCTTTTTACAGCATTTACCTCATTGATAAAATTAGTTGCGGATCCTGACAGTAAGCTTCCCGCCATTACATATTGGCTGATGGGAGGACTGTCAACAATTGTTCCACAAAATCTGTTTATGCTGCTGTTGGCTTTATTAATCGGAATAATCCCCCTGTTTCTCTTTAGTTGGAGAATTAATCTTATGTCATTTGATGATGAAGAAGTTGAGTCAATGGGATTGGATGTAAAGAAATACCGTATCGGCTTTATAGTCTGCGCCACCCTTCTGACTACTGCTTCAGTGGCGGTTAGTGGAGTAATTGGATGGGTTGGACTCATTATCCCGCATATTTCGCGGATGATTATTGGACCGAATTATAAAAAGCTTATGCCCGCTTCTTTACTTATAGGCGCGACGTTCTTAATACTTGTTGATGATATAACGAGATGCGCATTTCCTTCAGAAATTCCTCTTGGCATTATTACCTCTATTATTGGGGCACCGTTCTTTATTATATTAATGTTAAAAAGAAGAGGTGTTGGAAGTGAAACTTGATCTACTCAATGTTTCCTGTGGTTATGGGCAGAAAAATATTCTAAGCAATATTACTTTTTCTATAGAAAGCGGAAAAATTTTGTGCATTCTTGGTCCAAATGGAGTCGGAAAATCTACTTTATTCAAAACAATCTTGGGGTTTCTTAAATTGCAGAATGGGTCCATATTGCTGGATGGTGAGAGTATATTAAATTGGTCAAGAAGAAGTATGGCGAAAAGCATTGCCTATGTCCCGCAAACGCAACCCCAACCATTTTCGTTCTCTGTTCTTGAAGTTGTGACTATGGGCAGAGCGCCACACCTCAGAAGCTTTGAGTCTCCTGCGAAAAAGGATGTTGAAATCGCGGAAGGTTCATTGGACAGGCTTGGGGTTCTTTTTCTAAAAGATAGGATTTTTAGCGAGTTAAGCGGGGGAGAAAGGCAAATGGTGCTTATAGCTCGTGCGCTAACGCAGCAGCCACAAGTCTTGATTATGGATGAACCTACTTCAAGTCTCGATTTTGGCAATCAAATAAGAGTTCTCAAGCAGATAAAAAGATTAGCTCAAAGTGGGCTTTGTATTGTTATGACATCTCACTTTCCCGACCATGCATATTTATGTTCCGCAAAGGTGATTTTGCTTCAAAAAGATAAAAACTATCAGACGGGAGTTTTTGATGAAGTTGTAACAGAAGAAAATTTACGCAAGGCTTATGGAATAGATGTAAAAATAATTCACACTGTGGATGATAAAGGCGCTGTTATCAAGGCCTGTATTCCGGTATTATCTTAGAAATATTTATTTGCTCAACGGAATTTATTAGTGCATAAACGTTCATTCGTTAAAATAAAAGAGAGGAGAAAATCAATTGGGGAAAAACATTATTAACTTTAAAAAAAACAGAATAAATTTTAAAAAACTCGCAGTCACATTCGCTAGTATTTGCTTGGTACTATCCTTAGTGGCATGTTCTTCAAACAAATCGGGCTCTTCTGCTTCTGTCGTACCACAATCCTCTAGCGTAACTGACCAAGCTGGGGAAAAAGTGGTCATCAAGGGCAAGGTAACCAAAATTGCTGACTCCTGGCGGGCACACAATGAGGTAGATATCCTTCTCGGTGCTGGTGAAGGGATTGTCGCTACTGTAATGAAAAAATCAGTTGCACCATGGATGTATAAGGTGAATCCCGGTATGAACCTTGCTACATCAACATTTGGCTCATCTTTTAATACTGAAGATCTTGTAGCAAAAAGTCCGGATGTTGTTTTTATGACGGTAGGTGATCCAAGCGTCGCAAAAGTAAAAAGTCTCGGTATACCTGTTGTTCAGCTAAACTTTACAAATTTTGATCAGATGAAAGCCAGCATTTACTTAACGGCCCAGGTACTTGGGGGAGATGCACCCAATCGCGCTGAAAAATATAATTCCTATCTAAATAGCACCATTCAATCGATTACCGCTAAGACGTCAAAACTTCCAGACGATAAAAAACCGAAAGTTCTGCACGTTGAATCCATAACTCCACTGGAAGTTGATGGGGGTAACACTATTATCGACCAATGGATCAATATTGCAGGTGGCATTAATGTTGCCAGTTCAGTGAAAGGAAATATGAAAATAGTATCCATGGAACAGATAATTGCATGGAATCCTGACGTTATTATTTTGGGAGCAAACGGCGTTAATGGGAAAACAGCAACTGTCTTAGAAATTACAAGTAATTCTCACTGGGCCAATATAGCAGCAGTAAAAAATGCTAAAGTATTTCAGAACCCTACGGGGTGTTATTTATGGGATCGCTATAGCCCTGAAGAGGTATTGCAGTTACAGTGGGCAGCCAAAACATTGCATCCAGGCTTGTTTAAGAATCTTGATTTAGTACAGATTACGAAGGACTACTATCAAGATTATTTAAACTACTCTCTTACGGATGATGATGTAGAAAGAATATTGGCTTCAGAACCTCCAAAAGGGTAAAACGTTATCTGGTCATGCTGTTGATTTTATTTTATCAGTAGCAAATATATAAATAAAAGAGCAACGGCCTCACAGGAGTATTATTACGCTTGCAAGGTCGCTTTTTTGTTTTCACTTTAGTGAGTTGAGGATTTGCTAGTCCGAAACATAAACAAATCAACTAAGTGAACTTGTTATTATTTTTCGACGCTTAAGATATTACTCAAAATTTGATTGCTTTGTCAAATTAACATGTGCAAGCTCCTAATGGTTTCTCCCTTGTAATTGATAAAATAAGCTAAATAAGGTAGAATAAAGACATATTTTGAAATTGGAGGCTAGGCAAATGGTAGACGATAAGATTATTGCGAGAACGGATTTTCCAAGCTTAATACATAATGCAGAGGTTTGTGATGAAATAGTAAAGTGGGGAAATAACAACAACTACCCATTGCAAAAAGCTAAGTTAATAACTAAGTTGGATGCATACGTAGGCTTTGCCCCTGAATATATGATTGTGGCTAAAAGAAAACCGCCCGTACCCGGAGGTTGGACGGTAACAGTTGAAAAATATGAGCCGGAGACTAGGATTATTCCAGTAAATGTAAAAAAAGTAAAAGCAGATGATGGTAATAGTGATTATGTTATTAATAAGTTTGTCCTAAAAATGATGGAAGAATACCGTAAAGAAGGACTTACTATTAGCGTTAGTGATACGCCTTCTGAAATCTATGGCTCCATGACTCGTGAGATTACTGCCACAGGGCATCCGATTTTAGTGGAGTCTTTTGAAGAATTTATAGACAATATGCGATAAAAAGGCAGGCACCGCTATTTTTTAGCGGTGTTTTTCTTTTTGGCAGCTTCTAAATATTCACCAACTATTTTCACAGCGCAGTAGTCCCCACACATAGAGCAGGCCTCGTCATCACTTTTGTTTTTTGCATCACGAAAACGTTGAGCCTTTACCGGGTCTATGGCCAATTTTATTTGTTCAGGCCAATTTAATTCTTTGCGGGCTTTTGCCATTTTTAAGTCCCATTCTATTGCAGAGGGAATGCCTTTTACAATATCTGCTGCATGTCCTGCTATGCGCGTGGCTATGACGCCTTCACGGACATCATCAATATCAGGTAAACCTAGGTGCTCGGCAGGTGTCACATAACAGAGAAAATCAGCTCCGGCAGCGGCAGCAAGCGTTCCGCCAATGGCTGCAGTTATATGGTCATAGCCGGGAGCAATGTCTGTTACTAATGGCCCTAAAACATAGAATGGAGCACCTTTGCAGAGACTTTTTTGTAGCTGGATATTGGTTTTTATTTGATTGTATGGTACATGTCCGGGTCCTTCTACCATAACTTGAACGCCACGTTCCCAGGCTCTTTGTGTTAATTCGCCTAAGTTAATAAGCTCTTGTATTTGAGCTCTGTCAGTAGCATCGGCTAAGCAACCGGGACGGAGACCATCGCCTAAGCTAATGGTTACATCATATTTTTCACAGATATCTAATATTTCGTCATAATATTCATAGAAGGGGTTTTCTTTTCCATTATGCAGCATCCATCCTGTAATAAAAGATCCTCCACGGCTAACCACGTCCATAACACGGCCTTCAGTAGTTAAAGCATGGAGCACATTTTTGTTAATACCACAGTGCATCGTCATAAAGTCGGCACCATCTCTAGCTTGTTCTTCAATAACCTGGAAAATATCTTCTTTGGTCATTTCCACAACTGCCCCATGGGCCTTTATAGCATTTACGGTAGCTTGATAAATAGGGACGGTTCCTATCATAACAGTAGAAGCTGCTATAATGGATTGTCTGGATAAGTTTATGTTGTCTCCTGTGCTTAAATCCATTACCGCGTCTGCGCCGGCGTTAATGGCAGCTTTTAGTTTAGCTAGTTCAGGTTCTGGGTCTGGATAAGAAGAGGAAGTCCCAATGTTAGCATTAACTTTTGTTGTTAATCCCTTGCCAACTCCTCTGGGAATGAGATTCTTGTGATTAATATTTGCACATATGGCGATAGTTCCTTCTGCCACTCTTGCCCTAATAATTTCTGCAGGGATATTTTCTTGTTTAGCTACAATTTCCATTTCTTTAGTAATTATGTTTCCCCGAGCTTTTTGCATTTGTGTTTGCATAATGTTCCTCCTAAAATAAAATAGCCACTTTCTTCTACAAGAAAGCGGCGCCTTAAACTTACTAAAGGTACCACTTCCCTACGGCGGCATTATCCGCAATCAGGTTCTAAGGGTCGACCATAGGTCTCTCAGCTTTCAGCGCCCCCAGTGATATACAAAAAAATGATTTACAGGGTAAGTTTAACAAAAATATATTGAAAATACAATGATTTATTTATAGATTTAATATATAATGAAGGTGGGTTATACTCAAAAACAATTTACACGGGTAAATTTTTATTGTACACTATTTAAGTATGAGTATACACAATTAGTGTAAGAAATTTTATGGGAAAGAGGGTGTCTACCCAATGACAAAAATGAAAACAATGGATGGAAATACTGCTGCCGCATATGTGTCTTATGCATTTACGGACGTAGCAGCGATTTACCCTATCACGCCATCATCGCCTATGGCTGAGGTTAGTGATGAATGGGCGGCACAGGGCAAGAAAAACCTGTTTGGCCAAACTTTAAAAGTAATGGAAATGCAGTCAGAAGCAGGGGCCTCCGGTGCTGTGCACGGGTCTTTGGCGGCAGGGGCGCTTACTACTACGT
>Ga0183100_1000496_pt1 | contig 30800 bp, 24 predicted proteins | sample Biomet2_FD_127789 | JGI IMG/M metagenome (GOLD analysis project Ga0183100, IMG submission 127789) | Microbial communities from bioreactor (seeded with anoxic lake sediment) at LBNL, California, USA - Biofuel metagenome 2 | ecosystem: Engineered > Bioreactor > Anaerobic > Unclassified ... | reverse complement strand
GCAATATCCCCATATGCAGCAAATTCCTTATTTCAATACAGCTAAAGGGGCAGAGTTAGTAAGCAAGAAACAGACGAACTATATGGCAGCGGTAACGTCTAAAGAAGCCGCTGATATCTATGGGCTGGAAATTCTGGCGGCGGGCATTAATGCCAATACTAATAACTACACAAGATTTTTTGTTATTGCAGCAGAACCTGTAAAAAGCAGAGAAGCAGATAAAATAACTATGGTAGTTGCCTTGAAACACGAGCCTGGGTCACTATTTCGTCTGCTGGGTTATTTTGCAGAATGTGGTTTGAATTTGCTTAATATAGAATCTCGCCCTATTGAGGGCAAGTCTTGGGAATATTTTTTCCATATTGATGTGAGCGGGAATTTAAATGACCGGGAAGTACAAAAAGCTTTGAGGGAAATAAAACAAGAAACCATTGAATGCAAGATATTGGGAAATTATGTGGCAGATAAAACATGAGGTGAAATATGAAATTTGGTTTATTGGGCGAAAAATTAGGACACAGTCTTTCTCCACAAATACATAACTTAATATTTCGCAAAATGGGTATAGCAGGCGAATATGATCTTTTGGAAGTAGAAAAGCAGAATTTGGGGGATGCGCTGGAGCAATTACCTAAAAAATATGGGGGCGTTAACGTAACTATTCCCTATAAACTTGCGGTAATGAAGCATTTAACCTTTATTTCCCCAGAGGCAAAAGCTATTGGAGCAGTTAATACCATATATTTTGTTAATAGTGAGAAGCGAGGGTATAATACAGATTACTTTGGTTTTGGACGGTTGCTAGAGCATAACGCTATTATCGTTGAAAATAAAGATGCCGTTGTATTAGGCAGCGGAGGAGCAGCTCGTGCAGTTGTGCAATATCTGGTTGATAATTGCGCCAAAAGTATAAATATAGCGTCACGCAACCCTCAAGATGCGTGTAACAAATTTTCTGATTTTAAGGCTTTGCCAAAGCTGAATTTTCTCAATTATGAGAGATTATTTGAGCGTGGGGATGGTGACCTTCTCGTCAATACAACGCCCATAGGTATGTATCCTCATATGGAGGTGTCACCTATTCCCAAAGAAGTTATAGCTGGGTATAGAGCAGTAGTTGATCTTATATATAATCCCTCAGAAACTCTTTTTATGAGATATGCTAGAGAAGCAGGCCGCAAAAATTGTAATGGCTTTTACATGCTGGTAGCACAGGCCATAGCAGCAGAGGAAATATGGCAAGGGTGTAAAATAAATCACGAAATTATTGCTGGTATTGTACAGGAAATGCAGGAGGTATAATATGAATAACATTATCCTTATTGGGATGCCTGGCTGTGGGAAAACAACAACAGGACGAGAATTGGCAAAAAAACTCGGACGCTATTTTTTTGATGCGGACCAAGTGCTGGAAGAAGTTTCAGGGCAAACTATACATGAGCTTTTTGCCCAAGGAGAAGAAATTTTCCGTGATGCCGAAAGCGAAACTATAGTCTATCTAGCTTCCAAGGTTAAGGGTGTTATAGCTACCGGTGGTGGTGTTATAAAACGCGAAAAAAATATGCAGGTATTAGGTGCTTCCGGAGTTATTATATTCATCAATCGTTCTCCTGAAGAAATTATTGCAGACATAGATACTGAAACTCGCCCACTTTTAGTGGAGGGCAAAGAAAAAATTCATCAGCTCTATACAGAGCGCATAGCGCTTTATCGCAAATATGCTGATTACGAGGTAGGCGCAGGTAAAAAATGGTCAGAAATTCTACCTGAGATTTTAGCTATATTGGAGGGGATGGGTATATGAAAATTTTGGTGCTAAATGGACCAAATATTAATTTGCTCGGTATGCGGGAAAAGGAAATATACGGGCAGGATGATTATGTTGCATTGTGTCAATACATTAAGAGTACAGCACAGGAATTGCATGTAGAGGTAGAAATTAAACAGTCAAACAGCGAGGGAGAATTAGTAACTTTTATTCAAGATGCAGTAGATAATTTTGATGGAATTGTTATAAATCCCGCTGCGTATACACATTATAGCGTGGCAATATTAGATGCACTAAAGGCTGTTAACCTTCCTGCTGTAGAGGTTCATATGAGTAATATTCATAAACGAGAAGAATTCAGGCATAACTCTGTAACTGTCGCTGGTTGTATAGGACAGATATGCGGTTTGGGGTTTGCCGGCTATAGCTTGGCTATGAGATATTTAACAATTACAATCGCCGCTGAATAAAATCATTTAGTCTAACTAATGGAAAAAACCATTTATCACGGTTAAGATAATAACGGTGATAAATGGTTTTTTATTGGTAAAAAATAAAGTTGGGTTAAGGAAGTTCACTGACCATTTTTTCAATGTATACACTGGTGCTTGGATAAGCGGGGGAGGTACCAACTTCTTCCAGAATGCCCATAATGTCAAAATTAACTTTCTCTTTAGCGTATGTATAAGCGTTAAAATCGGTAAGGTGTGAATAACAAATTATGCGTATATCTAAACTGCTGCTATTCATTTGATTAAATACTACAAGAATATCTTCATTGCAAATATCATCATTTTTAATAAGGCTAGCTTTTACCTTTGCTACAATTTCTTGTAGTTGTTTTCGCGTAGTATTATAAACAACACCCAAGGTTATATCAATACGGCGTTTATTGCGTTTTGTGTAGTTAATAATTGGAGTGGTAGTAATTAAAGAATTAGGAATATATACTAAGGCTTGTTCAATAGTACGAATGCTTGTGCTGCGAAAAGATATTTGTTCGATGGAGCCTTCGATATTATTACAAATAACCCAGTCACCAACATTAAAAGGTTTATCAGCTAAAATTATCATGCCGGCAAAAATGTTGGACATAGTATCTTTGGCTGCTAGAGAAATGGCTAACCCACCTAAAGACAACCCAGCTATAAAGCCATTAATATCATAACCCCATTCACTAATTATCATGGCAGTACCTAAAACAAGTAGGACTGTACGGAAAAAAGCGGATAGTATGTTAGAAATAGAATAATTAACTTTAAAGCCTAAATGATTTAATAAATGTATAAATAAACCATTTGTAGATGTAGCCAAATTATATGCTATCCAAAAAATAGAGAATATAATGCAGGTGTGCACCCCTTTAATTACTAAAATATTTTCAGTTATAAAATATAGGGGTGAAAATTTGAACATAATATACAAGCCAAGCACAACAATAGATAAGCGAGCAGGATGGTCAAAAGCCTTGGCAATATCATTGTCTGTATTAATTGGTAATTTTCTTATGGTTAATCTTACTATATATAAAAACAACCAGTGAAATGAGCCAAATAGTAGCAAAAAAAACACGAAGATGAACAAGGGGTATACCCATTGCTCAAGATTAGTAAAAATATTCACAGGGATCACTCCTTTATATAAGAGTATTTTAACATTGAAAAACACAAAGCACAAGAAAAGTATATTGAATACCTGGGCTAAAGTAGGGCTATTTGTCGCAAATTTCTGATAACGTGGTATAATATAAAAATATTCTAAGTTGTAATTAATTTTTGTATAGTTATTGGATAACATATTTAACAAGGCAAGAACTGCCTTGTCTATAAAAAAGGGACCTTTTATCATGAATATTTTATGTTTACAGGCGGTTGAGAATATACCGCTAGATAAGTTAATAAAAAGAATAAATACTAAGCATGTTTTTTCCCCACAAAAATCTGAAAAAATTGAGGGAAAAGGTAATGTGCTTATCTGTGGTGAAAAAACTAAAGTTACTCGAAGTTACTGTCGACAACCATTGAAATTTAGAGGCGAAAACGAATTTATAAATGTATGGTTGGAAAATGGTGTTGCTGTTTTCAATGATACTATTATTTATCAAAGTGATATATATATAACTTACAATGCTAAGTCTATTAATAAAGCAGAAAAGCTGGTAAAAGCACTTTTAGAAGTGGCACCGTTTATATTAGTGGAACCTGATATGTATGAACGTATTAAACAAATGCAGGGTTCTTTTGATCCTTTGGCTTTGCCGGCTTATAAGAACTCTAATATAAATAATGGGCTTCTTTGTCATTTGTGCTGGCAGATTTATGCCGTTAGTGCTGCTTGGGCAAAATTTTTGGAGAATCCACTGGAACGAGTAGCCTTGCGTCAGTTACGTGTTAAAATAAGAAGATTGCGCTCTTGTTTATCTTTTTTCAAACCAGCTTTAAAAGTTGTTGAATGTATAGAGTGGCAAAGCAAATTGCGCGCTCAAGGTGAAGAGCTAAGTCGTCTGCGTGAATTAGACGTGGTATTTATGAGTTTGACCAGAATGGGAAATGTTGTTCACGAAGCAGCTAAAGACAGCAGTCATTTAGGAAAACTTTTTGCTAAAGCTAGAGATGAAGAAATGGTGCGGATTCGTACAGAATTATCATTAGCATCTATGAATTTTGAGCTTGTTAAGTTCATTTTTTGGCTGCAAAATAGACCGGCAACACATGAGTATAGTGCTAAATCCCTAAAAAAATTCCTTTATGATAGGGTTGAGCAGTGGAGCGATAATATTATGTCGCTTACTGAACGCTATCCGGAATTTTCAGATATGCAGGCAGCACACAAAATAAGAATAAAAGTAAAAAGGTTTCGTTATGCACTGATGTGCTTTCCGGAAGTGAATAAAGGTGCTGGAAATATGTTGCGCAAATTGAAGCGTTTGCAAGATATGTTAGGTTTTCTCCATGATGATTATGTCAATGGGCACTTGGCAGAGGCTATAATAACAGAAGAAGATGATGATGAGTTGCATTATGAGGCCGCGGTATTTACAGGCTGGGAAAGCGCAAAAGTAGAAGCGTCCATAAATGGGTTGGAATATTTATGGGAAGATTTCTGCGATGAGCTTAAAGTCTGGAAAAAATAACACTTTATTGAGGGGAAGGTAAAAGATGACAGATTTGAATGGTACATTAGTTGCAATTAGTGGTTTGGTGTGGGGGGTACCCCTATTGGTTTTATTGGTAGGAACAGGGATTTTTTTAACTATCAAGTTGCGGTTATTGCAAGTTAGAAAATTGCTTACCGGTTTTAAGATTGCGTTTACACCTAGCGATTGTAAGGACAGCGAGGGAGATATTTCACAGTTTCAGGCTCTAATGACCGCGTTGGCTGCTACTATAGGTACAGGCAATATTGTTGGCGTAGCTACAGCTGTTGTCGCTGGGGGCCCAGGTGCTATTTTCTGGATGTGGGCATCAGCTTTTTTTGGAATGGCAACCAAATACGCAGAGGCAATTTTGGCGGTACGTTTCCGGGAACGCAAAGCTAATGGTTCAATGGCTGGAGGACCTATGTACTACATTAAAAATGGTATGCAGTGCAAATGGTTGGCGGCAGTTTTTGCTTTTTTTGGTGCTTTTGCTGCTTTTGGTATTGGTAATATGGTGCAATCTAATGCGGTAGCACTAGTAGTTAAAGAGAATTTCGGCGTACCTGAAATTTACACTGGTGCCATTCTCACTGTGTTTACAGCTATGGTTATATTAGGCGGTATTAAGGGTATTGGTAAAGCTACAGGAATTATAGTCCCAGCCATGGCAACATTTTATTTAGTTGGTGGGCTAATTATTATTTTTATGAATCTAGACAAGATACCTGCAACCTTTGCTATAATTTTTGGAGATGCTTTTACCGGAGACGCAGTGGCTGGTGGGGCATTGGGCACTGTTATTCGCTTTGGCGTCTCTCGGGGAGTTTTTTCAAATGAGGCAGGACTTGGCTCAGCACCTATTGCAGCGGCTGCTGCCAAAACTGATATGCCTGGCAGACAGGCCCTCGTATCAATGCTGGGGACATTTTTGGATACTATTATTGTATGTTCGGTAACTGGTCTGGTTGTTGTTATGAGTGGATTGTGGAAAAGTGATACTGCTAATGGTGCGGCTCTTACTAGTCAGGCTTTTAATAGTTTTCTACCCAATATAGGCAATAATATCGTGGCAATTGGGTTAATATTTTTTGCTTATTCTACTATTTTAGGCTGGTGTTATTACGGAGAAAAATGTTTTGAATATTTAGCAGGTGAGAAAATTGTTATGGGTTATCGTATAGTTTATACTCTGGCAGTTTTTGTTGGTTCAATAAGTAGCTTAAGTGTAGTCTGGAATTTGGCAGACATTTTCAATGGACTTATGGCTATTCCTAATTTAATTGCTATTGTTGCTTTGTCTGGAGTTGTATTTGAAGAAACAAGGGCTTTTGAAGCAAAATTGCAGGAAGAAAAAGAGAATAAGATAGCAATACACGAGCAAGAAGCTTAAATTAATAAAGGAAATGTGGCATAACCATTTGGTTATGCCACATTTCCTTTATTATAGGCTTGCAATATATTCAGTGATACCATTTACTACTTTTTTAGAGTCTTCAATAGCTAGAACTACTGTGCTGGGACCATTAACTACATCTCCACCGCTAAAGACTCCGGGGCGGGTAGTCATACCATAAGGCTGTTCCATGGTGACTACGAAGCCTTGTTCATCAATTCTAATCCCTTTGGTGGTGGAAAAGACATGGGCAGCTGGGCGTTGTCCAATAGCTAGGATAATGCAAGTACAGGGGATAACATCCTGACCGCCGCTATTTGTAAATTTACCATTGGCATCTTTTTCCACATTTTGTAACATGATGCCGGCCACTTTGGTATTATCTACAATATCTTGATGTCTGCGAGTGGCACCTAGAGTACGCATTTGTTTACTGTTTAGATATGCGGTTGGTTGACGTTGAAATTTAAACTGAATTCCTTCTTGAAGAGCCGCAGTATAAGCGACAGATAAACAAGACATTTCTGCAGGGCTTTTATGGTAAACTACGGTGACTAATTTAGCACCCCGGGCAGCTGCAATCCTTGCTGCGTCAATGGCTACGTTACCGGCGCCAATAATTACTACTTCGTCTTCACTGTTGAGGAGGGTTTCTTTATTGTCAAGTTTGCCACTGTTAGCAAGAATTACCATACGTAAAAAATAAGTAGCCGATAAAATTCCCGTTAAGTCGTGTCCTGGGATATCTAGCGTCATAGGGAGAGCGCTGCCGATACCTATAAATACAGCTTGGTAACCATTAGCGAATAAATCATCCAAAGTTAAGTCTTTGCCAATTAGAGCACCGGTAATATATTTAACACCATAGTTTACTAAATTATTTATTTCTTTATGTACGATATTCTTATCCAAACGGAATTCAGGAATTCCATATAACAATACGCCGCCTAGTTCATGTTGTCCCTCATAAATGGTTACATCAAAATCTTTTTTTGCTAGTTCTCCTGCTACTGTAAGTCCCGTTGGACCAGAACCGATAACAGCAACTTTACCGGCAAATCCCGTAGATTTGTCAATGGGAGTTAATCCGTGGTCGTAAGCGAATTCGGCTATGAAAGTTTCTAGAGCGCTGATATTAAGAGGGTTTCCATCTTTGGATAAAATACATTTTGGTTCGCACTGTTTCTCGTGGGCGCAAAGTCTGCCGCATATAGCGGGTAAAGCGTTATCTTTGGCTAAAAAAGCAAAGGCATTACCCATATTTCCCAAACTTAGGGCATGTAAAAATTCAGGAATATTATTATCTATAGGACAACCTAACCGACATGAAGGAACGGCACAATTAAGACAACGTTTGGCCTCAGCAATCGCTTCTTGTGAGGTCATCTTTTTTCTCATGTTACCCCTTCCTCTCTGTACAATCTTTGTTTAAAGCTTCTTTATTTTTAGCAATAATCATTTTTTCTAATCCCTTGAGACGATCATCAATAATTTTCATGTGACTGTCTAGGGCTGCTTCGTATTCAGCAACTGGGTCAGGTAAAACATTATGATTCAAATCAATTCCATCTTCGGGTTCATCAATACGGCGACCATTTTGTGTTACTACACGTCCTGGTATGCCTACAACCACGGAGTTGGGAGGAACTTCGTTAAGGACTACGGAACCAGAGCCTATTTTAGAATTAGCTCCGACTAGGAACGAACCGAGAACTTTAGCTCCACTAGCTACAACTACATTATCACCAATTGTAGGATGTCGTTTCCCTTTTTCTTTGCCGGTACCACCAAGAGTTACTCCTTGATATAGGGTAACATTAATGCCTATTTCGCAAGTTTCACCTATAACGACCCCCATGCCATGGTCAATAAAAAGGCCGCGGCCAAGCTTTGCTCCGGGGTGAATATCAATGCCGGTTAAAAATCTAGAAAAAGTATTAATCAAGCGAGGAAAAAGTATCCAGCCATGTTTATACATACTATGAGCTATACGGTGCAGCCAAATCGCATGCAGTCCTGGATAGCACAGTGCTACCTCGAGTTTTGTTTTTGCTGCGGGATCTCTTTGTAGTACGACTTCAATATCTTCTTTCAACTGCTTAAACATTAAGGGTAACTTCCTTTCACATCAAAAAGATATACATTATCATTTTATTTTAGCATATGTAATAATAACCTACAATACCGCATGACTTTTATAAAAATTATTTGTAAGTTGGTTTAAACTACTATATTTAAGCAATCAGCAATTTTTTTTTACTGTTTTTTCAACTTGTGCAAATAATATATACGTTATAATATATAATTATAAAATGGGGGGGAGAAATATGGACAAAGTAAAATTGAAAGAAAAAGTTTGTATGGCTATAGATTCTAATATGGCTAAAATTGCTGCCTATGCGACAGATGTTGCCAAGGAACCTGAACTTGGGTTTAAGGAAACAAAGACAGCGGCAAAAATGGCAGCTGTTTTTGATGAACTTGGCATTGAATATCGTACAGGACTTGCTATAACAGGGGTTAAGGGGAGAGTGCATGGTGGTAAAAAGGGCCCAACCATAGCCGTTATTAGTGAATTGGATGCTATTGGTTGTGCGGATAGTTTGCAGGCAAATCCTTTAACAGGAGCCGCTCATGCTTGTGGGCATAATATCCAACAGGCTGCCATGATTGGAGCTGCATATGGCTTGCTTAAATCAGGGGTTTTATCTGAATTAGCAGGAGACGTTGTTTTTTTTGGTGTTCCGGCAGAAGAATATGTAGAACTTGATTATCGCAAGCAGTTAATCGCAGAAGGAAAACTTCACTTTTTACATGGCAAGGGTGAACTTATTTATCTAGGAGAATTTGATGATATTGATATGGCTATGCAAATTCATTCTGATAAAAATATGCCAAAACCAACAGTATCCATTGGTCAATCCAGTAATGGTTTTGTTGGTAAGACTGTGCAATATATTGGTAAAACTGCTCATGCCGCCGATGCGCCTGATCAAGGAATTAACGCTCTCAATGCTGCTATGCTTGGACTTATGGGTATTAATGCTTTGCGTGAAACCTTTAGAGAAAAAGATGTTATTAGGGTACATCCCATTATTACTAAGGGCGGAGATTTGGTCAATAGTGTGCCATCCGATGTAAGGGTTGAAACTTATGTAAGGGCAAAGACCATGGAGGCTATGGAAGCAACTAATATAAAAATTGATGCTGCTTTAAGAGCTGGGGGTGCTGCTATTGGAGCCAAAGTTATTATTGACACCTTACCTGGGCAGTTACCTTTGATTTGTAACAATAGACTTAATAATTTGTTTGTAGATAATGCAAAAATTGCCAATCCTAAAGTGGAAATTAAGGACTCTGGACATTTCAGTGCTTCTACTGACATGGGTGACGTTTCTCATCTCATGCCTGTTATTCATCCTTTTATTGGGGGAACTACAGGCCTCTTACATACTAAGGACTTTTGTGTGGTTGATTTTGATGCGGCTGCAATTTTACCGGCTAAAACCTTTGCCATGATGATTATAGATCTTTTGGCAGACGATGGCATGCAGGCGAAAGCAATTTTGGCAGAGCATAAACCGGTTCTTACCAAAGAAGAATATGTGAAGAAGTTAGATGGGTATTTTAGTAAATAGGGGGGAGTAAAGGAAGAGGTTCGATGGTGGTAATAGTAAAGGGGGGGATAGAAAATGAAGAATTTCAAACTTCATGGTATTGTTTTGGTTTTAGTAATTATTGCAGAATTAATAGGCATCCATCAATTTAAGGTGGGTGTAGGGGTAATCGTTTTGCTGCCAATGTTGTATGCACTTATTTTTGGTATTTTTCTGGCACCAAAATTTTTAAATGTGGTCAACAAGATTGATATGCAAGATGCTGGTTCACTTCTTGGTATTACTCTAATGCTTTTGATGGCTCGTTATGGTACCCTTGTGGGACCGACGCTGCCAAAAATTATTAGTGCTAGTCCAGCACTAATTCTACAAGAGTTTGGTAATTTGGGAACGGTATTTTTGGGAGTACCTCTTGCAATGTATTTTGGCTTGAAACGTGAAACTATTGGCGCGGCACATTCTATAGCTAGAGAACCCAATGTAGCTTTAATTGCTGAACGTTACGGCTTGGATTCAGCGGAAGGCCGTGGGGTTATGGGGGTGTATATTAGTGGTACAGTTTTCGGTACCATCTTTTTTGGCCTTATGGCTAGCATGGCCGCGGCTTATTTGCCTTTTCATCCATATGCGCTTGCTATGGCGTCAGGAGTTGGCAGCGCTAGCATGATGACGGCAGCAGTTGGTTCTTTAAGTGCTATGTATCCACAAATGTCTGATCAGTTAGTGGCATTCGGGGCTGCCAGCAATATGCTTTCTGGTTTAGACGGTTTGTATATGGCTATTTGGCTTGCACTTCCTTTAACAGAACGCATGTACAAGTATATTTATAAATTTAAGTATGGTGTATATCCAACTGGGGAGGATGCTGCCAAATGAAAATTTATAATATGATTGAGACTCTTATTATTTTAGTTATTGTTGGAATTATGTCTTTAATCGGCAATACTATCGGTAGCAAAAATGGTTTCGTAGAAGCGATTCCCGGACTTTTAATTTTAATTGCTATTGCTATGGCGGGAATTGCTATGGGGAGATATCTACCTGGTGGTATTCCGGGAGTTGCCTATGTAGTGACTCTTGGGTGTATTTTAACTTATCCAGGGATACCTTGTGCAGATTTTATTAATGCTTGCATGAAAAAAGTTGGCTTTTTGCCACTTTGTACGCCTATTCTTGCTTATGCAGGCGTTTCTATTGGTAAAGACTTAGATGCTTTTGCACATTCCGGTTGGCGCATAGTAGTTTTATCTTGTGTAATTTTTATTGGGACTTACTTAGGTTCAGCAATAATAGCACAGGTTATTCTTAAATATCTGGGACAGATATAGTAAATTTGCAAATAATAAATCAATAATTTTATACTAAGAAATATTTCATTAACTATAAAGGAGCAACCTTCTGGTTGCTCCTTTATAATTGATAAAATACGCTAAATAAGGTAGAATAGAAACATATTCTGAAATTGGAGGTTATATAAATGCCTGATAATAAAATTATTGCAACAACGGATTTTCCAAGTTTAATACATAACGCAGAGGTTTGCGGAGAAATAGTTAATTGGGGAAATAATAATGGGTATCCTTTGCAAAAGGCGAAATTAATTGCGAAATTGGAAGCTTATGTTGGTTTCGCTCCTGCATATATGATTGTAGCTAGAAGAAAACCGCCCATACCGGGAGGTTGGACGGTTACTGTTGAAAAGTATGAGCCGGAGACTCGTATTATTCCGGTGAATGTAAAAAAGGTAAAAAAAGCTGATGGTAATATTGATTATGAAATTAACAAGTTTGTTCTGAAAATGATGGATGAATATCGCAAGGAAGGCCTTACAATTGATATTAGCAAGATACCTTCCGAGATTTATGGTTCAATGACTCGTGAAATTACTGCTACAGGTCATCCGATTTTAGTGGAATCTTTTGAAGAATTTATAGACAATATGCGCTAATTAAGACCAACGCTGCTATTTTTTAGCAGCGTTTTTCTTTTTTTCGGCGTCTAAATATTCCCCAACAATTTTCACAGCGCAATAATCACCACACATAGAGCAAGCTTCATCATCACTTTTGTTTTTTGCATCACGGAAACGTTGAGCTTTTACAGGGTCTATAGCTAATTTGATTTGCTCAGGCCAGTTTAATTCTTTACGTGCTTTGGCCATTTTCAAATCCCATTCAATTGCTGCAGGAATTCCTTTTACAATATCAGCAGCATGTCCTGCAATGCGAGTTGCTATTACACCTTCACGTACATCGTCAATATCAGGTAACCCTAGATGTTCGGCAGGAGTAACATAGCACAAGAAATCGGCACCGGCAGAGGCGGCAAGCGTACCACCGATAGCGGAAGTAATGTGATCATAGCCTGGTGCGATATCTGTTACTAAAGGCCCTAACACATAGAAAGGTGCACCTTTACAGAGACTCTTTTGTAATTGCATATTAGTTGCTATTTGGTTATAGGGCACATGGCCAGGGCCTTCTACCATAACTTGAACACCACGTTCCAAGGCTCTTTGTGTTAATTCGCCTAAGTTAATAAGCTCTTGTATTTGAGCTCTATCGGTAGCGTCAGCTAAGCAACCTGGACGCAGGCCATCTCCTAGGCTAATAGTTACATCATATTTTTCACAGATGTCTAAAATTTCATCATAGTATTCATAAAAAGGATTTTCCTTTTCATTATGGAGCATCCAACCCGTAATAAAAGAGCCACCTCTGCTAACTACGTCCATAACTCGTCCTTCCGTGGTTAAGGCATGGATTACGTTCTTGTTGATACCGCAGTGCATGGTCATGAAATCAGCACCATCTTTAGCTTGTTCTTCAATAACTTCGAAAATATCTTCTTTGGTCATTTCTACAACGGCACCGTGAGCTTTTATAGCATTTACAGTAGCTTGATAAATAGGGACAGTACCGACCATAACAGTAGAGGCAGCTATAATAGAGCGCCTGGATTGATCAATATTATCTCCGGTGCTTAAATCCATCACAGCATCAGCACCGGCATCAATGGCAGCTTTTAGTTTGGCTAGTTCCGGTTCAGGATCAGGATAAGAGGAGGAAGTGCCAATATTGGCATTAACTTTTGTGGTTAACCCTTTGCCTACCCCTCTGGGGATGAGGTTTTTGTGATTAATATTTGCGCAGATGGCGATGGTTCCTTCTGCAACTCGGGCCCTAATAATTTCCACCGGGATGTTCTCTTGTGTAGCTACAATTTTCATTTCTTCAGTAATAATGTTGTTACGAGCTTTTTGCATTTGTGTTTGCATAATATGCCTCCCAAAATAAAATAGCCACTTTCTTTTTAAAGAAAGCGGCGCCTTAAAACTACCTAAAGGTACCACTTCCCTACGACGGTATTATCCGCAATCAGGTTCTAAGGGTCGACCATAGGTCTCTCAGCATTCAGCGCCCCCAGTGATAAAAAAACTATTGATTTATAGGGTAAGTTTAACAAAAATATCTGGGAAATACAATGCTTTATTTATTGATTTAATATATAATAGTTATAGATTACAAGTTGAAAAAATAATTTACATGGGTGCTTTTTTATTGTACACTATTTGTGTGCAAGTATACATGATTTATAAGTAAGTATACATGAACTAGTGTAAGAAATTTTATGGGAAAGAGGGTGTCTCCCCAATGGCAAAAATGAAAACAATGGATGGTAACACTGCTGCCGCATATGTGTCTTATGCATTTACGGACGTAGCGGCTATTTACCCCATCACGCCGTCTTCACCTATGGCTGAAGTAAGCGATGAATGGGCAGCACAAGGCAAGAAAAACCTATTTGGTCAAACTTTGAAAGTTATGGAAATGCAGTCAGAAGCAGGAGCTTCAGGTGCGGTGCATGGGTCTTTAGCAGCAGGAGCGCTTACTACTACGTATACTGCTTCCCAAGGCTTATTACTTATGATTCCTAATATGTACAAAATCGCCGGAGAATTGCTTCCAGGTGTATTTCAAGTATCGGCGAGAGCCTTAGCCACTAGTTCGCTTTCTATTTTTGGCGATCATCAAGATGTTATGGCTGCACGTCAAACAGGATTCGCACTTTTGGCTGAAAGCAGCGTACAAGAAGTTATGGATCTTTCCGCCGTAGCACATTTGTCCGCTATTCGGGGTCGAGTACCTTTCTTGAATTTCTTCGACGGGTTCCGAACTTCTCATGAAATTCAAAAGGTTGAACTTATTGATTATGCGGTTTTAGATAAAATGCTTGACAAAGAAGCAGTAGCCGCTTTCCGGGCCCGCGGATTAAATCCGGACAAACCCGTTATTAGAGGTACAGCGCAAAATCCTGATATTTACTTCCAAACCCGCGAAGCAGTAAATGAATATTATAAGGCTTTGCCGGCTATTGTTGAAGATTATATGAACCAAGTAAGTGCGGCAACAGGTCGCAAATATGGCTTATTTAATTATTATGGAGCAGAAGATGCTGAACGCGTAATAATTATTATGGGTTCAGGCGCAGAGACTGTACAAACTGTAGTAGAGGCTTTGAATGCCAAGGGTGTAAAAGTTGGCGTGTTGGTTGTGCATTTATACCGTCCGTTCTCTGCGAAACATTTTCTTGCAGCTATGCCTAAGACTGTTAAAAAGATTGCTGTTATGGACAGAACTAAAGAGCCGGGAGCCTTGGGAGAACCACTGTATTTAGATGTTCGTGAAGTTTATTATAACAGTGATGAGCGTCCTGTTATTATTGGCGGCCGCTATGGTTTGGGTTCTAAGGATCTGTTCCCAGCCGATGTTTTGGCTGTATACGAAAACTTAAATGCAGATGAGCCTAAGAATGGTTTTACCGTTGGCATAGTGGACGACGTTACAGACACTTCACTACCAATAAAAGAAGCACTAAATACTACCCCTGCGGGTACAAAGAGCTGTAAGTTCTGGGGCTTGGGCTCTGATGGTACAGTTGGTGCTAATAAGAGTGCAATTAAAATTATAGGTGACCATACTGACATGTATGCGCAAGGCTACTTCTCCTATGATTCCAAGAAATCAGGAGGAATTACCGTATCACATTTGCGTTTTGGTAATACGCCTATTCGTGCACCTTACCTAATCAACTTTGCTGATTTTGTAGCGGTACATAATCAATCATACGTACACAAGTATGATGTCCTTTCCGGGCTCAAAGCAGGTGGTACTTTCTTACTGAATTGCCAGTGGGGACCTGAAGAGCTAGAGGTTAATCTGCCTGGGCAGATGAAACGTTATATTGCTGAAAATAAAATTAAATTTTATACTATAGATGCAGTGAAGATTGCTGAAAGTATTGGTCTGGGCGGTCGCATTAATATGATAATGCAATCTGCATTTTTCAAACTGGCCGACATCATTTCTGTTGCCGATGCTAGCAAGTATCTAAAAGAAGCTATTGACCATTCTTATGGCCTTAAAGGTCAAGATGTTTTGGATATGAATTATGCTGCTGTTGATCAGGGTGCTGAAGCCGTTGTGGAAGTAAAGGTTCCTGCTGCTTGGGCAGAAGCTAAAGACACTAGCGAGCTTGTAATAACTGAAAATGAATTTGCCAAGAACATTTTGGAACCAATGAATCGCATGGAGGGTGACAAATTACCTGTTAGCAGTTTCCTTGATCATGCTGATGGATCTTTCCCTTCAGGAACTTCCGCTTTTGAGAAACGCGGAATAGCTATTAGTGTTCCGGAATGGCAGATTGACAAATGTATTCAATGTAATCAATGCGCTTTTGTGTGTCCTCATGCTGTTATTCGTCCTGTTTTGCTAAATGAAGAGGAAATGGCCGCTGCTCCTGCAGGATTAACTGCTAAAGACGCTGTTGGGGCTAAGGGCCTTAAATTCCGTATTGCAGTATCCGCAATGGATTGCGTGGGTTGTGGTAATTGCGTACAGGTTTGCCCAGCTAAGGAAAAAGCTCTAATTATGAAGCCTTTGGCAACGCAAATGGATCAAGTTGCCTTGTGGGACTATGTATCAAATAAAGTAGCTCATAAAGCCAATCCTATGAATAAGAAAACGGTTAAAGGTGTTCAATTTGAAGAACCGTTACTAGAATTTTCCGGTGCTTGTGCCGGCTGCGGCGAAACCCCATACGCTAAACTGGTAACTCAATTAGTGGGTGATCGTATGATGATTGCTAATGCTACTGGGTGTACCTCTATTTGGGGTGCCAGTGCACCTTCTATGCCATACACTAAGAATTGCAAGGGCCATGGACCAAGCTGGGCCAACTCATTGTTCGAGGATAATGCCGAGTATGGTTTGGGGATGTTCTTGGGAGTGAAACAATCACGCGAAAGGGTTGCCACGATGATAAGAGCAGCTCTTACACAAAATATAAGTGCAGAGTTAAAGGCAGCTATGGAAGATTGGCTGGCTAATGAAAACGTCGGAGATGGCACTCGTGAGCGTGCTGACTTGCTTGAAGCCTTACTAGCTAAAGAAAAAACCGGTAATGCTGCTTTAGAAGAAATTTACGCAAACAAAAATCTTTTTGTTAAGCGTTCCCATTGGATTTTCGGTGGTGACGGTTGGGCATATGACATTGGATTTGGCGGAGTTGACCATGTACTGGCTTCCGGCGAAGATGTAAACATTATGGTTTTTGATACTGAAGTATACTCCAACACAGGTGGTCAATCTTCTAAATCTACGCCGACTGCTGCTATTGCCAAGTTTGCTGCCAGTGGTAAAAAAACTAAGAAAAAAGATTTGGGAATGATAGCTATGACTTATGGCTATGTGTATGTAGCACAAGTTGCTATGGGCGCCGACAAGAATCAAACACTGAAGGCTATTGCTGAGGCAGAAGCTTATCCGGGTCCATCAATTATTATTGCTTATTCTCCTTGTATTAACCATGGTTTGAAATTGGGTATGGGATGTACGCAATTGGAAGAAAAACGTGCTGTTGAGGCAGGGTATTGGGCTAACTTCCGTTATAATCCAGCACTTAAGGCTGAAGGAAAACAAGCTTTCTTCCTAGATTCTAAAGAGCCTACGGCAGATTTCAGAGAATTTTTGTTGGGAGAAGTTCGTTATTCTTCCTTACTTAAGCAGTTCCCAGATACGGCTGAGGCACTTTTTGAAAAGACACATAAAGATGCAATGGAGCGTATTGCCGGGTATAAAAAATTAGCCGACGAAAAGCTATAATAATTATCAAAGGTGGAACACATCGCATATAAATTATGCGATGTGTTCTTTTTTTATAGTATGCCAATGTCTTGTATGTTATAATATATGAGGTATTCATACGGAAGTATTGACAAGTTTTAATTTAAGGAGAATAAAATGCTATTATATTTTTTTGCTTTTCTTGGTGGTTTAGCACTTTTCCTCTATGGCATGCAGCTTATGGGAGATGGTCTACAACAAGCTGCAGGTGCACGTTTGCAAAAAATACTGGAAGCATTAACTGGTGTTACTGTTTTTGGTGTGGCTCTGGGTGCCGGAGTAACAGCTGTTTTACAGTCCAGTAGTGCGACTACTGTTATGACGGTAGGCTTGGTTAATGCAGGCTTGTTGACGTTGAAACAAGCATTTGGCATTGTTATGGGTGCTAATATAGGTACCACAGTTACGGCTCAATTGATTGCTTTTAAACTAACGGATTATATTACATTGATTTTAGCTATTGGTTTTGTTATGCAGGCTTTTTGCACTCGCCGCAAAGTAAAATATTTCGGACAAGTGTTGCTTGGTTTTGGCATACTGATGCTGGGGATGAGCATGATGAGTGACTCTGTCAGTCCATTACGCCAATATGCTGGGTTTATTTCTTTTATTCAGACTTTTGCAGTTCACCCAATTTTGGGTTTATGTGTTGGCGTGCTTATGACGGTAGTTATTCAATCAAGCAGTGCTACTATTGGTATTTTGATTGCCATGGCAAGTCAAGGGCTCATTCCTTTGGAAGGCGCTATTCCTGTTCTGCTTGGTGACAATATTGGTACTTGTATTACTGCCGTTATGGCTACTCTTAGAGCCAATATTAATGCTAAACGCGTAGCTCTGGCACATGTGTTGTTTAATGTTGTGGGAAGTTTGATTTTTTTGATATTTATGGATTATTTTATAAAATTTGTATTAACAGTTTCGCCTGAGAATAATATTGCTAGGCAAATTGCTAACGCCCATACCGCATTTAATGTTTTAAATACATTATTATTTCTGCCTTTTGCCGGTAAATTCACTGATTTCATTCAAGTGCTTATGCCAGGTGATGACACATGTGTTTCGCGTAAACCAGAATTTCTCAATGATGACATGCTTTCTACTCCGGCTATTGCCATGAGCCTTGCTACAAAAGAGGTAGTACATATGGGCAATATGGCACGGGCAAATATAGAACAGGCTTTTATGGCCATTGATGCTTTTGACAGTCATAAAATAGCATATGTTTTAGAGCATGAACCGGCAATCGATGCTCTGGAAGAAGACATTACTTGTTATTTGACAAAAATGTCTGAGAAACAAATGGATAATGATATGTCCGCACGTCATACTGGCTTGTTACATGCTTGTAACGATATTGAGCGTATAGGCGATCACGCTGAAACCATTGCAAAAAAGGTGCGTAACATGCATGAAGACAGAGTGACTTTTTCGCCGGAAGCCCAACAAGAGCTAAGAGAGCTCAGCGGACTAGTATTAGAGACATGTACTAAGGCTCTGGCAGCACTGGAAAATGATGATAGAGAATTGGCCAAAGAAGCGCTTAATATATCACATCAAGTTAAACTTAACCAAAAAGAAATCCGCAAAAATCATGTGACAAGATTAAATGAAAAAATATGTACCCCTGCTAGTGGATTTGTAATGTTGGAACTTTTGATTAATATGAAAAGGGTGTCTGATCATAGCAAGAATATAAGTCAGTTGGTTCTTGGCGAATTTTAATAGCATATATGTAAGAGTTTGCATTTTTGCCTTGACAAAGACCCAGACCGTCCCTTATAATAGCAAATGTAACATTTTAACTGCGGAAATAGCTCAGTGGTAGAGCACCTCCTTGCCAAGGAGGGGGTCGCGAGTCCGAATCTCGTTTTCCGCTCCAGCAAATACAATCCTATTCTACACTGTAGAGTAGGATTTTTTATTATAAGGAGAGATGGTTATAGTGTGCGGTATTTAAACTAATTTCATTAAAGAATAAAAAAATGATGCTGTTTTATTAAAATGTATTTGGGTGGCAGAATAGTATATGGTCTTTTTTTTATATATAATGTAAGAACTACATCCATAAGTTGCCAAATATTGCCCTTTATGGTATGATAAACAAGCGGTTTTTGTGGATATTTTCAAAAAACAAGCGATTATAAAACAAAAAATAAGTATTTCGCATAGCGAAATAAGGAGGATTTCTTTAATGAGTATTTCTGTAGAGAGACAAGGGAATGAAGCAATAATAAAGTTGGGGCTACAAGTTGATGAAGTAAATAAGGGATTTAATAAGGCTATTGCTAAAATAAACAAACAAGTTAGTATTCCCGGCTTTAGAAAAGGCAAAGCTCCCCGCAATATTTTAGAAAATCATGTAGGCAAAGAGGCTGTTAAACAAGAGGCCTTTGAAATATTGGCTAATGAATGTTACACCAAGGCTTTAACTGATGAAAAACTAATCCCAGTATCCGATCCTAAGATTACTGAGTCCAAATTCGAAGAAAATGAAGACATGGAGCTTACTTTAACGGTTACTCTAAAACCAGAACCGGAATTGGGTGAGTACAAAGGTCTTTCCGTTGAGAAAAAAGTTGTAGAGATTACCGACAAAGAAGTTGACGAAGCTATTGATGATTTGCGTAAACGTGCAGCCAAGATGGTAGTAGTAAAAGATGCCATTATTGAGAAGGGCGATTTTGCCATTATTGATTTTGCCGGGACCGTAGATGGTAAACCTTTCTCCGGTGGTGAAGGCAAAGGCTATCCTTTAGAAGTAGGTTCAGGCAGCTTTATACCTGGGTTTGAAGAGCAATTAGTTGGTTTAAAGGCAGGAGCGTCCACTGATGTTGATGTTACTTTTCCTGAGAGCTATTTTGTAAAAGAATTAGCGAATAAGGAAGCAATATTCAAAGTTCATGTACAGGATGTAAAGCGTAAAGAATTACCAGAGTTAAATGACGAGTTTGTTAGTGCGAATTCTGATAGTAAGACTGTAGAAGAATTAAAGAGTACTTTAAAAGAGCGTCTACAAAAGAGTGGGGAACAGCAATCACAAGTTGAATACGAACGTGCTTTAGTTATGAAAGCTGTTGAGAACGCTGCATTTGAAGTTCCTGATATTATGGTAGAAGACCGTGTTTCCCGTATGGTTGATGAATTGCAGATGAGCTTGGAAAGTCGTAAGATGAATATGGATATGTATATGAAATACACAGGTCAGGATATGACTAAAATACGTGAAAATCAAAAACCGACAGCAGTAGAAAATGTCAAAACAGATTTGGTTTTGGATGCTATCGCTAAAGCTGAAAATCTTCAAATTTCCGAAGAAGAGGTTAATGCCGAGATGGCTGCTATTGCCTCTCAACATGGCGCTAGTGTTGAAGATGTAAAGAAAATCATAGCGGGCAACCGTAATATGGGATTATTACTGGCTAACGTATTGCGTAAAAAAGCCGCTCATATTGTTATTGATAGCGCTAAATAATTGTTTTTAGGTATATAATATTATTATAGAAGTGAGGTGTGCTATATGGCTTTTGTGCCGATAGTTGTAGAACAGTCTAGTCGGGGTGAACGTTCCTATGATATATATTCCCGCTTGCTCAAAGATAGAATAGTCTTTGTAACAGGCCAAATTGATGATTATATGGCTAACCTCATTATTGCTCAGCTGTTGTTTTTGGAAGCGGAAGATCCTAGTAAGGATGTTCACCTCTACATTAATAGTCCGGGTGGCAGTGTGAGTGCCGGTATGGCAATTTATGATACGATGCAGTATATTAAACCTGACGTTTCCACCATTTGTATTGGTATGGCGGCGTCTATGGCTTCTGTACTTTTGGCATCAGGTACGCATGGCAAACGATTTGCGCTACCGTACTCAAGAGTAATGATTCACCAACCACTTGGTGGAGCTCAAGGACAGGCCAGTGATATTGAGATTCATGCTAGGGAAATACTGCGTATTCGTGAAGAAATGACAGATATTCTGGTAAAACATACAGGACAAACAAAAAAGAAAATACAGCAGGACACGGAAAGGGATCACTTCCTGACTAGTGCGGAAGCAAAGGAGTACGGCCTTATTGATGAGGTTGTAACCAGAGAATCTGATAAGTCTGCTGCGATAAAAGAATAGTAGATGGGTATCTTATCTCACATTTTAAGTGAAGGAGGAGTGACATATGAACTTTGGCGATGGAAACGATAACAATTATACCTGTTCCTTCTGTGGTAAAAAACAAGGGCAAGTGAAGAAATTGGTTGCTGGACATAATGTATTTATTTGTGACGAATGTATTGAAGTGTGTAATGAAATGTTGGCAGAAGAATTTGCTCAACCGACAGAAGAATTACGTAGTGATTTGCCTAAACCTAAAGAAATTAAGGAAATTCTTGATCAATATGTGATTGGACAAGATGACGCTAAGAAAACATTGGCTGTAGCGGTTTATAATCACTACAAACGTATTCACTATGAAGATCAACATAAAAATGGCGATGTGGAGTTGCAAAAATCGAACATTTTGATGTTGGGACCAACAGGAAGCGGAAAAACTTTGTTAGCACAGACTTTGGCAAAAATTTTACAGGTACCTTTTGCCATTGCTGATGCTACGGCACTCACTGAAGCTGGCTATGTAGGTGAAGATGTAGAAAATATTTTGTTGCGTTTAATTCAAAATGCAGATTTTGATATTGAGCGTGCTGAACGAGGTATTATTTATATTGATGAGATTGATAAAATCTCTCGAAAGTCTGAAAATCCTTCCATTACTAGGGATGTTTCCGGTGAAGGAGTGCAGCAAGCTCTACTAAAGATTTTAGAGGGAACAGTAGCTAGCGTCCCACCACAAGGTGGTCGCAAGCATCCTCATCAAGAATTTATACAGATTAATACAACCAACATTTTGTTTATTTGTGGCGGAGCTTTTGCCGGCATTGAAAGCATTATTGGGTCCCGTATTGGCAAAAAAAATATGGGGTTTGGTGCAGATATTAAAACTAAGAGTGAGCTAAAGGCTGATGCTATGCTCAAGAAGGTTTTGCCGGAAGATTTAATGAAGTTTGGTTTGATCCCCGAGTTTGCCGGTCGTTTACCGGTGATTGTAACGTTAGATTCTTTAGATGAAGCAGCCCTTATTCGCATTTTGACTGAGCCCAAAAATGCTTTAACTAAACAGTATGAGCATTTCTTGGCCATGGACGATGTGGAACTTAGTTTTGATGAGGGAGCATTGAAGGCTATTGCGCATGAAGCACTTAGCCGTAGCGCCGGAGCTAGAGGATTAAGAGCAATCATAGAAAATATTATGCGTAATGTTATGTATGAGGTTCCTTCTAGGGGCGATGTGAAAAAATGTGTTGTTACAGAGGATGTAGTTATAGCACATAAAGATCCTACGCTTTTATTAGAGGAATCATCGAAAGAAAAACGTAAAAAAGCATAAATTGAAGGGGAAAAGGGGTTAACCTTTTTCCCCTTTTTGTCTATAATGTAAGTTAGAGAGTATAATAGATTGGAGGGTTATATATGAGTGACAATAATTTAAGAATACCGCTGTTGCCTTTGCGAGGAATGCTGGTATTTCCTGGCATGATTATAAATTTAGATATTGGACGTGAACGATCTATTAAAGCGGTAGAGACCGCCATGAATGGTTCACGTAGGATTTTCTTAGTAGCTCAACGCGAGGCGGGTATTATAGATCCTACTGCTTCGGATATGTTTACATTTGGCATTGTTGCTGAGATAAAGCAGTTGCTAAAACTGCCTAATGGGGCATTGCGTGTTTTAGTAGAGGGTTTGACAAGGGCACAGATTTTATCAGTAGAAGATGTTGCTGGGTCTAATTTTGACGCTATTGTAAATATAGTGGGAGACATTAATGATCACAGTAATGAAGTAGAAGCATTAAAGCGAATGTTGGTAGAAACTTTTGAACAGTGGGTTTTGGCTAGTAAAAAAATAACTTCTGAAGTTTTGCTTACCTTTAAAGATCAGCCGGATCCAGGACGTATTGCGGATATGATTGCCGGTTACCTTGCCATTAACATCAGCGAAAAAGAGAAAATTTTGGAAGCAAATGATGTAAAGACGCGCATGAACCTGTTATATGGATACTTGTGCAAGGAGTTAGAAATCGCAAACATTGAGAAGAATATTTCTCAACAGGTAAGTAAGCAAATTGAGCAGAACCAAAGAGAATATTATTTGCGTGAGCAAATGAAGGCAATTAGCAAAGAACTTAATGAGGGCGATGAACGTCAATCTGAAGTAGATGAGTATAAGAAAAAAATAGAGGAATTAAAACTGCCTGAAGATTTAGTCGAAAAACTTAATAAAGAACTAGACCGTTTATATAAAATGCCTCCCATGATGGCTGAAAGCGCAGTTATACGCAATTATTTGGATGTTGTTTTGAGTTTGCCATGGAATAACACTACTGAGGATAATTATGACTTAAAATTGGCAGCTAAAATTCTGAATAAAGATCACTATGGTTTGCAAAAGGTGAAGGAACGTATTTTAGAATATCTTGCAGTGCGGGCATTGACCAAACAAAACAAGGGACCCATTCTGTGTTTGGTAGGACCGCCAGGTGTTGGCAAAACATCATTGGCCCGTAGTGTTGCTCGCGCTATAGCGCGTAAGTTTACGCGAATTTCTTTGGGCGGTGTTCGTGATGAAGCGGAAATACGTGGGCATAGACGCACCTATATTGGCGCTATGCCTGGACGATTAATCCACGGAATGCAAACTTGTGGCACGTCTAACCCAGTATTTTTGCTAGACGAAGTGGACAAAATGAATGCTGATTTTCGTGGTGATCCGGCTTCTGCTCTGTTAGAGGTCTTGGATCCGGAGCAAAATTGCAATTTTAGCGATCATTTTGTTGAATATCCTTTTGACATGTCCAATGTATTTTGGATTGTCACGGCAAATACCGTGGATACTATTCCTGCGGCCTTGTTAGATAGAATGGAAGTAATTCAACTGGCAAGTTACACAGACGAAGAAAAAGTAAAAATAGCTCAATTACACTTAATCCCAAAGGAGCGCAAAGAGCATGGTCTTACAACAAAAACTTTTTCTGTAGCACCAAGAACTATTGAACACATTATTCGCGATTATACACGCGAAGCAGGTGTGCGTAATTTGGAACGTAAGATAGCGGCATTGTGTCGTAAGGCTGCTAAGCAAATTGTAGATGGTGATGTAAAAAGTGTAAAAGTCAATCCGGCTAATTTAACAACTTTCTTGGGGCCAATTGTTTATTTAGAGAGTGATTTGAAAGCACGCAGTGAAGTTGGTATTTGTACAGGTCTAGCTTGGACTAGTGTTGGTGGCGAGATGCTTAAAGTGGAAGTAATCGCTTGTGCCGGCAAGGGCAAATTGCAATTGACAGGCCAATTAGGAGATGTTATGAAAGAGTCTGCACAGGCCGGCTATACATATATTCGTTCGCGTGCTAAACAACTAGGGCTTCAGGAAAATTTCTCTGAAACTACAGATATACATATTCATTTGCCGGAAGGTGCGATTCCTAAGGATGGACCTTCCGCTGGAATTACAATGGTAATAGCCATGGAATCAGCGCTAACAAAGCGTAAAGTTAAGGCTGGTATTGCCATGACCGGTGAAATTACTTTGTCAGGGAGAGTGCTTCCTGTAGGCGGTATTAAGGAAAAAATGTTAGCGGCAAGCAGATATGGTATTAAGAAAATTTTGTTGCCGGCACAAAACATGCAAGATTTAGATGAATTACCAAAGAAGGTGCGGGATGCTATTGAGTTTATTCCGGTTGAGCATATGGATCAGGTTACGAAAATAGCATTGGAGGATTAGAATGAATTTGAAACAATGGGATTTAATAACAGCAAAGTATTTGGCTTCAGCTGTAAATAGCGCTCAATACCCAGTGCCACCCATGGAAGAGATTGCTTTTATAGGGCGCAGTAATGTAGGAAAATCTTCTTTAATAAATTCATTAACTCGTTGTCGGGGGTTAGCTAGAGTTAGTGGCTCTCCAGGCAAGACTCAGACGCTTAACTTTTATGAGCTTTGTGCTAAAAGAATGTTAGGTGAAGTAGAGGATAGGCGCATATTTCACTTAGTGGATTTGCCTGGTTATGGTTTTGCGCGTACAGCAAAGGATAATCGTGAGCAGTGGTCGGCATTTATTGGTAAATATTTGGAGAATTCGGAAAATCTGAAAATGGTTTGCCAATTAATAGATATAAGGCATAAACCCATGGATAGTGATATTGCTTGCTACCATTGGCTTATGGATTGTCAGCGGCCTACTATGGTTGTTTTGACCAAAGCTGATAAGCTATCTAAGGGAGCTGGGATGGCACAAAAGGAAGTATTCAAGAGAGAATTCGGCTTGGATGATAGTCGTATTATTACATATTCATCTACAGCTCACACTATGCGTAATGAGCTTATTACAAGAGTCATGGACTACATAGACTAGGGCTGGGGGAAGAGGGAGTCAAAGTTGGTTAGAGTGGGGCTGGTTGTGCTAGCATTTTTTATCGGCTGGGGATTGAATTTCATAGGCATGCCTATTCCTTGGATGTTAGGCGGTATTTTTGTATCATTGGCAATGAAAATTGCCGGCGTACAGGGCGTATCGTGGCCTAGGAGATGGCGTAATTATGGATTAATAGTAGTTGGTTACGGTATAGGCCGTTATGTAACACCTTCGGTTTTAGATCAAATGCTACAGCAAATACCTGGTATTGTAGGGGCTACGATTGTGGCTGTTGTTACTGCGCTTATTATTTCCATTTTTATGGCTAAATATGAACATATGGATTTGCATAGTACCATTATGGGCATAATGCCGGGCGGGTTTACGCAGATGACGGCAATGAGTGATGAAGATTGCCGGGTTGATACAAATGTGGTAACAGTGCTGCAAAGTTTGCGCTTGATAACAATAGTTGTGACTGTTCCCTTTCTAGTTATAAACTTTCTGGGTGCACAAGTTACACAAACAGCGACTAGTTTGGCGGTTACTACGGGGGTTCCTTTTTGGCCTATCTTGCCTTTTGCGGCAATAGTAGGTTTTATTATGGAAAAACTGAAAATTTCTACACCATATCTAATGGGACCTATTTTTGTGGCAGCAGGTTTATCTTTGTATATGGGACTTTTAAATACATCTCCCAGTTGGTTGTTGTCACTGGCCCAGCTTAGCATTGGTATCTATGTAGGTACAGGGCTGGAACCTAAGAAGGTTAAAAAATTAATGCTGATACTACCCAATGTTTTCTTGGGAATTTTTGTCATGCTGGGAGTAAGCATTGGGGTAGCTTATTTGTTGTCTTATTTTTATGGTTTTAGTTTGATTACAGCTTTTTTGGCTATGGCTCCGGGTGGATTGGGAGAGATGTGCTTAGTTGGAATGTCTTTAGAAGAGAATGTAGCAATTATATTGACATACCAAATGTTTAGATTTTTATTTTTGAATTTGGCTGTACCAACTTGTATTGGCAAATATTTCGGTAAGCCGGATTTAAGCGAAAAGCAGTAAAAATACTATCTATATTGCTAAAATTTCAAAGTTGCTCCTAGTAAAATTATTAAGTAATATAAGCATTTGCTAACAAGAGATATTGACATTATTACTATATGTTGTATAATTAGTGTGTAACTTAATAAAGTACAGATTAACGATAAGTCGGTGTGAGTCCGACACGGTCCCGCCGCTGTAAAGCCAGCATATCGGTCTGTAGTATCCTAAGTATCCTGCGAGAGACAGGAAGCGGATGAGAGTGATTTATTTCACAATTGTCTAGTTAGCTTCTTTCCTCAGGGGAAGAGGCTTTTTGTTTGCAGTATTGGACGTACTGTTTCTCTCAAAAAGTCGTTTTCAAATGGTCCTTAAAATGAGGAGTGAGTGAGAGACACTTCGTAAAAAGTAAAAAAAGAGGCTGCTTTTCTTATGGAGAGCAGCCTCTTTTTCGTTGTATTATAAAGAAATGATTTTTACCGTAAATTATTAGTCTTTTTTTGAGGGACTAACATGTACCATACAATGTTTGACATTAGGGAAGTTACTTTCAATGGTATCATGGACTTTTTCGGCAATATGATGTGCATGATATAAGGATTGATTACCATCGGCACTAATATCTATGTCAACATAAAATTTTGCACCGAACATTCTAGTTCTGATTTCATCTATGCCATGAACTCCATCTTGACTCAGAACATGTTTACGCATTGCAGCCAAAGTCTCTTCGTCACAAGCGTGGTCTACTAATTTATTGGTAGCATCAATAAAAATTTTCCAGGCTGCATAAATAATCATTAAACAAATAACTACAGAAGCTAAGGAATCCATAATAGGATAACCCAGCATAGCCCCGCCAATACCAATCAAACTCCCAATAGAGGAAAAAGCATCACTGCGGTGATGCCAAGCATCAGCCATAAGAGCACCGGAATTGATTTTTACGGCAGCTCCCTTTGTATACCAAAACATAGCTTCTTTTACTACAATAGAAATTATCGCGGCTACTAAAGCAATCGAGGTAGGTGCTTGTAAATGTTCATAGTTGTCAGAAAAAATATTTTTCATACCTTCATAGCCTATGCCAAGGCCGGTAACTAGAAGTATAAAGGCTAAAAACATGGCAGCAATATCTTCTAATTTTTCATGTCCATACTGATGGGTAGAATCAGATGCCTTATTAGAAATATGAATACCAATAATAACGATAAAGGTGCTAAACACATCAGACGCTGAATGAATCGCATCGGAAATCATAGCCGCAGAATGACCAATAATACCGGCAAATAATTTAAATGCCGACAACAAAATATTTACTACAATGCTAACGTACGAAACATGCATAGCTAAATGTTCATTTAATTTAGCTGAAACTCTACTTTCCATAATAAAACCCCTTAATTTTTATTATCTCTTAGGGTGTTTTAAACACAAATAGCACCCGTGGAACATACTACTGTCCCACAGGTGCTTAAATTTCAACCTGTTGCCAACTTGGCCCGGCCAACATAAATCACAGAGGATTTACCGCCTGATCAGTTTGTACTGTAGCTAATTTAAGCAGCGCAAAGAGATTATGGCTATATTACGCTTTTTAATGAGGATTGTCAATGTCTTTATGTATCAAGTTCCTCTTTGCCGTATGCTACAAGTATAGTACCTGGTGTTACGGCTAAGGAAGATGTTACGTACAGAATTACTCCATCTTGTTCGGCATAATAGGTTTGTAAGAGGGCACCAAAGAGATCTGTAGCGGAGCCTAAAACTTCACCCTTTTTAATACGGTCTCCACTGTGTAGATTATGAACCCAGCAAGCTTTGCTAAGTGCTGGTATATATTGCATATTCACTATTTCTTTGGGAGTACAGTCATGTCTTTTAGGGGTTTGTATAGGAAAAGCTAGCATATTAAGTTTTTCTAAAATATGCATAATATCGTTTTTATAAGCATCGATATCCTTACGTAAACAAAGACCATTACCGCCACGTTCAATTAAAATGCTGGGAGTTCCATTAAGAGCAGCATGATTATAGGCACCGGTAGTAGCAAAAGAGCAAACCATATACTCTACATCCAACACTTTTGCGATTTCACGTGACTTGTTAGTAATTTCAGTAGTGGAATTGCCTGGATAATAAACGTAGGGCTGTAGTTCCTCATGAATATCACCGCTATGCATATCAATGTAAAAATCAGCTTGCTGTTGGAATTCGTGAGCAATATAATAAGCGGTTTTTTGTGCTAAAGTTCCGCTAGGATTACCAGGAAATTCTCTATTAAGATTTTTACCGTCTTCGGGGACAATTTCCGGGCTACGAGACCAAAAAGCTTGTATATTTACAGGATGAATTAATATGAGGCACCCGTTAATATCTGCTGGCTTAAGCTGGGAACCAAGCTCTATTGCTGCAGCTATACCAGGATATTCCCCACCGTGAATACCTGCTGTTACTAGTATTATGGGACCATCATTATTACCATTTATTATAGTAAGAGGCATCTGCACGTTTGTTGCAGGTATGGTAGCATAGGTGCGTAATTTAAAATTACTTTCAATAGTGAACCCGGCTAAAGCGAAAGAATTTAACATAAATATAAAACCCTCCTTTTTCATTTTAAATTATGTTTAGTCTAAGGGAAAGCCAATTAATTGTCAATAAATCCTTGACATATACCTTGGGAACGATATAAAGTGAACTTATAAGTGTTAAATTTCATGTTTTTAAAATATAGAATCAATTTATACTTGAATTTTAGGGGGAAAATTATATGGAAGAATTACATACGCATAGTAAAAAAATAATTAATCGTTTAGCACGTATTGAAGGACACGTTCGAGCTATAAAAAGCATGGTACAAGAGTGTAGGGATTGCCCAGAAGTTTTAGTGCAGATTGCAGCAGTGCGTAAGGCATTAGACAATACTGCAAAAGAAATTCTTAAGGAACATTTAGAGGAATGCATAGGTAAGTCTATTGTTGCGGGGAAACAAGATGAAGCTTTAAATGATTTACGCTTGGCCATCGATCGCTATTTAGTTTAAAATTAGATGAGAAGGGTTACTAGTTGACATTTATAGCTATAAATAGTACAATCATAGCGGCCTGTGAAGGTATAATTTCATAATGTTATTGTAAGTGCCGATTAAATTCGGACGATGAGAGGAAAATGGGTGCGAATCCCATACTGTCCCGCAGCTGTTAATGGGGAGCCTGACGCAATATGTCACTGAGCGAAAGCTTGGGAAGACGCGAACAGACTATGATCCACAAGCCAGAAAGCCTGCTTACGATAAATTTATGTTTCACCTACGAGAGATAGGATATAAATGGAGAAGGTTATCAAGGGATGTTTATACCCTTAATTAGCGAGAGTTTTCTCCGAGTATTTCTTTTGTGTGGAAAGAATACTCGGAGATTTTTGTGTTTAAAAAGGGAATTCGGGAGATGAGAATTTGAGTAATAAACAGTTGATTAGCAGGATAGGGCAATTTGTATTAGTATTGCTGGGCATTAGTTTTTTAACTTTTGCTCTTACTATGCTATCACCGGGAGACCCGGTAAAACAAATGCTTACAGGTGGTGAAGATGTTTTTGTTACCGCCGCTCAAGTTGAGGAATTGCGGCACGAATTAGGGCTGGATAAACCCTTTATTTTACAGTATTTTGATTGGTTATATCGTACTATGCACGGTGATCTTGGTTTTTCTTTTATGGCCAAACTGCCGGTAGTAGACAAACTTTGGGAGTGTTTGCCGGCTACAATTTTACTTTCTTTAACTTCGCTAGCATTCATGTTAGTGGTAGCAATTCCGGCAGGAATTGTGGCAGCTGTTAAACAAAACACGTGGGTTGATTATTTAATACGTAGTTTTACCTTTTTGGGGGTTTCTATACCTGGGTTTTGGCTGGGTTTGATGCTCTTATGGATTTTGGGCCTGCATCTTGGCTGGTTGCCTATAGTTGGTGGCAGGGTGGCCTTGGATACTATTATTTTACCCGCACTTACCTTGGGTATTGCCATGGCATCAAAATATACAAGGCAGGTTAGAACAGTTGTCTTGGAAGAGCTGCACCAAGATTATGTTATGGGGGCACGTGCCCGTGGTATGAGTGAAGGATATATTTTATGGAATGAGGTGCTGCCTAACGCGATGCTGCCCTTGATTACCCTCTTAG
>Ga0183100_1000495_pt1 | contig 30841 bp, 28 predicted proteins | sample Biomet2_FD_127789 | JGI IMG/M metagenome (GOLD analysis project Ga0183100, IMG submission 127789) | Microbial communities from bioreactor (seeded with anoxic lake sediment) at LBNL, California, USA - Biofuel metagenome 2 | ecosystem: Engineered > Bioreactor > Anaerobic > Unclassified ... | reverse complement strand
GGAGCGGGGGGCGATGAGATGGAGAAAGAGCGAGGCGAATACGGATAAGGGAAGGAGTGGCGGGTGCCGGTGCCCGGGACCCCGCTGGGGGGAATGATTCCCCCCAGGCCCCCTCATGGGTGTGGAGGGGGCAGAGGGGTATGGGGGGGGCGAGAGTGAAGGCAGGTTAGGACGTGGCCTTGATGACCACCAGGGTCACGTCGTCCTCCAGGTGAAGACCATTTTTAAATTCCCGCAGATCCGCCACCAGGGCGTTGACGATGGCTGAAGCCGGACGTCCCGCCTCGCGTCGGAGCACGGCTTCGATGCGTTCCTTGCCGTACATGGCGTCCTCGGCGTTGCGCGCTTCGTGGATGCCGTCGGTATAGAGCAACAGCACCTGTCCCGGCGTCAGCCACGGCCGGCGCGATTCCGCGTAGGTCCAATCCGTCATGGCCCCAAGGGGAATGCCCACCCCCATGAGTTCCTCAAAATTGTCGGTTTCCGGCTTGTAGAGCATCCCCGGATCATGTCCGGCCCTGCACCAGATCAGTTCCTTGGCCGCCCGGTCCAGACGCAGGAAGAACAGGGTGATGAAACGCCCTGTCAAATGCGTGTCCTGGCACAGCAGGGTGTTGACCTCGGTCAGAAGCGCTCCCGGTCCCGGCTGGTCCACAGCCCGTCCCCGCAACAGGGCCCGGCCGGTGGCCATAAAAAGCGCCGCCGAGACCCCGTGTCCGGTCACGTCGCCGACCACGATATCGGCATGAGTCGTATCGTCCTGGGCAAACTCCAGAAAATCGAAATAGTCCCCGCCGGTCTCGTCGCAGTACAGACTTAAGGCGGCGACATCCATGTCGTCGATGGCCGGCGGCCGCCCCGGCAGCAGATGTTGCTGCACTTCCATGGCCAGCCCCATGTCGTTTTTAAGCTTCACCCGTTCGAGCAACTGGGGGGCCATCTCGTTAAAGGTCCGGCCCAGTTCGCCGAGTTCGTCGTTGCCGCAGGCCGCAACCCGGGTCGAAAAATCGCCCTCGGCCAACTTGCGGGCGGCTTTGACCAGTTCCAGAACCGGCTGGGTGACGGTTTTCGAGGCCGGAAAGGCCAGCGCGCCGACCACCACAATGGCTGCGACGACGAACCAGCCGATTTGCTGCAACATGCCGGAGACGACGCGCAACACACGAACTTCCGCCGCTTTGGCGCTGGTCACCACCACCTCGCGGGGGGCAGCCAGGGCCACGGCCAGTTTCTTATGCGGAATGACCGCGTAGGCGAACAAGGTATCCTGCCCATTGTAGGGCAGACGCCGTACGCCGGATTTGCCGGCGACCAGGTCGGCGGTCACTGCGGCCAGGGCCTCGGCATCGGAGGATTCGATGCGCTCAAGCTCGACAGGCGCGGCCCAGTTCCGCGTTTTCTGGGCGTAATCGCGGGTGGCGATAACGAGCAATTCCGGTTTGCCGGAGAGGGTGTTGGGGGCAAAGGAGACGACCATGGTCCGCATCTTGTCGGTCCAGGCCCGGGACAGATCGCTGTCGAGGAACAGCCGTCCCATGGGAATGTCCAGGCCGGCCACGCCGAGCACCCGGCCGTCCGGGGCGCGCAGGGCCAGCGCCATGGTGGCCAACACCTGCCGGGTGACGGCATCGGTCATGATATCCCAGGTGATGCTCTTGGTGCCGATAGCGTTTTGATACCAGGGCCGGCGTCTGGGGTCGTAGTCGGGAGGATAGCCGCCATGGCCGGGGTAGGCGCAGTGCAGCCCCGAGGCCAGCCCCACATAGCCGAAAAGCATCAGGTGCTTATGCCGGGCAAACAGCGTGCGGTAAAAGGGCCGCATGCGGGAAAGGGCTTCGATTTCCGGTCGGGCCTGCTCGCGGAAAAGTCCCGGGGCCAGATGGAAGGCCATTTCATCGTAACTGGCTGCGACATCGGTACCGGGAACGGTGGACATCTCGGACGCCGGTACGGCTCCGGCATCGAAGTCGGAGGCCAAGAGGGGGCGTTGCGTGACCGGGGGCTGGTTCTTTTCCAAAAGCAGCCGGGCGGCTTCGCCGGCGGTCAGGGACAGCGATGTTTCCAGAAGGTCAAGCGTGTCGGAGCAGTTTTCACCCAGCATATCGGCTGTTTGTAACAGCTCCTTGGCCGCGTTGGCTTCCAGGGCCGTCGCCGCGTTGTCGGCCAGTTGCCGGCCGAGATGGTCGGTTTGCCACCAGGCGTAAAAACCCAGGGCACACAGCGGGGTGATGACCACCACGAGCAGAAAACACAGGAATTTTGTCCTGATGCGCATGGGCGCTCCTGAAAAGAGAATATAAGCGCCTTGTGCATAGACTTTGGAGAGGCGGCGGGCAAGCGTCACGACGTTGCTCCTTGGTGGAGAGGGGCGGGAACAGCGGTTCGGGGCTGGTGCGGTATCGTCTGCATGGCCAGGGGCTCCGCTTTGTCAATCTTCTTTTTTGAGTTCCCGCAGTGTCGTGGAATAGGCCTTAAAGACGTGTTGGCGACCAAGCATGCCGAGGATGATGTCGGGGCGTTCAGGGTCCACGACCGGCAACTGGCTGAGGTCGGTTTCCAGAAAGAGCAGCAGGGCATCATAGAGTGACATATCCGGGTGTATGACCACCGGCGGGCGCATAAGTTCCCTGGCCAGGACCAGTTCGTGCAGGCTGGATTCGAAAAGTACGGCCCGGATGTCCTGGATGGAGAGCATGCCGGTGAGATGACCTTGCTGGTTTTTGACGGGAAAGACCAGCTCGCTTGTTCCGGAAAAGATGTGGGCCAGGGCTTTGAGGGTGACATTTTCTTCCAAAACGGTGGCGCGTCCCGGCGTAAAGACGCTGGCCACCGGCACGCCTTCGAGAATGTTGGTGGTGGCGTCGGCGGTGTGGGCCGGCGAGGCGAATTTGTTGGCTTCCTGGTTCTCGTAGAGGTGGATGTCGTCGCAAAGGACCAGGGCGATGGCCGAACACAACATCAGCGGAGCGAGCAGCCCGTAGCCCTGGGTGATTTCGCAGACCATGATAAGCGGTCCGATCGGGGCATGGGCCACGCCGGCGAAGAAGGTGGCCATGCCGACCATGGTGTAGCCGCCGGGCTGGGTGACGATGTCCGGGCGCAGCATGTGCCCGACCTGCCCGACCACGCCTCCGGCCGCGCCGCCCAAAAAGAGGGCCGGGGCGAACATGCCGCCGCTGAGGCCCGAACCGATGGTCAGGGCGGTGGCCAGGGTTTTGCCGAAAAACAGTCCGGCCAGAAACGACAACTCCAACTGGCCGTTGGCCGAAAGTTCGATCCAGCCGTAGCCGCCGCCAAGCAGTTGGGGGTAGCGCATGCCGAGCAGTCCCATGGCCAGACCGCCGACGACCATGGGCAGGGTCAGGCCGAACCGGGCCCGGAGCAGACCGAACACTTTGTGTTTGAAGAAGAAAAAGGTGCGGATAAAGAATCGGGCCCCGAGCGAGGCCACCACGGCGAGCCCCAGGTAAAAGGGCAGCTCCAGGGCGTTTTTAAAGATATAGTGCGGCGTGTTGAGAATGGCGTCCACGCCGAAGAAAAAGGTGAACAGCGTGTAGGCCACGACCGAGGAAATGACGGCCGGCAACAGGGCTTCGGCTTCGAAATCCTCGGAATAGAGCACTTCGACGGCGGTGATGGCGCCGCCCAGCGGGGCGCGGAAAATGGCCCCGAGTCCGCCGGCCGCTCCGGCCAGCAACAGAATGCGGCGTTGGCGGGCGGTCAGATGGAGTTTTTGGGCCACAAGGGAGCCGAATCCCGCTCCCAATTGGGAAATAGGGCCTTCCTGGCCGGCGCTGCCGCCGGCGGCAATGGTCAGGATGGACGTTGCTCCCTTGAGCAGCGGCACCATGGGGCGGATGATGCCCGACTGGCGGTGAAAGGCCCGGATCATGGCGTCGGTGCCGTCGGTGGCGCCTTCCATGGCTTCGGGGATGGCGCGGCTGGCCAGCCATCCGGTGACAAGGCCCACGGCCATAAGAAAGAGCGGCAGGAGCCAGGGGCGATACGGGCCGGCCGCGCCGACAAAAAGACGATCGCCGGCGGGCGTTGGCAGGGATAGCCCGGCCAGATGGACCTGGAGCAGATGGGACAGGCTTTCCAGACCGAGAAAAAACAAAATGGCCAGGGCGCCGGAGCCCAGTCCGGCCACGACGCCGAGCACCACCCAGCGGACAAGGCCTATGCGGGTGTAGCGGCGGGTCAGCCGCCGCCAGAAGATCCGGGGTCGCCTGAACAGTGTCGCGCGGTGTCTCTCTGACGGTGCAGCGGCCATGGCGGCGTCAGGGTCGGGCATCGGGGGCGGCCAGGATCATGCGGGCCAGACCGATGTCTTCGCGGATGCGCACAACCAGTTCGTCCGGCCCGGAAAATTTCTTTTCGGAACGGATTCGCTGGACGAAATGCACCCGGATCGGCTGATCGTAGATCTTGCCTTTGTAATCGAGAATATGGGCCTCGACGGACATCTCAAATTCCCCAAAGGTCGGGTTCCTGCCGATGTTGGCCACGCCGGGCCGGATCATCCCTTCGACTTCCACCCACACGGCATAGACGCCGGTCAGGGGGACCAGCTCGTCGCGCAGGGCCACATTGGCCGTCGGGAAGCCAAGCTGGCGACCGCGTTTTTGCCCATGGGCCACAATGCCGCGCACCTGATGGAAGCGGCCGAGCAACGGGCGCACGTCCCAGACCTTGCCGGCCTGGACCATGTCCCGGATGCGGGTGGAGGATACCACCGCCCCGTTGATGATGACCGGGTCCAGCCGTTCCACGCTGAAATCATATTTCTGGCCCAGGGCCGAGAGCAGTTCGAAATTGCCCTTGCGTCCTTTGCCGAAGGCGTAGTCGTAGCCGATGACCAGTTGTTTGAGGAAGAGCCCTTCGACCAGTACCTCGCGCACGAAGGTTTCGGGTTCCTGGGCGGCCAGTTCCCGGGTAAAGGGCAGGACGACGGCCACCTGGACGCCGCTGGCCTCGATGCATTCGAGCTTGTGCTCGAGCATGGTGATGGCCGGTGGGGCGGCATGGCCGAGCAGCACCCGGCGGGGGTGGGGATCGAAGGTCAGGGCGACGCTGACCAGGGACGTGGCCAGAGCCCGGTCATGGACGCGTTGCAGCAGCTTGGCGTGCCCCATGTGCACGCCGTCGAAGTTGCCGATGGTCAGGCAGACGCCGCTTAAAGCTTCGTGGATATCCTCAACGCGGTTGACGACAATCATGGAGTTGTTCCGATGGGCGGTAATGGCAGGCGGTCGCCCGTACCCGTCCGTTGCTACTCGAAAAGCGTGGCGGCTTCAACCGCGGAGGGTGGGGGTGGCCCCTTTGAAAAAGTTTGCCGGGGTGGAATTTTTTCCTTGCCAACCCAGGCCCGTTTGTTTAGAAGGCTGTCTCTGCACTGCCGAAGTGGTGGAATTGGTAGACACGCTAGGTTCAGGGTCTAGTCCTCGCAAGGGGGTGGGAGTTCGAGTCTCCCCTTCGGCACCAAAAAGACCTCAGGAAGCCGGGTTAGCAATACCCCGGCTTCTTTTTTTGCGTCCGTTGACGTCCGGGTCTTTTGCGGGCAGAGGTGAGGATACGTCGGACTCTGCCCCGCATCGGGGCGGGCGCACGGCGGGACAGACATCGCGGGCGCGGGCGACAACGCCGCTGCGCCCCTGTCGGGCAAGCTTGAAATCCTGCCTCTTGGCAGGCGGGTTGAGACCTTGCCTGGAGGATTGTTTCACGGACAGGGGGCACGCATGCTGCAATCCGTTTTCGTCAAGTCGTCGGCCATCGAAGCCGTCAGGGGCATGACCCATGACACGGTTATCTGTGTACTGCCGTATATCAACCACGATCTGGCGGTGCGTCTGGAGGAAGTGTTGCGGGTGCGGGCCCAGCAGTCCGGACTGCTGGTGCTCGTGGACGACGACGCCCGGCTGGGCTTTATACGGGTGGCCAATCTGGTCTATTTCCTGACCCGATCCCCGTACTTCGTCTATCTGGCCGAAGATGCGTTTCCCGGCGTGGCCTGGCTCAAAAGCGCCGTGGACACCATGGAGCAAACCCACGCCGGCCTCCTGGCGTTCAACGACGGCCGCTTCTACGGCACGGTCGCCGTCTTCGGCATGGTCCAACGGGATTGGCTCAAGACCATCAATCTGCGATTTCTGTTTCATCCCGGCTATATCTCCCATTTTGGCGACACCGAACTGACCACCATCGCCTATCTGCGCAATATGCTCATCTTCGACCCGTCCAGTCTGCTCATTGAAGTCGATTACGAAAAACACCGCAAAGGGCTCAATCCGGCGGATGCCGCACTGTACAAGCAACGTGCCGCGACAGGCTTCGGGGGGCTCGTCGCGCCCTTTGAGGCGGCGTGATCGGGGAGGGCGTCGGACACGGTCGCGACATCAAGCGGGCCGCCGGGAGAAACTGAACAGGGCGGGGGAGACGGACCCCGCCGGGGGCGTGACGCGAAGAGGGGCGCAGAGGACGATACGGACCTCCTTGTATGGGCGTCAGCAAGACACGAAAGAAGCCGGGTGAGCCATCCCCCGGCTTCTTTCGTGTCCTTTCCCAAAATACCGTGATATGGGCGGGCGAAGACTGCAAGGCGGTGTGGTTTGGCGGTTTGGATCTTTGGGGAAGGCGTTCGTCTTTGTCGTGGTTGGTGCCGATGCATTCTTGAAAAGTTTGTGCGGGACCTGTGACACTCCGGAGGCGAGGTCTCAAATATGGGTGTCCCGGTGTCAAATTTGTGCCATTTACTTGTGAAAGTGTAAGTTGAACCGTTTTGAAACTGGGCTACAATACAAAAAACAGGAGGTCTTTGTATGAAAAAGACAATCTTATGCATGACAGTTTTGGCATTTCTTGTAACCTTTCTTCCCGGGGTGACGTACGCCGCCGGGCGTGGACACGGTTTTCAGCAGGTTGAAGCCTATAGGCTTCTTTTTTCTGCGGACCAAAATAAGAAACTGGACGCGCTGCTTGCTCCGGCAAAGCAGGAATTCCCGCCGCTTGTTCAGGAACTTCGTGGCGAAAGGCAGAAACTTCATGCCCTGTTGAAAGACGAGGCCGCGAAGGATTCTGACATTAAGGCCGAGATCGATAAAATGGCTGGAATTCAATATCAGATGGCGCTGCAGCGGGCGGCAATCATTCGGGGCATTCGTAAGATCGCCACCCCGGAACAGGTGGCAAAGGTCGACGCCCTCGAAGCGAAACAGCTCAAACAGCGCGAAAAGTTTATTGATGCGATGAAGAATCTGTATTCGCAAGATCAGGAGAATTAATCGGGAGTTCGTCCCGATGGCCGAGCGTGTGGCGGAAGTGTCTTTTCAGCCAGAGAACAAAGGCCGGATCAGCAATGATCCGGCCTTTGTGGCAAGATTTCCCTCAAGCGGGAACGGCGTGTGCGGGCACGCCGGCCGGAATCCTTGGGCAGAGGGGGCCTGGGGGAAATGATTTCCCCCAGCGGGGATCGGGGCAGCGCCCCGCGTTCTCCTCTCTCGCCATGGTCTCTTCTCTCACCCTCTTTCACGCATGCACATTGGCAGCGGGCGTGGCCGTTTCGACAGTCCCTGCGGCAGTGGCGGGGCCGGCTTCGGCCTGCGCGGCCTGTTGTTGCACAGCTTGCTGTGCCACAGGCGCGGGGGTCGGGTCTGTGTCCATGGCCTTTTTAAAATCACGGACGCCCCGGCCCAAACTGCCGCCGAGATCGGCAATTTTGCCTGGACCAAAAATGATGAGGGCGATCACCAGGATAAGAATCAAATGGTGCGGTTCGAATAATCCCATGGAGAACCTCCAGCGTTACAGGACTCTCTCCTCGGAAAAGTAGCCTTTCCACGACAGTGCGACAAGGTTCCCTGTACAAACTGCAATCTTCATGGCCCAGGACGGGTGTCTCTGGTCCTCCATTTTTCCCCATGGCGACCGGGTCGTCACAGCCGGATCGTGATGCCGCGTCGTTCCATGAGCATGGCCACGCCGCTTAACACCGCCGTCAGGCCCAGGGCCCAGGCCATGGACGCCACATAGCGGTCTCCGATGCAACTGAAAAACCCTTCGAACAGCCAGAAATGCAGACTTTTCGGGCCGGCCGCCAACCACGGAATTTGGGTGACGTACAGGATCTGGGTCAGCAACTGGGAAAGAATATAAATAAACAGGGCGTTTTTCCCAAAGGCGAGAAACGGCCGCATCCAGATTTTGGGTTGGCTGTAATCCATCGCATGGTGGAATATCGCCAGGAGCATCAGGGCGAATCCGCCGACGAAGAGGATAAAGGAACTGGTCGTTATAATTTTGTTGATGGGAAACCAGACGTCCCAGGCCAGCCCGCCAAGATGCAGGGCCAGACCAAGGGCGAAGATGCTCCAGGTGTCCGGCCCCTCCTTGGCCTGCAACCACCGGCCGGCCTGTACGCCCAAAAGGGCCAAGGCAATGCAGGGGATTGTGCTTAAAATGCCCTCGGGGTCCCAGGTGGTGTCATATTCCCAGATGTGGCCGCGCATCAGCATCTGGTCCAGCCAGCCTTCGAGATTGTATTCATAATCGAGGGTCGGGAAGCCCAGTCCCGGCACCGGGACAAAGGCCCAAAGCAGCCAATAGCCGATCAGAATGCCGGCAATCACGGTCAGCAGGCCCCGGCGTCCAAGGCGCAGGTGCAGCCACAAGGTCGCCAGATAGACGACGGCAATGCGTTGCAACACGCCGGGAATACGCAGCGAGTCCAGATTGAAATACGGAAAGCCGTTGATGAACAGACCGAGCAGAAACAACAGGCCGGCCCGTTTGGCCGCCCGGGACCAGAGTCGTTTTTTCGGGGGGAGGGTCTCGCGGTGGATGGCCAGGGCCACGGAGACCCCGACAAGAAAGAGAAAAATCGGGAAAATGAAGTCCGCTGCGGTCCAGCCGTGCCAGTGCGAGTGGATGAGGGCGCTATAGACGTTGGCGGTGTCGCCGGGATTGTTGGCGATAATCATGAAGGCCACGGTCAGGCCTCGCATAAAATCAACGGACACAAATCGTTGAGAACGCTGTCGGGTCATGGTCCTGGTCTGCTTGCCGGGACGCCGTATGGTCTCCCGGTCTGGTGGAATGTTGGGAAAAACGTTCCTGCCGAATTGCGTGGCGTCTGTTGTGGGCTGTGTATTGGGAAAATTGCGGAAGGGCACGGGCACCCGCCCCTGGGGCGGGCCTGATTGCGACCATACTCCAGGAATGGTTAAAGGTCGAAAACGTGTTTTTCCAAGACGAAGCAGGTCAGCCGGCCGGTAAAGACCGTTTGGTCCTTCCGACGGACGGTCACGGCGACCTGACGTTTTTTCCCGGCGGTTTCGACGACGCAGGCTTCGGCCTCGATCGTCTCGCCAACCGCCACCGGGGCCGTAAAACGGGTCTCGGCCGCGCCAAGCACCACCAAGGGATCATTGACCGCGAGCATTGCCGCGTAGTCGGCCAGACCAAAGATAAAGCCGCCATGAACAAGTCCCCGGTCGTCGACGGCCATGGTGGCGGTCAGGACCAGGGCGACCACGGCCCGGCCAGGGGCGACGACAACGGGACGGCCGCACAGGGCGGGATCAATGCGCTGATGGGTGCGGGTAGGCTCCATAACGGCGTTTCCTCCTGGCGGCACCATGCCAAAAGCGCTCGCCGGGGGCAATGCGGGCCGGAGAGGGGCGTCTGGCCGGCTACCAGCCGAGAACGTAATAGCGCAGATAAATGTAGGCCATGGAGACGATAATGGTCAGCAGGGTGACCGGCGCGCCGTATTTGAGGAACCGGGCAAAGGTGATGGGGTAGCCGGCTTTTTCGGCCAGTCCGACCACGATGACATTGGCCGAGGCCCCGATCGCCGTGCCGTTGCCGCCCAGACAGGCCCCAAGCGACAGGGCCCACCAGACCGGCAACATGGTCGGATGGCTGTAGAGGGCCGGCCCGGTCAGGCCCGTTGTGGGGCCGAGGACTTTTTCGGCCAGTTCGGCCAGCAAGGGATTCATGGTGGCCACAAAGGGAATATTGTCCACGATGGCCGAGGCGATGCCGGAAAACCAAACCATGACCATGGACAACAGGAGCATGGAATCCTGGGTTGGGTGGGTCAGGGCGATAACTTTTTGGGAAAAGACCCCGATCAGTCCGGCTTTGACCGTGCCACCAATGATGATGAACAGGCCCATGAAGAAAAAGAGCGTGGGCCATTCCACCTCTTCCAGGACTTTTTGCGGATCCTCGCCGGAAATAAGCAGCAAGGTCGAGGCCCCAAGCAGGGCGACGGTGGCCGGTTCGTAGCCGAGCTGGCCGTGGAGCAGAAAGCCGAGGATGGTCAGTCCCAGGATGATGCAGCATTTTTTGAGCAGCACCGGGTCGCGGATGAGGGCATTTTCATTCATGGCCAGGATGCGGGCCTTTTGCACTTCCCCGACAACCAGACGTTTGCCGAAGATGACCTTCCAAAAGAGCAACCAAATCACCATGATAAGAATTATGGCCGGGGTCAGATGGACCAGAAAATCCATGAAATCCAGACCGGCCTTGGAGCCGATCATGATATTGGGGGGATCGCCTATCAAGGTGGCCGTGCCGCCGATATTGGAGGCCAGGGCTTCGGTGATGAGATAGGGCACGGGGTCTACTTCGAGTTCCTTGGCCACGAGCAGGGTGACCGGGGCGATAAGCAGTACGGTGGTGACGTTGTCCAAAAAGGCCGAGGCCACGGCCGTGACCACGGCGAAGATGATCATGATGGCGAAGGGATCGCCCCGGCCGAGTTTGGCCGATTTGACGGCCACATACTGGAATACGCCCGTCTTGGTCATGATGTTGACGATAAGCATCATGGAGATGAGCAGGAAGATCACGTTCCAATCCACGCCGAGATCGACGTCGTGCAGGGCGTCGTGCTGGGTGAGGACTTTTGTGGCCAGCGTCAGGGCCGCTCCGAACAGGGCCACTTTGGTCTTGTTGATTTTTTCCGAGACAATGACGGCGTAGGCGCAGACGAAGATGGCGGTGGCGATCCAGAACATGGCGGTTATGCCTCGCTGTTGAAGCCGCATTGGGCGGCCAGGGCGTTGAGGATGGCCCGGCGGGACACGGCCCCGACCAACTGGCCGTCGGCTTCGAGCACCGGCAGGACGCTGATCCCATGTTCGGCAATGAGGGCTTCTGCTTCAAGGAAGGTATCGTCCGGGTGGACCGCGACAAATTCCCGGGTCATGATTTCGCCGGCCGTCCGGTTTTGGCAGGCCTCAAAAGCCTGGAGAATGACGGCGTCGTCGTCCGGCAGGGCCTTGGCCAGGTTGGAGTCCAGATAAAACGGCAGCATGGTGCGCAACAGGTCGTAACTGCTGATGACCCCGAGCAGATGGCGGGTGGCGTCGACGACGTAGACCAATCGGGAGTCCATGTCGCGGTAGGTTCGCAGCAGCTCGGCAAACGTCACGTCCGGGCCGACGATAGCCAGTTTGGTTCGCATCATGTGGCGGATGCGCATAGGTGCTCCTTACCCTGTCGGCCCGGTTGGTCCGGGGGATGATTTTTTGCTGTGCGAAAATGCGCCTATTTATCGAAAATTGTCAAGATTGACTGGTCGATGCCGCCAACACGTCGGGATTGAGACAGGTGGGCGGGCGTTTTCCGGTGAGCATGGCCAGCAGGTTTTGGGCGGCCAGCACAGCCATGGCGTCGCGGGCCGTGCCCGTGGCCGAACCGATGTGCGGGGTGATGACCACGTTTGCCAGGGCGGTCAGTCCGGCGGCCAGACGGGGTTCAAATTCGTAAACATCAAGCCCGGCTCCGGCAATGCGGCCTGCCTGCAGGGCCGCGACCAGGGCCGCCTCGTCGATGATCGGGCCGCGTCCGGTGTTGACCAGCAGGGCGGTCGGCTTCATGCGGGCAAAGGCGGCGGCGTCGAAGACATGGCGGGTTTCCGGCGTCAGCGGGGCGTTGATGCTGATGCAGTCGGCCGTGGCCAGAAATTCTGCAAACGGCAGGCGTTTGGCCCCGAGTCCGCGTTCAAGCGCGGCGTTGGGCCGCCGGCCGCCGCAATAGACGACGGGCATGGAAAAGCCGCGCGAGAGCATGGCCACGGCCGTGCCGATGCGCCCGGGTCCGAAGATGCCCAGGGTCTTTCCGGTCAATTCCTGGCCGATGTACTGCAAGGGGCCCCAGCCGGACCAACTGCCGGACCGGTTGGCCGCATCGGCGGCAACGACATGGCGGGCCACGGCGAGCAGCAGGGCCCAGGCCAGTTCCGCCGTGGCCGTGGTCAGCACGTCGGGGGTGTTGGAGACGGGGATGCCGCGCCGGGTGGCTTCGGGCACGTCAATATTGTCAAAGCCGACGGCATAATTGGCATATCCGCGAAGCAGGGGAGCGGCATCGAAAAAGCCGGCGTCGATACGGTCGGTCAACTGGCCGAGCACGCCCTGGGCCGTGGGGACTTTTGCCAGCAGCTCCTCCCGCGTCAGGGGGCGGTCGGCGGGATTGACCCAGACCTCGGCTGTTTGGCGCAGCAGGGTCAGACCGGGTTCGGGAATCTGTCGCGTCACAAGCACAACGGGGCGTTTTTCCATAGCCTTGCTCCTTCGGAGGTTTCGCGGTCGCCGCAGGGCGGGCCGGGCATTGGCCCAAGCGGCGGGCATCCTCCGGTATACCGCATGGATTCTGGCGCTGCAAAGCCGGGAATCCGTGTTTTGGAAGGGGCGGCGCCGCGGGCCGTTTTGGGGGCGCGGGCGGGCTTTGCTTCGTCCCTGCGGCGGAATCGGTCGACCTGGGCGGGGAAAAGTCAGTCTTTTCGCAGCAGATTTATGCGTGAAGTTTTTGTGAAGAATTCACTTTACAAATGCCCGGGAAGGATTACATCTAGAATCAACGGCAACCCCATTACGGGGACGAACCCAAGCAGGAGGAAACGCCGCGACGAATGCCAACTCCCATACCCGGCGAAGCGAGTCGCCTCACCACTGACGTAAATCGGCGAAAGCCGGAGCGTCATGACGAAAAGACTTCTCCGATCGCGACACGGCACCAACGGTCAGGCCCACCAGGGAGGCCATGACGACCGTCGCCAACGAAAAGGGTAAAAGGAACTGGTCTCGACAACGCATAACCCAACGCTAGCCGGAGGTTACGCCGATGGGCTTAAGAGCTTCATACACGGCGAATCGAGTCGCCCCGGCGTGAAGGCCGCCCGTGGGCCGAAGAGGCGAAAGGACTTGCCCGATCGCCACACTCCCCGATAACGCGGAACCCACAAGGGAGACGACAGACCCGCGGAACAGGGAAGAGGTTTAGGACAGCCGGAAACGTTTAGAACAATATGCGCGAAATGCGCGACTCAAACCAAAGACGTCCCCAGTCCCGGCGAGATGACTCGCCGCGAAGTAGCGGAACCGGAGGTTCTCTCCGGAACCCGCTCGGCGAAAGGGAACACCCCTTCGCTAGGCGCTTTGGGCACGGCCCGATCGCAATGATCGGAGAGCGCCGCTGCCGGAATGGCAAAGGAATTGGTTTCGACAACGAGTAATATGATGTAACTTCGACCTCGCCTGGCCCCTCCGGACCGGGCGAGGTTTTTTTATTTTCCTTGCGAAGGAGATCACCGCATCATGAGTAGCCAGATCAAGACCGCCCTGCTTCTCGGACTGCTGACCGTCCTGATCCTCATCATCGGGCAGGCCATGGGCGGCCGCACCGGCCTTGTTATTGCCTTTGCCCTGGCGCTGGTCATGAATTTCGGCAGCTATTGGTTTTCCGACAAAATCGTGTTGTCCATGTACCACGCCACGGAACTGTCCCCGGCCGATGCCCCGGCCCTGCACACCATGGTTGAAGAGCTGGCCCGCAATGCCGGCATCCCCAAACCCCGCATCATGCTTGTGCCCGAACAGGCCCCCAATGCCTTTGCCACCGGGCGTAATCCAGAACATGGCGTGGTGGCCGTCACCGAGGGCCTCATGCGCCTGCTGTCGCCCGAAGAGCTGCGCGGCGTTTTGGCCCACGAACTGAGCCACATCCGCAACCACGATATTCTCGTCCAATCCATTGCCGCCGTAATGGGCGGCGCCATCGTCATGATGGCCAATATGCTCCAATGGGGCGCGTTGTTCGGTTTCGGCGGCAATCGCGATGAGGATGGCGAAGGCCCGGGCCTGCTCGGCGGTCTGCTGATGGCGATTCTTGCGCCTATCGCCGCCTCGTTGATCCAGATGGCCATCTCCCGGTCCCGGGAGTTTTTAGCCGACGCCACCGGCGCACAGATTTCCGGCACGCCGTTGTCCTTGGCCGGCGCGCTTGGCAAGCTCGAAACTTACGCCCACCAGATCCCCATGCAGCAGGCCAACCCGGCGACGGAAAACATGTTTATTGTCAATCCATTTGCCGGTATGTCCATGGCCTCGCTGTTTTCCACCCATCCGCCGACCGAGGAACGCATTCGACGTCTGCGCGAGATGGCTGGAAGATAAAGAAAGACAGAGAGGCAGGCAGGGGCGCTGCCCCTGCACCCCGCTGGGGGAAATGATTTCCCCCAGACCCCCTCAGGGGAACTAACTCTGTCCCCGTCACCGGGGTCCGGGGGGATTATCCCCCCGGCGGGTCCAGGGCAGCGCCCTGGCGAGGACCGGGGCAGCGCCCTGGCGGAACCCAGGGCAGCGCCCTGGCGGAACCCGGGGCAGCGCCCCGCTCCGAAAAAAAGGATCATACCATGCTCGACCATCCGTTACTTCGGAAAGCAGTGCTGGCGCTTTGGGTTTTCTCCGTGGCCGGGGTGGTTTATCTGTCCCTGCTGCCTGGCGTGGAACTGCCCGTGAATTTTTGGAATTCGGATAAGGTCGGGCATTTCCTGGCCTATGGCTGGCTTGGCGCGCTGCCGCTTCTGGCCTTTGCCCGCCGTGATCTGGCCCGGACCGTCGCCTATGCCATGATTCCCCTGGGCGGGCTTGTGGAGTGGGGGCAGTCGTTTGTGCCCGGCCGCACCGCCAGTATGGGCGACGCGGTGGCCAACGCCCTGGGTGTTTTTCTGGGCATCTGGCTGGTGGATGTCATGGCCGAGCGCATCCGCCGTCGGCGGGGCCTGCAAGCCTAAGCATCCGACGCCGCCAGCGGCCGCCATTGGGCGCTTTTTGAAGGCTTGCGGCCGGAGTCTCCCCTTTTACCCTTTCCTCGCGACACGCTTTTCTCCCCAGCGCGTCTGTTCAGGCGTGCTTTTCCCCGATTGAATCTCCCCCAGCGTGCGATGAGAGCATGCCTTTTGCCGTGTACCACCGTCCGGGATGCCTGCTTTTTAAGCCGCGCCATGCTTTTTTTTTGCCAATCCACATTGTCAGAAATATTTTTCCCCTGTAGCGTAAGCCCAAAGTATAACACCAGGAGATCACCATGGGGCACGCCGGGAACGGAGGCGTCAGGCTCTTTGTCGCTTTGGGTCTTGTCGTCGTGGGTGTGGGACTGTTTTTGGCCTTGGGGCCACCACGGCTTTTGGCCAAGTCCGAAACACCCGATTTCTGTGCGTCCTGCCACGTTATGGAAGCGCAGTACGAGGCCTGGTTTCATCAGGGAGCCCACAAACGCATCCGCTGTGTGGACTGTCATTTGCCAAACGACAACATGGCCAGCCATTACGTGTGGAAATCCATCGACGGTATGAAGGACGTGGTGGTGTTCCATTCAGGGCAGGTGCCGGATGATATCCGGATTTCCGGACACGGGCAGGCGGTGGTGCAGGCCAATTGCATCCGTTGCCATGAGACCGCCGTGGAGATGATCAATCAGGGACGCTTTTGCTGGGAATGTCATCGCCGGGTCATGCACAAGCAGACCGGCGTGTCGTTTACCCGGTAAACCGCCAACCGGCCAAAGCCGAGAGAGGGGTGACCATGCGGGGCAAAACAGTGTGCAATACGGTGGTTGGTGTGGCCCTTGCCGCGTTTTTATGTCTTCCCTACGCCTGCTCGCCGCCCAAACCGGAGCCGGTCAAGACCGTGACCATTCCGGATGGCGAGATTGACCCGGCCGTGTGGGGCAAGGCCTATCCCGAAGAGTATGAAACCTGGAAAATGACCGAGGAGCCGACGGCAGCCGGCAAGAGCAAGTACAAACGCGGTTTCGACGCCGACCGGATCACTTACGACAAGCTGGCCGAGTTTCCTTATATGGCCTTGTTGTTCAACGGCTGGGGCTTTGGCGTCGAATATAACGAGCCGCGCGGCCATGCCTATATGCTGCGGGACCAGTTGGAAGTGGACGCCACCCGGCTGAAGGCTGGCGGCGTGTGTCTGAGCTGCAAAACCCCCTATGCGCCACTGCTGGTCAAGGAAATGGGGGTCGAGTACTACAAGCTGCCCTTCAAGGATGTGCTCAATAAGATTCCCGAGCAATTTCGGACGCTCGGCGTGACCTGTATTGATTGCCACAACAATAAGGACATGGGGCTCAATCTTTCACGCGGCTTCACGTTGGTGCCGGCGCTGGAAAGTATGGGGGTCGATTGGCACAAACTCAGCCGCCAGGAAATGCGCACAGTGGTCTGCGCCCAGTGCCACGTGACCTATTCCATCCCCAAGAATGCCGAGATGCAGTCGGTTGGTCTGTTTTTCCCCTGGCAAAACGGCAAGTGGGGCGGCATAACGGTTGAAGACGTGATCAAAAAGCTGCGCAGCGACGAATCTTTCAAGGAATGGAAGCAGACGGTCACCGGCTTCAAGCTGGCCTTTATCCGGCATCCGGAGTTTGAATTTTTCTCCAATAACAGCGTGCACTGGCGGGCCGGCGCAGCCTGCGCCGATTGCCATATGCCCTATACCAAGATCGGCGTGCACAAGATTTCCGATCACCGGGTCATGAGTCCGCTCAAAAACGACATGAAGGCTTGCATCCAGTGCCACACGGAAACGCCCGATTGGTTGCGGCAGCAGGTGATCGCCATCCAGGATCGCACGGCCTCGCTGCAAATCCGGGCCGGCAACGCCACGGCCACCACGGCCAAGCTGTTTGAGGCCGTGCACAAGGTCAGGGATGCCGGAAAACCTATTGATACGGCGCTCTATGACAAGGCTCGGGACTACTACGAGGAAGCTTTCTACCGATCGCTCTTTATCGGCGCGGAGAACTCCATGGGCTTCCACAACCCGACCGAAGCCCTGCGGGTGCTTGGCGACTCCATTGCCTTTGCGGTCAAGGCCGAGGCCTATTTGCGTCAGATTCTGACCAAGGCCGGCGTGGACGTGCCGTTGCGGGTGGACCTGGAACTGTCCAAGTATCTGGAAGGTCGCGGGGCGAAGAAGTTGCCCGGGCATCCGGAGATGGAGTTCAAGGATCCGATGGGTGTGCAGGAACAGTTCTAGGCGGTTCTATAACAAAGCAAAACAACCGCGTTAACAATTTTAGACTGTGAAACAACGGCCGCGAGGCGCTGTCAGAGCGTTTCGCGGCCACATTAAAACCGTCTCTTACGGCATCGCCTGTCCACTTGTCCGCTCCAGCATTCCCGGAGGGGTCGGGTGGATTTTTTGCGCTCGTTGGGTGCGATGATCCGGCGAAATCCAATAATACCGGTATGGTTCGGCACTGTTTGGCGGTGTCGGCCCGGCCTGGACCAGGGTCTGGGCCACGGCCTCTTCATCCTGATAGCGCATGACCGGTTCTTTACAATCAATCCCGCGTTGTACGGACGTATCGTTTTGCGGGCAGGCCGCCACAGCCTCGTTGGCGGTGAGGCCAAGACACAGCGGCAAGGCGGCAAAAATGGCGCGTGTCATGGTATGCATGGGCATTTCCTCCCCGACGCCTCGGCGTCGTCAGACAGTCTTGGTGAAGCAAGGCCAATGCCAGAAGGGAGGGGAATGCGGGCTCGCAAGGAGGAAATATGCCTGTTTTTTATTGTATTTTAGTAATTTATTTTAGCTAGTTACAAATGCTCGTTCGGGGAGTGCCCAAACGAGGCCCAGCCTGGGCGTACGCCCGCCGTGGTGCGGCGGGACAGGGAAAACGCGAGAGGCCATTTCCGGAAATCGTCGAGATATCGAAGGAATGGGACGGTATCGACCGGGCGTGCGACTCTGCGGCGAATTAGCGCACGACGACAACCGTGCAGGGGGCGATTTGGACCAGGCGCATGGACACACTGCCAAGGAGCAGGTTTTCCACATCGTCCTTACCCCGACTGCCGACATAGATGACGTCGATCGCGTCCTGTCGGGCGATGCGGGCCACGGTTTCGGCCGGCCGGCCCGGTTCGATCCGGGTTTGAATCGTCAGCCCCCGGGCTTCCGCCAGTTCTTCGGCTTCGGCCAGGATTTTTTTGGGTTCCCGCAGGATGTTTTTAAAAGTGGCTTCGCAGTCTTTGGCGTTGCAGTCGAAAAAGGTCAGGGCCTCGACGACCGTGACGGCCAGGATGTCGGTCTTGCCGCAGGCCGCCGACTCCAGAGCCATGTCCAGGGCGCGAAACGACGTCTCCGAGCCATCCAGACACACGAGGTACTTTTTCATGGCGGCCTCCTTGGCGCAACGGGCCCGACGGTTGGTTACTCCACGTGGAGCACGACGGCGAAGGCATTAAACATCGCCCAAAGCTTCTGCCCGGCGACCAGTTGGAGCTCATGGGCGCTTTTGGTGGTGATCAGGGCACAGAGCCGGGTGCCGTCGGACAGGGTCACGATGGCTTCGGACGTCAGTTCGCCCAGACGCACCAGTTCCACTTCCCCAAGAAAACGGTTGGATGCCGTGGCCCTGGGCATTTCCGCACAGGTTTCGAGCACCACCCAGGGGGCCTTGATTTCGGCCGTCACAAAGCTGCCTTCGGTGATGCCGAGGTTGCGCAGGCTTTCATTGGTGATAACCGAGGAGACGGAGTGTCCGCCGAGGCTTTCCACCACCACCAGGGATTGGATGTCGCCCTTTTGCACCTGGGCCACCCGGCCGAAGAAGGCATTCCGGGCGCTGGTGCGGCGCGTTTCCCGGGTGAGCACCTGCCGTTCGACCTTGCGGCGTTGGTCTTCGGGCAAGTGGAGGAAGGCGGCGGTCAGGTCGGCGGTGGAGTGCCCGAGAATGCGTTGGACGACCGGCAGGGGCACGTCGTCCCGGAGCAGTTCGACGGCCCGGGAGCGGCGGATGGTGCTCGGATTGACGAGTTCCTTGGTGTAGCCGCATTCCTCGGCCCGCTCGTAAAATTTGCGGCGCACATGGCCCTGATCGAGTTTGAACAGGCCGCCGCGCAGGCCGGCATAGGCCGGATCCTCGAACACGGCGGACAGGGCTTCGCCGAGTTCGGCGGGAATCTGCACTTCACGGCCTTCGCCGCCGCCGCCACCGCCGAGCATGACGGACAGGCTGTCCAGATTGATCTCCGTGCGGTCGTTTAAGGCGAGGACCTCGCCGAGGCGGGCGCCGGTATGGCGCAGCACCAGAAAAATCAGGCGGACACGGTTGCGGGAGACGGCCACATCCGGGCGCCCGGCCCGTTCGGTCCAGGCCGTGAAGGCTTCGGAAAGCCGGGTCAGTTCCAGGGTGTCCAGGAACTTTACGTCATCGGGCACGGAAAAAATCCGGGCTGCGCGGAATCGTGCGCCACCCGTTTCCGGGCCGGCCTGTTTCGAATCTACCATGAAATCTCCCGCCTCCTCCAAGCCATCATAAAACGTCCGGACAGGACCGTAAAGGCGCGGTGCGCCGTGCGGCAAAGGCCTTCAAACAGATGCGACCCAGGTGCTGTCCATCAGCGCGCGGCCACCACTTCCAGTTCGACCAGCACGTCGCGGGGCAGCCGGGCCACTTCCACGCACGACCGGGCCGGATAGGGGGCGGTGAAATAGCTGGCGTAGACGTCGTTTATTTTTGAAAAATCGTTCATGTCCTTGATGAACACGGTGGATTTGACCACGTGATCAAGGGTCAGCCCGGCGGCGGCGAGGGCGGCCCGGACGTTTTTAATCGCCTGATGGGTCTGTTCGACCACCGTTCCCGGCACCACTGTTCCGGTTGCCGGATCAAGCGGCGTCTGGCCGGAGACAAAGAGGAGATCGCCAGCCCAGACGCCCAGGGAATAGGGGCCGAGGGCGGCCGGAGCCTCAGGGGAAACAATGATTTGTTTGGTCATGGAAGCGCTCCTGGCGGCAACCGGCGCGCTCGGGAACATACCGGCAGGGCATGGTCCGACTGCGCCCGGGGGTGCCTGTTTTCTGCGACGTCGTGTGGTTGTCCCACGTGCGACTTCGGCGGCAGTGTGCAGTGCGGCTGCGGCGGCGTCAACCGCGGAGATTTCCGGAGGCGGGATGGGGCAAAAAAAAAGGGGCCCGAAGGCCCCTTGTGCGTCGATGCTATCCCAATACCGCAATTAGAACTTGTACGTCAGACCGAAAGCGACCTTCCAGGCGTTGTCGCCATTGGAGCGAGACTGGGCAGCCAGACGATGGCCCCAAACGCTCTGCTGGAACTGGCCATGCGCCCAACCGGTCTCCATGACAGCGGCCAAGTTCTCATAGATCATGTACTTGGTGTCGAAGTTGAGGCCCATGAGGGACTCGTTCTCCGTCAGGTCATGTCCCATCGAGAAGTAGTCGTTGGCGAAGGACAGACGGGAGGTCCGGATCGCACGAGCGGAGTTGTTACCGCGCATGTACACGAAGGTCAGACGGTGGGTCAGCTTTTCGATGAACGACATGTTGTTCAAGGAAGCGCCGATACCGTAGTTGCCCACGGGGCTGGCGTACATATTGGAACCCTTACCGAGCTCCTGGCTATCGTCGAACAGGAAGCTGTTGCCCGGGCCCCAAGAGGAACGCATGATGGGCATACGCTCGGAACCGTCGCCCGTGGACTTGTCTTCACCGGTGGACCAGAAGGCGAACACCTGGGGGGTGACGACATCAAGGCCCGTGTATTCCACACCGGCGTCGATCATCCAACCACTGCGCTTGTCAGCCTTGTGATCGTTCATGGCGCCAGCGCCGTAAATGACGTCGGCATAGAAGCGGACCGGATCCAGGGCAGTCACTTCAAACGCACTACCAACCCAGTAGTAGGCGTTCTGGCTGTTGCCCCAACGACCCATCATGCCGGATCTGGCGGCGTTCTGGGCGCTGGCGGCGGACAGCAGGGTGTTCCGGAAGGAGTTACCGGAATCCACGGTATCCGTGGTATCCTTGTAGGAGTAGTCGGCATTAAGACCGGCAACGGCAACCATGCCCCACGGAGTGGCCTTGAAGCCTTCCACGGTGACGGGCAGGGCCAGGAAGTAGGCGTCGAGCTCGTCAGCCTTCTGGGTGGTCGTGGTGTCGTAGGTCCGGTTGGTGTCGATCAGACGACCAAAGCCGGTCAACACGGACAGGGTATCCGGGATCAGAGGAGCCTTGATGGTCAGGGCAGCCATCTTATCGCTCCACACCGGGCTGTTATAGAACATGGAGCTCTGGGGCAGATTGACGTCCTGCAGACCGGCGGTCACTTCGACCTCGGTCTCCGGGATCTTGAACTGCAAGTAAGCCAGGTCAACCTGCAAGGAGGTGGAGGCGTCCGGGTTGGCGGCCGTAAAGGTGCCATGACCCCAAACATCTTCGACCTTCACACCCAGGCGAAACTTCACGGCCTCGTTGGCCACGAAGTCGGAACGCAGGCGGAAGCGCTCCCAAACCTCGAAGTTATCTTCGGTTTTGGTGCCGGTCTTGTTCCAACCGGTGTAGTTACGATTGGAAAAGAAGTTGCCATAGATACGAGCGTCACCGGTCATTTTGACTTCGGTGGCGGCGTGAGCGACACCGATGGCGCCGAGCACCATGGTTGCCGCCAGGGCAATACATCCAAGCTTTTTCATGAAACCTTCCTCCAAAGAAGTGCGGTTTTCGAACGGAATCCCATCGACGCACCGCAAACTCCCGGGGGCTAGTCCGGAAGTTAGTATGGGATTCGATTACGCCGGGGCCGTACGTAAAACAAGTTACAAATCCTAAATTATTTGTCATCGAACGGCCAGGCGCGTTTTCACGAGTCCGATGATCTGCGATAATTTCTACAAAATAAAGCAGATAGCTACCTTGTTTACCGGGAAGTCCAGGGGACAGAAAAAAAATAATGCCCGTGATCCGATCCTTTGTGCGGCCCGTTTTTCGGGGCTTACGGCGTTGTTGTTTCGAGCCACAGGGCCGCGCCCAGGGCGCCGGTCATGTCCGGTTCCTCCGGCACCAGGGGGGAAGCCCCCAGGGTCTCGGTCAACAGCCTGCAAACACAGGGATTTTTTGCCACGCCGCCGACAAAGACCACCGGCGCGGTCAGGCCGACCCGGGCCAGCAGGGACAGGGTGCGGGACACGATGGCCTGGTGCAGGCCCAGGGCGATATTGGCGGCGCTGACGCCCCGGGCCATCAACGTGGTGGCTTCGGTTTCGGCGAAGACCGTGCACATGGAGCTGATGCGCGGCGGCGTATCGCCGCGCAGGGCCAGCCGGCCGAATTCCTCGACCGACAGCCCGAAAACCGTGGCCGTATATTCCAGGAATTTTCCCGTGCCGGCAGCGCATCGGTCATTCATTTCAAAGCGGCCGACCTTGCCGCCGGGGAGCAGGGCCACGGCCTTGGTATCCTGGCCGCCGATATCGAGCAGGGTCCGGGCTTCGGGGAAAATCCGGGCCGCGCCCAGGGCATGGGCCTTTATTTCGGTGATGGTCCGGGCCTGCGGACACAGTTCCCGGGCCAACTCGCGGCCATAGCCCGTGACGGCCAGCCGGGCGGGCGGACCGTCCGGGAACAGGGCGCGCAGTTGTGACAGCGGATCGAAGGTGGTGGGCAGGCGGCTTTGGCCCACGGTTGCGCCGTTGCGCCGCACCACCAGTTCAATACTGCGCGAACCGATATCGAGACCTGCGGTCTCGGTCACGACAGCGTCTCCACAAAGGCTTCCACCCTGGTCTTGAGCTGGCCCATGTCTTCCATGCCGTAATCGGTTTCAATGGACAGGTAGGGCACGCCGGCCTCGGTCATGGCTTTGCCGACCTTGAAGGCCTCGTGGGCGTAGGGTTGGCAGAAAAGCAGGCCGTAATGGATGACGCCATCGGCCTTGAGCTCCCGGGCCAGGGCCGCGATATGCTCCAGACGCTCGGTATTGGGTGTGAAGCAGGCACAGTCGATTTTCATGTAGCGGTCGGTCAGGGCGTCGAGCAGTCCGTCCAGATCGGTCTTTGTCACATCGACGAGATCCCGTGTGTTGCGTTCGCCGATGCAGGACTCCTCCCCGACGATCACGGCGCCCGAACTTTCGACGATATAGGGCAATTTCCAGTTGGGGACGGCCATGGGGCAGCCGGCCAGGAGTAAGCGGGGCGTGCCGGCCTTGGCCACGCCTTCGCCCTTGGCGATGCGCGTCTCGATTTCATCGCACAGGACATTGATTTTGTCGGTAAAGCGGGTCGGGTCGTCGTAAAAGCTGATCTGATTGACGAGCAGGGCATCGCGGCCGGAAATGGGCGCAGGATCGGCGGCGCGCAGGCGGGCCAGACGTTGCAGGGCCCGGCGTTTGGCATTGACGGTGATGGTGGCCTCGTGGAGGGCGGCGGCGGTGATGGTGTTGCCGGTCAGCTTTTCCAGAGCCTCTTTATAACGGACCACTTCCGACCGGAACAGGGCGCGATCCGACGGCATTTTGCAGTGTGGCACTTCCAGTACGTGCATGGCGTCAACGGAGGCGCCAAAAGCCTCATAGGCTTTTTTCTTCCCATCGCAGGTGGTTTCCCCGACGATCAGATCGCAGGATTCAATATAGGGACAAAGTCTGGCCAGCTTGAAGCCGACAAAGGATTTGATGAGGTCGCAGGTGCTTCGGGGCAGAATGGTTTCGGCCTTTTCCGATCCGGCCTTGGCCCCGGCGCACAGACCAACATGGATGGCTCCGGCGGCGAGCGTCAATTCTTCGGGGACGAACACGCAGAATGTGCCTACGACTTTTTTCCCGGTTGCTTTGGCGTCCTGGATTTCCTGGATGCGCAACCCATGTACTTCGGACAACACGAAGTCCAGATACTCTGCGCCTTGCAGTCTGCCTTCCTGGGAGAGATAGATATCGCCGTAGAACTTGCCAAGGACAGCAAGCAGGGCCTCGTGGGCCTCGACATCCAGTTCAAGACGTTCCCACAGGGCCTTATGGACCGAGTCACTCATGACATCCTCCTGGGTTCGGGTTGGGTTTTTCCTTCATACGCGGGCCGTTGTGTGGAGTGAAATCGTTTCTTCGAATAAGTTTAGGAGGATAGTATTGTGATAAACTATTGAGACTGGCGCTAAAGGAAAATGGAAACCCGCCGAAAAGAGGGGCACGAACGAGGATTCGGCATGTCGCCGGATCGCATCGCCGCCAAGGAGGAGGGACATGGCGCACATTCTGCAATTCGAGCCCCATCGTCAGGCACGGACGCCGCCTCGGGAAACGCTGTCGGCGGATCTGTCCCCAAAGCGGCCGCATTTAAGCGATCGGGATCTCTGGACACGGGATTATAGGGAATTGGACAGCATCATGTACGCGGTCCTGAAGATTAAGGAGATCCTCGACTTTCATCTGTATTACGATGATGTCTGGCCGTATCTGCTGCTCTCCTTTATGGAGTCAGCCCATAGTGCCAAGCAGGGTCTGGAGCGCAGATTCCCCGGAGCCGGCGCGTCGCTTAAGGATTACGTGCTGTCGACCATGACCGAGGAAAACAAGCGGGACATGACAATGGTGCTGCTTTTGACCGATCTGATCGAAAAGTCCCCGACCTATCGGGGAACATCCTCCTCTTCCTAAGGCTGTTGGCTCGGGGGCCGGCGACATCCGCCCGGACCCCCGCCATAGCCTTCGTCTCCGATTCCAATCACGTTTCGCGGCTTCGGCCGCCTGCCTGGAAAGGGCGTCCGGGGAGGGGTTCCCAGACGCCCTTTGGCTGTGGCAAGGCCGGGCTGCCGGCTTCGTCTTGACGCGGGAACGGGCTGGGCGCATCATCTTAAAAATCGGGAAAACTCCAACGCGGGGGCGGTCATGCGCGCAACCGGCTATCTGCTGTCCAGTCTTGCTGCCGAAGGTGCGGATCACATTTTTTTGGTTCCGGGCGGTTTGACCGAACCTTTGTTCTCCGATCTGACCACCACGCCGGGATTGCTGCCCCTGGTGGCCGCCCATGAGGCCGGCGCGGTCGCCATGGCCGACGGCTATGCCAGGGCGTCCGGCCGTTTTGGGGTCTGCCTGGCCAGCGGCAGTCCCGGGGTGGGGAATATGATCACCTCGGTGGCGACGGCCCGGGCCGACGCCTCGCCTGTTTTGTGCCTCACCGTTCCGGCGTCGGCTGCGACGGACGGGGATGTCGCGCCCGACCCGTGTAACGCCGTGTCGCTGCTTGCCCCGGTGACGGCCGCCTCATTTATTGTGGAAGATTCCCGGTTGTTGCCCCGGGACGTGCGCGCCTGCCTGACCAGGATGTTGGCCGGTCCCCAGGCCCCGGTGCATCTGCGTCTGCCGCTTGCGGTGCAGCGGGCGGCCGTTTCCGACGCCTGGACGCCGCTTGACGCGTCATTGTCGCAACCCCGTTTTGTCGATGGCGGGGCCGTGGAACGGTTGTGGCGGATTCTGGTTCCCGAGGGGGGCGGAGCGGCTCCGATGCGGGTGGCCATTTTGGCCGGCGCGGGGGTGGAAAAATCCGGGGCGACCGAGGCGCTGACCGCCTTTGCCGAGCAGTTCGAGATTCCGGTGGCGACGACGCTGCGGGCCAAGGGCGTTTTCCCGGAGGATCATCGGCTTTCGCTTGGCGTTTTCGGTCCGGCCGGGCATCGGCCTGCCGTCGAGACCCTGCTTTCGGGGCAGGTCGAAGTGCTGATTGTCCTTGGCAGCGGTCTGTCCCGGCGCGACACGTTTGGCTGGGACACCCGCCTGCTGCCGTCCCACACCCTGGCCCATGTGGACGTGGACCCGGCGGTCATCGGGAGGACCTTCCGCACGCACGTGCCCATTGTCGGGGATTGCCGGGCGGCCCTGGCCCGGATGATCGAGGGCGGATCGGCCCGGATCATGCGGTTTCGGGCCGGCAACGAATTGCGCTCGGCCTGGGTGGGCGGCATCAAGGCGTCCGGGCCGGCCTGCTTCGCCCCGGAGCAGACCGAGAGCGCGGCGACGCCGTTGCATCCGGCCCGGGTGGCGGCGGCCTTGCGTCAGGTTTTGCCGCGCGATGGGGCCGTGGTCGTCGATTCGGGATCGCATCGGGCGTTTTTCGCGCATTATTTCCCGGCCTATGGACCGCGCACGTATTTTGCGGCCGTCGGGCACGCCCCCATGGGCTGGGCGATCGGGGCCGCCATCGGGGTGAAAACGGTTCTCGGCGACCGGCCGGTTGCCTGCGTGACCGGCGACGGCTGTATGCTCATGCAGGGGATGGAGGTGGCGACGGCCGCCCGCTATGGCGCGGCGGTGCTCTATGTCGTCCTCAATAATCAGGCGTTGGGTGCGCTGTGGCCCCAGGCGGCCGGACGCGGGGCGCATAGGGAAGCCCTGGCGGCCCTGCCGCCCCATGATTTCGCGGCGTTCGCCCGGTCCATGGGGGCGCGGGGGCTGACGGTCACGACGCCCGAGGAGTTGGTTCCGGCGCTGACCGAAGGTTTGGCGGGGCCGGGACCGTGCGTGGTGGACGTGCGGTGCGGGCGGGAATACGCCCTGCCCGAACTGCCCTCCGGGCCGGGCCAAGCGGAGCAGGGCGCCATGATCTGAGGGTGCGTCTATCCCGCCGGCCCCGCCTCCGCCCCGAGCGGTTCCCCGAGTGCCTCGGCCCGAAGCCTGCGCCGCAACAGCGTGCCGGTCGGGGTCCGCGGCAGCCGCTCCCGCAGTTCCACTGCCTTAAGGACCGCAATGGCCCCAAGCTCGCGGCGGACATGCGTCCGCAAATCGGCCGCCAGGGCGTCGGCATCGGCAAAGGCCCCCCGCCAGCCCGCATCCGCCACCACAAACGCCTTGGCCACTTCGCCTTTGATTTTATCCGGCAGGCCGATCACGGCGGCATCGGTCACAAACCGGTGCGAACACAACGCCGCTTCCACGGCGGCGGCTCCGATGCGGTGCCCGGCGATATTTAACACCGCATCCGCCCGGCCCTGTATCCAAAAATAGCCGTCCTCATCGCGTCGGGCCCTGTCCCCGGTCCAATAGACGCCCGCTCGCCCCTGTTCGGGCGTCTGGCCTTCCGCCTGGCCTTCCGTCTGGTCGGCTGTTTGGCCGGCTGCTTGGCTAGTCCCGGCGGCCGCGTCGCAAAGGCCGACCGCCATCCCCGGCCAGGGCTTTTCAATGATGAGAAAGCCGTCCTGGCCCGCAGGCAGGGAAAGGCCGTGCGCATCCACCACCCCGGCCGCGATGCCGGGCAGGGCCCGGCCGACCGATCCCGGCTTGAGCACGGAAATCGGCATCGGCGCAATCATGGCCACGCCGGTCTCCGTCTGCCACCACGTGTCGAGCACCGGGCAATTGGAGCGGCCGATGTGCTTGTAAAACCACATCCAGGCGTCGGCTCCGAGGGGTTCCCCCACGCTGCCGAGCAGGCGCAGGGTCGAGAGGTCGCGCTTTTTGGGATACTGCGGCCCGTAGCGCATGAGCATGCGCACGAGCGTCGGCGTGGCGTAAAAGATGGTGGCCCCGTAGCGTTCGATGATGGAAGGCAGCCGATCGGCCTGGGGATAGAGCGGATGGCCTTCGTAGAGGATGACCGTGGCCCCGGTCAGAAACGGGCCGTACACGCCATAGGTATGCCCCGTGATCCAGCCGGGATCGGCCGTACAGAAATGGATGTCGGTCGCCTTGATGTCGAAGACCGTGCGAAAGGTGTGGTGCGCGCCGACCATATAGCCGCCGTGGGAGTGCACCACGGTTTTGGGCTTGCCCGTGGTGCCGGGGGTGTGCAGCCAGAACAGCGGCTCGTCGGCGTCCATGATTTCCGTGGCCGCTTCGGGCGATTGTTGGCGCAGCAGGTCGTGGTAATAGAGGTCCCGGGGTTCCTGCATCTCGATATCGTCGCCGGTGCGGCGCACCACCACCACGGTTTCGGCCGTATCGCCCCGCACGTCGGCAAGGGCCTCGTCCACCACGGTTTTCAGATTGAGCAGCCGGCCGCCCCGGTAAAATCCGTCCGCCGTGACCAGCACCCGGGCCTGGGCCTCGTTTAGGCGTTCGCGCAGGAATTTGGCCGAATAGCCGGCAAAGACGAAGACATGCACGGCACCGATCTTGGCGGCCGCCAGCATGGCCACGACGGTTTCCGGGATGGGCGGCATATAGAGGCAGATCCGGTCGCCCCGGCCAACGCCAAGGGCCCGCAGCGCCCCGGCCAGTCGGTTGACCTCGCGGTAAAGCTCGAAATAGGTGAACTTGCGGCAATCCCCGGCTTCGCCCTCCCAGATAAGGGCCAGCTTGTTTTTGGTCCAATACTGGACATGGCGGTCCAGGGCATTGTGGACGATGTTGGTGCGCGCGCCGGGAAACCACCGGGGGGCGCACGGCGTGGCCACATCGAGGACGGCGTCCCATTTGCGGTGCCATTCGAGTTCAAGGGCCGCTTTTTCCCAAAAGGCCGGAAAGTCCGTCCCGGCCAGCCGGTAGGCCTCGGCCAGATCCTGCGGCTTGACGTTGGCCTCGATGACCGTGGCCGGGGCCGGCCGAAACACCCGTTCCTCGACGGGGTGGGCATCCAGTGTTCCGGTCGGTGGCATTGCTGTTCTCCTTGGCGCGGCGCATGGCCCCGCTACAATCCTAAAATCTGCTTGAGTTCCCCGAAACGACGACGGCCGATCGGCAGCTCGATACGGGTCTTGCCGGCGGTGCGCAGCATGAAGTTGCCGCCGGGCAGCGAGGCAATCTCGGTGACCTGATCGAGATTGACCAGATATTTGCGATGGACCCGGAAGAACCGGTGGGGCCGCAGGCGTTCTTCCAGGTTTTTTAAGCGATACGAGGTGAGGAGTTTTTGTGTGGCCGTATGGACGAAGGAATAGTCCTCGTAGGCCTCGATAAAAAGAATCTGGGCATAGGGCAGCAGGATGGTGCGGCCATCAAGGGTGATCGGCAGTTTTTCAATGTCCGCCGGTCGTTCATGGCGGATATCCCAGGCCTGGCGCAGGGCCGACAGGAAGCGGTCTTCCTCGTCCCCTTCCAGGGGCAGGCGCACGGTTTCTTCTTTTTCGGCCTCGGCGGCGTCGTTTTGGGGGCTGCCGGTTGGACGCCACTGGGGCGGCGGGGCCTCGCGAAAAGTCGGGCGGAAGCGGGCCAGCCGTTCCACGGTCTGGGTGAAGCGCTGGGGCGTAAAGGGCCAGCGCAGGTAATCGGCCGCGCCCAGTTCGAAGGCCTGGAAGGCCCGGGATTCGTCGTCGGCCAGAAAGACCAGCCCTGGTTGCCGCTTGGCGGCCAAGAGCGCTTCGGCCAGGGCAAACCCGCCGACCTCGCCCCCCAGTTCCACGCCGCAAAAAAGCAGCCCGTAGGCAATGGCCCGCAGCAGCTCCGACGCCTCATAGGCATCGGCGGCTTCGCCCAGCACCCGGATGAAATCCACGGCCGCCAGTTGCTGACGCAGGGCCGTGCGCACTGCGGGGTCGGGATGCACAAGCAAGGCCGTGATGCGGTCCATGGGGACGTCAGGATTCCGTAAAAAGGGCCGGCAGGCGGGCTGCGCGGGTCAGGGTCGCTTCCAGGCGATCGGCGATATCGACGTCGTTGCGGCCATCGAGCACGGCATCGGCGCTGCGGGCAAAGGCGGCCAGGGCGTCGCCCTCGGCAAACGGGCCGACGATCAGTACGGTCATGCGGCTGCGGTTGCGTCCGGGCAGGGCGGCGATTTCGCCGGCCAGGGCCGTGGCCACCGGGCTTTCGTCCAAAAGGACGACCCGGGGGCTGTGGGCGCGCAGGTCGGTTAAGGCCTGGGCCGGATAGGTCGCCGGCAGCACGGCCCACTCCGGCTCGGGAAATGTGGCGGCCAGACCGGCGGTCCAGGCGCTTCCGGTCAGCGAGGTCAGCGCCACGCGCGCACCGGGTGGTACGGGACTTGGCGGGATGGCCGGCGCGGCGGCCGGGACCGGCGGTTTGGCCTGTTGTTCCTTGGGTGGCGTCGGAGTTGGCGCTTTGGCCGGGGGAGGCGTCACTGGTGTCACTGGCGTCGGCGTCGCTGGCGTTGTGGCTGTCTCCGGGCGTGGTTGAGGCGGCGTTTTGGGTCGCGCCGTTGGCGCGGGGAGCGGGGATGGGGACGGCGGGCCGTCGAAGACCACCCCTTCGCGGGTACGCACGAACGTGCGGCGTTCGCCGCAGGCCGGACAGGTGAAGGCGGCCCTACCGCCGACAGGCGGCATGTCCGGAGACAGGGACACGGCATGGCCGCCGCAGGGACAATAAACGGTCAGAGCGTTCATGATTGCTCCAGGCTAAGGCCCGTGATGGAGGAGACGGGCTGGCCCCGGCCGGCCTTGACCGCATCCAGGGCGCGGGCCAGTCCGGCCCGGTCCGAAGCGCGGGCCAGGGCGGTTTCCTCGGTGACGCGGCCGGCGGCGAACAGGGCGGCCGTGGCGTCGTCGAAACCGATCATGCCGTGGGTCGCCCCCTGTTCCAAAATATCGGCAAAGCCGAGGGCCTTGTCCTGGCCGGCACTGATGCGGTCGCGCACGCGAAGCGTGGCGGCCAGCACTTCGACAGAGGCGACGCGTCCGCCGCCGACCTGCGGCAACAGGCGTTGGGCGGCGATATAGCGCAGACAGCCGGCCAGCCGGTTGCGGGCCAGCCGCTCCTCTGCGGGACCGAAAAAGGCCAGCAGACGTTCCACGGCACCGGCGCTGTCGGCCGTGTGCAGGGTGGCCAGGACCAGATGGCCGGTTTC
>Ga0183100_1000494_pt1 | contig 30902 bp, 30 predicted proteins | sample Biomet2_FD_127789 | JGI IMG/M metagenome (GOLD analysis project Ga0183100, IMG submission 127789) | Microbial communities from bioreactor (seeded with anoxic lake sediment) at LBNL, California, USA - Biofuel metagenome 2 | ecosystem: Engineered > Bioreactor > Anaerobic > Unclassified ... | reverse complement strand
GCAGGGGGGACGAGGGAGGGGAGGGGGGGCGGAGGGGGGAATAGGAGGGGGGAACCTCGAGGACGCCAGGGGCGACTCGGTCGCCATCAAGGGCCCCTCGGGTTCCGGAAAGACGACCCTGCTCACCCTCCTGGGGTGCCTGGACCGACCGAGCGAGGGGCGGCTGACCATCGACGGGCTGGACGTGACCGACCTGTCCGAGGGCCAGCTGTCGGAGATCAGGAGCAGGAAGATCGGCTTCGTCTTCCAGAGCTTCAATCTGATGCCCTTCCTCAATGCCCAGGAGAACGTGGAGCTGCCGATGGAGCTGACCGACCTGACGAAGCAGGAGCGGAAGCAGAGGGCCGCGGAGCTCCTGGCGACCGTCGGCCTGGCCGACCGGGGGGAGCACCGGCCGAGCAAGCTTAGCGCCGGGGAACAACAGAGGGTGGCCATCGCCAGGGCACTGGCCAACGAGCCGTCGATCCTCCTGGCGGATGAGCCCACCGGGAACCTCGACTCCAAGAACAAGATGGAGATCGTCCGTCTCATAAGGCAACTGAACTCCGAGCAAGGGATGACCACGGTCATGGTCACCCATGACAACAGGGTCGCGTCCATGATGGGGCGCGTGGTGTTCATCAAGGACGGCACGGTACGATCGAACAGGAAGCAGGTCATCCAGAAGCTTCCCGACCCGGAGGACGAGGAGGACGTGGACAGGTGAGCTCCCGCTGACGAAACGGGCACCCGCAAACCCCTTCCCCAGGGGTCACCCCCCGGGTCCCCCATCAGGCATGGTCTCATCCGCTCGGGCGATATGCATTTTATCACCAGTCACCGACGATCGACCATGCCCTCGGGCCGCCCGCGGAGGATCACTCCAGCCGTTCCAGCTCCGCAAGGTACTCCTTGGCCTGGTCGATCCCTTTCTGCCAGAACTCCTCCTGCCCGATGTCGAACCCCAGCTCCCCGGCGAGCTGGAGGGCAGAGCGGCTGGACCCCGCGGACAGCAGCGCCTTCAGGCGGGGCACGAAGGCCTCGCCCTGCTCCCGGTACAACCGGAACAGGGCGAACACGAACAGCTGGGCGAAGACGTACGGGTACTCGTAGAAGCGGACGTCCGAGAAGTAGTGGTGGGGGAACCTCGCCCAATCCCACCGCGTTTCCGGTAGGTACTCGATGTCACCGTACAGCGAGCGCTGTGCCGTCATCCACATATCCGCTATGGCGTCCGCGTCGAGGAACTTGCCCTCCCCGACCGCCCGGGCGATGTCCATCTCGAAGAAGTACCGGAAGCCCTCCTGGTACACCGTCTGGACGAAGCTGTTCATCACCCTGATCAGGACCGAGCGCTTCTCCTCGTCCGAGGTGACCTCGGCCAGCAGGCGCTCCGTGAGCAGCAGCTCGCCGAACATGCTGCCACACTCGGCGATGCACAAACTGACCCCGCAGTTGCTGGGGTTCTGGGCCCTGGTGTACAGGTAAGCGTGCACGGCGTGGCCCAGCTCGTGGGCCAGGGTGTAGACGTCGTTGACCTGGCCGTTGTAGCTCGACAGGATGAACGCCGAGCGGCCGCCCACCCAGGTATCGCAGAACGCCCCGGTCCTCTTGCCCTTGCGGACCAGGCCGTCGAGGTGGCGGCGGTCGAACATGTCCCTCACCCATTCGCCGAACTGGGGGTCGAAGTCGGCGTACAGGGATATCAGCAGGTCGCGGCTCTCCTCCCATGTCCTCTGGCGATCGACCGTGTCGGGCAAGGGGGCGCGCAGGTCCCAGTTGCCGAGCCTATCCAGGCCGAGCAGCTTGGCCTTGACAGAGAAGTAGCGCTGGCACACCGGAGCGTTCTTCCTCACCACCTCCATGAGGGCGGTGATCGTTCTCTCCTCGACATCGTTGACGATGAGACTGGAGGTGAGGGGGGAGGGATAGGAACGGAGCTTGCACATCTGCAGGTGGTCGGTCCATATCGCGGCCAGGGCATCGGCCCACAGCAACCTGTCGGCGCCCAGGGTGGTCCCCATGGCCAAGTAGGTGGCCTTCCGGGTGGCCCGGTCGGGATCGTATATGTATGGGATCATCTCTCCCATGGACAGCACCTTCTCCTCGCCCTTCACGGTCATGTGGAACTGACGGGAGCTGAGCCACTTGCTCTGCAGCTTGGACCAGGCCGTCACCCCGGTGCGGTCCTTGGCCGATACGAGCCTCTCCTCCGGTTCAGAGAGGAGATGAGGGGCGATCCGCAGGTAGCGCTCCAGGTAGTGCTTGTAATCTCGAAGGCAGGGCTCGTCGATCAGGCTGGGGTGGGAAGCGAGAAGACGGCCAAGCTCCACCGCCATGAACGCTGTTTGCTGGTCGGCCTCGGTGGCCGCCCTTGAGCTTGCATGGTTGAGCGAGTTGGCGACTGGATCGCTCTGGTCAGCGGTGAAGGCGAGGGAACAGAAGGTCATCACGCCCTCGTACCTCAGGAAGAGGTCGTCCTTGGCCTTCAGCATGCCCGCCAGCCCAGCGGGGTCCAGACCCTCGATCTTGCCACGGTACTTCTCCGCGAACTTGGCGTAATCCGCGACCATCGCCGCGAGCCTTTCCTTTATCCGCTCCGGCTCCGTGCTCTTGACCAGCACCGATAGGTCCCAATTCATTTCCGACATTTCGCTCGAGCGGGGAATGGCCCGGCCCAGTAATATACTTGGGCGCTGAGCCCGCGTCCTGGACCTCCGAAGGACGTCCCCCTCAGGACGTTCTCTCTATCAAGGGGACAGAGCGTTATCGCGGATGATTCCGGTCTCCAAGAAGTTATGAACTGACACACTTTGGGCGGAAACATGAGCAAACACACCATCCCCCTGAACAGGGATGATGTACCGTCGTCGATCCGACCGACGCTGCCTGGTCTCCCCGGAGGCCGGTGACATGGGACTGTTCTCGAGCGTCAGCGAGAGCGTGGTGTCGGGGATCCTCTGTGGTTATCTGGAAAAGTACTCCGGGCCGCAGTGCAGCAATCTCCGCTCGGCCATCGCCAACAACGTGGACCTCTACCGGCTATGGACGGAGAACGCCGCCCGGGAGGGCGTGAGGGGACCGCGGGAGGTCCGGCAGTGGACCAGGATGTTCCCCAAGGTCCAGCGGATGATGACCCCGCAGAACGTCAAGCGCTGGCTAAGGGAGCAAGGGCGCGGCGACATCGCCTCGGCGGTCGAGAGGACCGACGGGGGCGAAGCATGGCTGGCATGGCAGGTGGAGCGCTTCCGGACCGGCCTGTGGGGGCAGTAAGGGACCTCATATCTCCGCGACGTCCTCCGACCCACGCTCATCTCTCGTTCATCGGCACCCACTCGCGCTCGGCCGGCCCGATGTAGGCGCTCTCCGGGCGATAAAGGGTGGGCTTGACGGGAGCGGGAGGGAACTTCTCCTCGAGAATGTGGGCGCACCACCCCGCTGAGCGGGACATGGCGAAGACCGCGGGGAAGAACTCATGGTGTATGCCCATGGCGTGGTAGACAGAGGCGCTGTAGAGATCGACATTGGGATAGATCTCCTTTCCCTTCTTCTTCATGAGAAGATCTTGGGTGGCTAGGGCCATCCTCTCGGTCATCTCGTACCACCGGTACTCGGGGTGGTCCTTGACCACTGATTTAGCCATGTTCTGGAGGATCCGGGCGCGGGGGTCGATGGTCTTGTAGCCCGCGTGCCCCATGCCCGAGACCCTCTTCCCTCGCTTGAACTGGTCCTCCACCCAGGCCTCGACGTGATCGGGGTCCTTGGTGTCCAGAAGGTTCCGCATGACCTGGGCGTTCGCTCCCCCGTGCAGCGGCCCGGACAATGCCCCGATGCCCGCGGCCAGCGATGCATACATGTCCGCCCCGGTGGACGCGACCACCCGGGAGGTGAACGTCGACGCGTTGAAGGTGTGCTCAGCGTGCAGGATCATGGACACGTCCATGAACCGGGCGGTCTCCTCCGACGGCTTGCGGCCCCTGATCATGTACAGGAAGTTGGCGGCGAGGGAAAGGGAATCGTCCGGCTCTATGGGGCCCTGATTGTTCTTCAGCCGCTTCCAGGCGGCGACGATGGTGGGCATCATGCCGATCGCCCGGATGGCCTTTCGCTGGTTGGCCTCCATCGACTCGTCATAGATGTCGGGGTCGTAGCCGGCGAGCAGGGAGACCCCGGCCTGCAGGATGGCCATGGGCGGGGTGTTCATCGGCAGCATGTCCAGCGAGGCGATGAAAGCGCTCGGCAGCCTGCGATGGGAGGCGAGATCACGGGAGAAGGCAGAGAGCTGGTCAGCGGTGGGGAGGGAGCCGTGTATCAGGAGGTAGGCGACCTCCTCGAAGTTGGATTCCCTGGCCAAGTCCTCTATGCTGTACCCACGGTAGGCCAGCTTGCCCTCCTCCCCGTTCACCATACTGATGTGGGTGGTAGCGGCGATGATCCCTCGGAGACCTTTGTTCTCGGTAGACCCCATCTGACTCCTCTCCTAAAAACATTCAACTTAACCACGATGTTATATAGAAATTTAGTCCTGGGAACGTGAAATCTTAGGCGCTTGGAACGTTGTTCCGTGGAACGATAGACACATGCCGCAAGGACGGAGGGGAAATCTAGACGAGGCGCTCAGGACACGACGGTCTCTAGGACCAGGGGCGCCGATACCGCCCGCCCGTTCAAGGTCAGGGTGAGCATGAAGATATAATGGCCGGCCCGGTGGAAGGTCATCTCCCCATTGCCGGACGGCTCCCAGGTCCCGTCGTGCCACGCCATCTGGGTCCCTCCATTGTACATCTCCTTGGTCGTGGGGGTGGTGATGTTGCTGCCTTCCATCCTGACCCCATGGGCGCTGTCCCAGACCACATGGTACGGGCTCCCCATGCCCCAGCTCCAGGTGGAGTCCACCGAGGTGTTGACCAGGCTCGTGGGGTCGAGATTCGCTATCCCCTGGTTGAAGGGGACAAGGTCATCGTACGCCATCATGCCGTCCGGATCGATCACGGTGACCGTCCAGTTGTACGGGGTCAGGGTGACGGGCCTGCTTTCCTGCCACAGGTCGGTCGTCCTCGCCCCGATGGTGAAGGGTATCGACGAACCGTTGGCCACATGTAGCATCCACCCGCTCGTGTACTCGGCCTTGATCTCCGGAGCGGTGAACAGGTACGGTACGGTCGCGTCCTCGACCACGATGCCCATCGTCACCGGCGGGGCCAGAGAGGTACCGTTGGCCGCATCGCTGGCGTTGACGCTGATGGAATACGCTCCGGGGGTGCGGATGGTGATCATGATCAGCACCGCGGCGTCATCGTCGATCGAGAACTGGAGGCCTTGCGAGCGGTTGAGGGGACCTTCCACGCCCTCAGGGGTGTCCAGCGGCGACCAGGCCACCATCGGACCGTCGGCGCTATAGGCCCTGGCGTCCACGTCCGCCGACCGGGCCCCGGCGACCTTCAGCACCTCGGTGGCGTTCACGGTGCCGTTGTCGCTGGAATCCTTGAGGTGGAGGAAGAAGGGACGGTCGATGACGACCGGACTTCCCCCCAGGTCGGTGCGGAGGGTCATCACCTGACGGATCTTGCCGATGCTGATCGCCGTGTTGTCATTGTCCGCGAGATGACCCCCCGCGGAACCGCTCTGCGCCGGTGACAGGTCGGAGCTGTCCGGAACGTAGTACGACGCAAGGACGATCAAGACTACGATGATAGCCGATACTGTGCCGACGCCGATCAGGGTCCCCGTTCTCAAGCTGTACCCACGGTGGCATCCTGTTCGGTACTACATAAGGTTGCTGTCCAGCAAAATCGTCACATGACGAATTCGGGTTTCGGGTGCGGGCCTGCCGGGCTATCTCAGAAGCACCTTGAGGTTCCGGGGGAACACCGACCGATCGAGCCCCATGCCCTCGAGCTTCCTGCCCAGCGCCGCTGCCGCCTCGCCATCCCTCCGGTCGCTCAACAGCAGGGCGGTCTCCTCCTCGGAGAGCTCCCCGCGGGCCGAGGTAAAGTCCAGGACCAGCTTATCGTAGGGGCACACCCGCTGGCAGCGCATGCATCCTACCAGGGCGTTATGGGCCTGGGGGCCGACCCACTCTGGGAACGGAACGCTAGAGTCCTTCTCGTTAAGGTAGGTCAGGCACCTCTCGGCATGGATGAGGAAACGGTCCTCGGGGATCGCTCCCGTGGGGCAGGAGCGGACGCACGCCTGGCAGCTGTCGCAGCCGGGCAGCGCCTCCCGGTCCTGCCATTGATCCTCCGCGCACGGCAGGTCGCTGAAGAACGCGGTCAGGCGGTGGAAGCTCCCGAACTTCGGGATATAGGCGACATTGTTCTTCCCGTACCGGGCCAGCCCGCTCCTAGCGGCCAGGGTCTTGAGGGGGAGCCGAGCCTTGACGAAGCGGTAGGACGCGGGGCTGAGCGCAGCATTGAGCGCCTCCAGCGCTTCCGCGTCCACCCTGCCGGCGTCGGCGTAGGTGGGAGGGACCGTGAGCGGCCACTTCTCTCCGTCATGCCGCAGGGTCACCAGAAGCGACGGCTGGGGCTTGGCCAGCACGATGATGCTCTTGGCGTCCGGCAGCTCCTCCGGAAGCTCGAAGCGGAAGGAGGAGAGCTCCTCCTCGCAGAAGGTGCCGTCCATGTCCCCCCTGAGCGACCCTATGTCCTCCCGGAGGTCCGCGAGGCGGTCCACCGATAGTGTCCTGGCCCGGAAGCCGGTGCTCTCTATCTGTTGCTGAAGCGTCAGGCGCATCATGTTCCCTACACCCACCGTCGCTCCGGTGCTCGGTCCGGAGCACGTGCGTGGTCATCGGCCGCATCCATGATAATCCCTGCGGTCGAGCACTTCCGTCCTCACGTAGGACCACAGCCTGCCGCGTCGATGAAGAACGATACGGCCGTCCCCAGGCAGTTCGTTGGTTTGGGCAGGCCGACGGCCGCACCAAAAGCATCAATACGGTCCGGTTCCAGTACATTCTACGGTGGTAGATAGATGGAGCGATACAATCTGCTGGTGACCTTCCACCCCAACCAAGCGGGGTTGGCGGAGAAGGAGGTACGTAAACGGGTAGAGGACGTGGGAGGGACCATCGAGGCCATCGAGCATTCGAGCGTCAACGGGGTGTTCTGCGTGCAGGTCGCGGGGGACGCCAAGGAGACGGTCAAGGCGATCAGGGCGGACCTTCGGGACTCCCCGGAGATGATGTCCCACACCTATCACTGGGTGCCGGTGGACCGGTGGGTCGAGGCCGACGAGGACGAGATGATCGAGGCGGTCGACGAGGCCGCCGAGGGCATTGGGGCCCACGAGAGCTGGATGATGCACGTGCACAAGCGGCACCACCCCAAGCACTCCGAGGAGCTGATGCTGACCCTCACCGACCACATCCAGAAAGGAAGGGTCGACCTGAAGCATCCCGACAAGATCATCGCTGTCGAGGTGCTGGGGACCATGGCAGCGATCTCGCTCCTGAAGAGGGACGAGATCATTGACGTGAACAGGATGCGCCTGGAAGTGGGCCTGACCCTGATAGCCTGACAGGGTGCGGGGCGGGACGGTCCAGTGCTCGTCTAGAGGAACCTAGGTCTAGGTTTGCCCGGCCGTGAGCATCGCCTTGAGGTCCTCCACACCGGGCACCATCCCGACGCTCTTGACCTCCCCGTCGATGAACAGCACAGGCGCCCTCATCACGCCGCGGCGCTTGATCTCCTCGATGTCCTCGAGCCGTACGATCTCGTTATCGAGCCCCAGCTCCAGAAGGGCCTGCTCGAGGTTGCGTTCCAGCCGTTTGCACTTGGCGCAACCTATCACGTAGACCTCAATCTTCATCTTCGACCACCATGGCGCGGAAGGGACCGATCGCTCGGCCATTCTGCCCCGGAGGACCATAGCGGGGCCGTCGGGGAAATAGGTATCCACTGAAAGGTGCGGGCGGCACGCTCCTCACCATGTCCTCGATCGGTCGCTGAGGTTATATCCGCTCGCCGGCATGCATGGCCATGGATGAGATGAACCCGGCGCCAGTGAAGCCGACCATCGGATTCGACGTGCTCGAGAAGATCGACATTAGGGTCGGAACGATCGAAGAGGTCAGCGACGTGGAGAAATCGGACAAGCTGATCAGGATGAAGGTCAACTTCGGCGATCATACCAGGATCATATTCTCTGGCATGAAGAAGGAGCGCGAGAACTGCCAGGAGCTCGTGGGCAAGCAGACGCTGTTCGTGGTCAACCTCGCGCCGAAGAAGATGATGGGAGAGGTCTCGGAGGGCATGATCTTCGACATCGGCTACGCCGACGGAGTGCTGCCGGCCTTGGCCGAACCGGAGCGCCCCGTGCCCAACGGCTGCAGGCTGGGCTGATCGTCAGAGAGAGGAGGGATACCTTCTAAGGGGCTTGAGCTCTACTATTAGAACGGCCGGAGCGCCGGTCGTGATCGGATGTCCCACCTCTCGTTCATAAGTGACGAATCGTACCCCGGGGAGGGCATGTCCACGGGGATACCCCGGGGCCTGACGGTCCGCCGTGGGGAGATCGACCTGACCCAGGAGGGGCTTGGCCTGGGGACGGTCGCGCTTAGGAAGGGGGGTCTCACCTATTTTGCCCTGTCCGGGAAGACCTCCGTCAGCGGTCCGCTCATCACCAAGGAGTTCACCGTGGACTCCGCCCTCCTCTTTGAATCTCCCCTGTTCCCTCTTTCGAAGCTGATGGCCCTCTACGGTCTGGGAACGCGCACGTACATGATGCTCCCCGGCAGCCAGGAGATGCTGATGGCCTTCAGGTCAAGGATCTTCTCCAGGATGAGGGTCCGGCCGGTGTTCCGCCCGGCCCGGCCGCTGGCGACCGCCATGTTCGTCTACGCTCCCCGCGCCGATGCGGTGACCATCAAGGCAACGGTCCGTTCCCTGGCAGGGCATCTGCCGGACATGTTCATCATGAACGAGCTGGGAGCCGACCACTTCGTCTCCGTTATAAGGGACGGGAGAACCGGCCCGGCCCCGACCGGCTGGTGCCCGCTGCCCTCCAGGATGCCCTCGCCGTCGCTGGTGGACGAGGAGCATGCCACGACCTTCCTCATCGACCGATTGAAGGTCAGCGAGGGCCTGGAAACGCACCTGTTCTGGGGCCGGGAGAAGGGCGAGGGGCTGTGTTGGGCGGGCTTTGAGCTCGAGCTCAGGAACCTGAAGGGGCTGGAGGAAGCGAGCGTCGAGTACGAGGTGAGGTTCGGGGAGCTGAGACCATGAGGGGAACGGTCGCGCTGATCTACCCATACTTCAGGACGAGCGCCCCTGTCCAGCAGCTCTTCCCACCGCTGGGCATCGCCTCCCTGGCCAGCCAGATGAAGGTTTTGGGCGTTGACGCACGGCAACACGACTGCACGTTCATGACGATCGACGACGTTGTCAGGGATGTCGCCGGACAGCAGGCGGACATTGTCGGCATCTACGTCATGGCGACGCTGAGCCGCCCGGCCTTTCGATTGCTGGAAAGGATCGAGGACGCCCTCCCCGATGCCCTGACCGTGGCGGGCGGACCGTTGCCTACCCTGTACCCAGAGCGGTTCGCCGAGCGGTTCGATCTCGTGTTCCAGGGCGAGGCCGACCTCTCCTTCCCAGCGTTCTGCAAGGACCACATCGACCATGGGAAGGGAACGGCGCGATCGATGGACCTTTCCAGGTACCCGGGGCTCTGCCGGTACGATCGTGGCACGCTGCTAAGCAACCACAAGCCCACGCTGTCGCAGGAGGAGTACGATGCTCTCCCCCTCCCCGACCGGAGCGAGGCCGATCATTCGGCCTACCAGAAGTTCTGGATGGAGGGGGCGAGAAAGAAGATGACCACCCTGATGACCACACGGGGGTGTCCGTACGACTGCGACTTCTGCTCCAAGCCCATCTTTGGGAAGCGCTTCCGGAAGAGGTCCATCGGCCGGATAATGGAGGAGGTGAGGGACATCGCCAGGCTCGGCTATGATCATATCTGGATAGCGGACGACTCGTTCACCCTGGACCTCGGCCATGCCCGGGAGTTCTGCGAGGCCATGATCGGCTCCGGCCTGGGCCTGAAATGGTCCTGCCTGTCAAGGGTCGATCCCATCGACCGTGATCTCATCGGCCTCATGGCGGAAGCGGGATGTGACAAGGTCTATCTGGGTCTGGAATCGGGGAGTAATGACACCCTACGCCTGATGAACAAGCGGACCACGGTGGAAGAGGGGATCGGAGCGGTCCATCTTTTCCACCAATGCGGGATCAAGGTCGGCGCGTTCTTCTTGGTCGGATACCCAGGAGAAACGGTCGGATCGGTGGAGAGCACGTTCTCCCTCGCTCTTTCCCTGCCCCTGGACGAGATATCGTTCAACGTGCCCTACCCCCTGCCCGGCTCCGCCCTTCACTCGCGGGTTGAGCTCCTTGCGACCGATGATGACTGGGATATCGAGAACGATGTACGGTTCCTTTACCGCTCGGAGTTCGACGAAGGATGGCTGAAGGCAAGGATCTCGGAGACCAGGGGCAGGTTCAACGAATGCCGCAGGATATCCACGGAAGCGCCATCGACGCCCCCAGCAGACCGGGACCGGCAAATAGCCGGTAACGCCCTATGAGCGCGATGGCCCCCGATGACCTCACCTCGCGCCGCCTGTGCGCGCAGGCGATCACCTGCCCCCTCAGGACGCCTCATGATGCTGTCGCCAGACTGACCGCTGCCCAGGCCCAGGACAGGCCGAGCGCCCTGTGGGCCATCGGGCTGCGGACAACGGGCGGGAGCGCTGAGGACGTCGAGAAGGCTGTGGGGTCCCGGTCCATCGTCCGTACCTGGCTGATGCGCGGCACCCTTCACTTCGCCGCGGCCGAGGACATCCGCTGGATCCTTGATCTTGTGGCGCCCCGGGTGCTCGCCGGGAGCAGGAGAAGGGACGAGCTGCTTCGCCTCGACGAAGAGGTCTACGAGCGTAGCAGAGCGGCGTTCGCCGGCGCTCTCGGGGACCGGGGGTGCTTGACCCGCAGCGAGATGATGCGCGTCCTGGAGGAGGCGGGGATCTCGACCGCCGGGCAGCGCGGTTACCATATCTTGTGGCATCTGGCCCTTGAAAAGCTCATCTGCTTCGGCCCCATGGCGGGGAAGGAGCAGAGCTTCGTGCTCCTCGATGAGTGGGTGCCTCCAGGGTAGGCCATGCCGCGCGAGCAGGCCCTGGGAGAGCTTGCCCGGCGGTACTTCGCCGGTCACGGCCCGGCCGGGGTCCAGGACCTCGCCTGGTGGTCCGGGCTAACGGTCTCGGAGGCCAGGAAGGGGATCGAGGCGGCCCGGCCCCATCTCGTCGAGGAGACTCACGCTGGAGCGCCCTACTTCTCCGGGAACGACACGTGGCGGAGCGGGGACTACCGGATCGCCCACCTTCTGCCCGCTTACGACGAATACATCATCGGTTACAAGGACCGCGGGGCCGTGCTCGATAAGGACCACACCAAGAACGTGCTCTCGAGCAACGGCGTCTTCTATCCCGCTCTTGTGACCAGCGGGCGGGTCAGCGGGACGTGGCGGGGGGCGAAAGGGAAAGGGGTGAGCATCGAGGCAAGGCCCTTCGCCCGCCTGGGCGCTCCCGCGCTGGAGGCGTTGCGGGAGAGCGCAGAGCGGTATGGGGGGTTCCTCGGTCTGCCGGTGGCGCTGTCGGTAAGGGACGCCCCTCGTGCCCCCAAGAAAGGGGCTTGACCGTCCGCCACGCGATAATGCTCGCCTGGCACCGACGCCGGGAACGCCTCTGGGGACCGAGCGCCCTTCAGTGAGCACATTTAAATATGCGGACTGCAACCTCCTTCTGAAAAGCAAATCGTCTGTAATCACAGATCGTTGGTGTTTTCAACAGAGTGAACATCTTGACAACTTTCACAGAACTTCAAATCTCTAAGGAGATTATCAGAGCGATGAACGACATGGGGTGGGAAGAGCCCACGCCCGTGCAGATAGCAGCGATACCGGTAGGCCTGAAGGGCGGCGATATGTTCGCCCAGGCGCAGACCGGGACGGGAAAGACCGGCACGTACGGCACCATCATACTGGAGAGGATCAAGCCAGGGATGAGGAGCGCATCCGCACTGGTGCTCGTTCCAACGAGGGAACTGGCAAACCAGGTCTACGAGGAGCTGACCAAGCTCTCCAGATTCACCGGCCACTCATGCGTCCCAATCTACGGGGGAGTGGGTGTAGGTCCTCAGGTGGAGAAGCTCAGGAGGGGCACGGATATCGTGGTGGCTACACCTGGTAGGGCCAAGGACCTGCTGAGCAGAAACGACCTGGACCTATCGAAGATCTCGGTCGTCGTGCTGGACGAGGCGGACCGCATGCTCGACATGGGCTTCGCCAGGGACCTCAACCACATACTATCGAAGGTGCCCAGGAAGAGACAGTCGCTGCTGTTCTCCGCGACCATGTCGCCAGAGATAAAGCAGCTGGCCATGCGCCAAATGACCAACCCCCAGGAGATACTGGTCTCCAAGGACGAGCCCGTCCTGGACCTGACCAAGCAGTACTACATCGTGGTCGAGAGGGATGTGAAGCACGACGCCCTGTGCACGATCCTCGACAAGGACAGCCCCAAGGCCATCGTGTTCTGCCACACCAAGCATAAGGCCGACCGGCTGGCGAAAAAGCTGGTGAGATACGGATACCTCGCGGGAGCGTTGCATGGCGACGTCCCCCAGAACAAAAGGGAGAGGGTCATCAAGAGCTTCAAGGACGGCTCCATCAAGGTCCTGGTGGCCACGGACGTGGCTGCGAGGGGGTTAGACATCGAGGGAGTGGACTGCGTCATTAACTTCGATGCCCCCAGCGACCCGAACACATACGTCCACCGCATCGGAAGGACTGGAAGGGCAGGGATGGAGGGCACAGCGGTGTCCATATTCCTACCCGAGGAGCGCAACTGGATCAGAGAGATCGAGCATAGGACCGGCAAGCCCATCGATGAGATGGAGATCGAGATCAGGCACAGGGACGAGCCTGAACCCAGACCTTTCAGCGCGGCCCATAACGCTCCCCGGGGAAAGGGGGAGCCGAGGCCGCCTGCAAGGCACGGCGGGAGCAGGCCAACGGACCACAAAAGGGGTCCTCAAAAGCCAACCTCTGGAGCACGGACGGGAGGGCCAAGGCCGAGGATACGGCGCTGATCACGGCGGCCCAGCCCGCCCTCTCCATCCAACACCTTTAATTGTGCGTTCCTCTACGGTCTGGACATCTTGCTGGGATAGAGACGAGCACCATGTTCAGATCGTTGATAAAGCTCATCGACGTCAAAACGCTGACGGCGGGTTTCATGCCGGTCATGCTCGGGACGGCCTACTCTTTGTATGCCTATGATGAGGCCAGTGCCCTGTTCTTTGTCCTCCTCGCCATTGCCCTTGCCCTCGTCCAGAGCTCGACGAACATGCTCAATGACCTCTTCGATTACCGGCGGGGGGCCGACGGAGAAGGGACGGAGGACGAGAAATCGTTGGTCAACGGGGAGATATCGCCTCGGGGGGTCCTGTGCATCATCGGCGTCTTCCTGGTCACAGCGTCGCTGATCGGCCTGCTGATCGCCAGCCAGACCAGCTACGCCATATTGCTGGTCGCCGCCGCTGGTGGCGCCGTGCTGGTGCTCTACTCGGCCGGTCCCCGCCCCATCGCCTACACCCCGTTCGGGGAGCTGGCATCAGGGCTCACCATGGGGGCCTGTCTGACCATGACGGTGATATTCGTCCAATCGGGAGCGGTGTCCTGGCAGACGTTCTTGGCCAGCGTCCCCACCACCGTCTACATATCGACCATCCTGCTCACCAACAACCTGTGCGATCTGGATAAGGACGCGAAAGCTGGGAGGCGAACCCTCCCGGTCCTCCTGGGCTTCGACAACGCGAAGCGACTGTGGGTCCTGTACAACGCCCTGTACGTCGCTGTCGCGGCCCTCTTGGTGGTGGCCGGCGTCTTCCCGATCCCCGCGCTCCTCGTCCTGTTGATGTTATTGAACTTGAGTAAGGGCCGGAGCGTCTGGGAAGCCCATCCTGGAGACCTGGCCAAGGGCAGGATGATGGCGCTGATCGGGAAGATGGGCGTCGAGTTCCACGTGCTGCTCGTGGCAGGCCTGCTCGTATCCGTGCTGGTCCCCTGACCCCGTTCGCTCCTAGGGCCTGGACCCCGCTCCGGTCCATATTAGCGCGCTATACGGAAAAGAGATTGGTGCTCAGGTACTTCTCGCCCCGATCAGGGAAGATGGTCACGATCACACCGGACTCGATCTGCTTGGATATCTCGATGGCAGCGTACATGGCGGCACCGCTGCTCATGCCGACGAAGATGCCCTCCTGCTTGACGATCTGGCGGGTCATCTCGTAAGCCACCTCCGTCTCCACCATGATGGTGGTGTCGATCTGGGTGGGATCATATATCGCCGGGACGATGGCTTCCTCCATGTTCTTCAGCCCCTGGATGTAGTGCCCCTTGACCGGGTGGGCCGAGACTATCTTTGTCTGCGGGTTGTGCTCCTTCAGCGCCATCCCCACCCCCATCAGGGTGCCGGAGGTGCCCAGTGCCGATACGAAGTAGTCCACTTGGCCTCCGGTCTGCCTCCAGATCTCGTCCCCGGTCGTCTTGTAATGCGCGATCTTGTTGAACTGGTTCGTGAACTGGTCGGGCATGAAGTACTTCTCTGGGTTCGCCTTGACCAGCTCCCTGGCTTTCCTGATGGCACCGTCCGTTCCGTACTTCCCTTCGCTCAAGGTGACGGTCCCACCGAACGCTTTGATCATCTGCCGCCTCTCCACCGAGACGGAATCGCTCATGACGATCTCCACGTCATAGCCCTTGATCGCGCCGATCATCGCCAAGGCGACCCCGGTATTGCCCGAGGTCGGCTCGATGATGGTCTTGCCTTTGGTCAGCTTGCCTTCGGCCTCGGCCTGCTGGACCATGCTCAGGGCGATCCGGTCCTTGATGCTGCCGGTGGGATTGGACCCCTCCACCTTGGCGAAGATCGTCGTGTTCTTGTTGGGGTTGAGCCTGTTGATCCGGACCAAGGGGGTATTGCCGATCGCCTGGAGAATATTGTCTTTAGAATCAGCCAACGGCGCCATCATTAATTCGCCCGTAGGATTAATGGGCATTTTTACTATTTCAGATGAGGGGAGTGAGATACGCTCTATTTCCTTCAGAGCTCGTGCCCTCGTGCAATGAGCGCCCTCGTCTTGAGGGCGTCATGAGCTGTCCTTGAACCATGGCTCTCGTGCGCGCTCGTTACTGGCATGATATGCAAGGATAGGTTAAGATGCTGCGAGGATGGTGCCCCCTTCCCGTGTCACACCATCCTCTGCGCGCTCGCGCGCCTCTCTCACCTCAGGAGGCGGGGCAGCAGGCCGCCCGTCCGGGCCTGATATGCCCGATACTCGTCTCCGAACTCCTCCCTGAGGATCGCCTCCTCCATGGGCAAACGGACCATGAGGAACGCCGTTATGGACACCAAGGGCAGGAGACCGACCAGATAGTTCTGGAGGACGAGGGGGGTTGAAACGCCCCATACCAGCATCGACAGGTACATCGGATGCCGGATACGGGAGTAGATGCCTCTGGTGATCAGCTCGCGCTTCCTTTTCGTTCCGGGAGCGATGGTGAAGCTCTCGCCGAGGTCCAGGTGGGCCTTCGCCCTGATCAGGAACGCGGCGACGAGGCCGGCCAGCCCCACTAGGCTCAGGACCGGAGGCAGATCATAGTCAAGGGCGTGGAAAACACCGGTTACCGCGTACGCCAACGGCAACACGATGAACGCGACGTTAACGAGGAGGAACAACCCAAGCTCCGCCCTCGTGCCCCTCACCACGCTCGCATCTCTCCTCACGCCGCGGTAGACCAGGCTGATGACGAAGAATAGGAACATCAGCACCAGGTAGGTCCAGGCGAGGGGCGATGAAGTGATTGGGAGGAGCAGATCCATGGCCATCGCTCATAGGCAGGGAGTGGGTAAAGAATGATATGCGCGTACGGCTGAATGGAATTGTCGCTCGATGCAAAATAAAAAAAAAGGGGTTGATGGTGCGGCGCAGTAGGCCGCACCATCGGGCGTTCACTGCTCGGTCTTCGACTCGGCCTTGCCGGTCTTCTTATCGAGCTTATCCTTCCTGCCAACGCGCTGCAGCCTGCCCGGGGCCCACCAGGCCTTCTCGCCCATGAGGGACATGGCCGCGGGGACCACATAGGTCCGGACGATCATGGCGTCACAGAGGACGGCGACGGCGAGGGCGAACCCGAACTCCTGCAGCATGATGTTCCCGGAGAACATCAACGAGCCGAAGGCACCGGCCATGATGAGGGCCAGAGCGGTGATGATCCCGCCAGTGGCTTCCACCGCGTCGATGACGGCCTCATTGGTGTCCTTGCCCTTGTCCGCCTCCTCCCGGATACGGGTCAGGATGAACACGTTGTAATCCATCCCTATGCCCATCAGCATGACGAAGAGGATCAAGGGCACTAGGAACAGCAGCGGTTCGTTGAGGCAGTGCCTGAACACGAACCATGTGCCGGCGAAGGACCAGGCGATGCTCATGGCGATCGAGATGATGGCGAAGGCCGGCAGCGGCAGGGAGCCGAGGACGACCATCATGACGAGGAAGATGCCGATCACGACCAGCGTCCTGATGAACGAGAACTGGTGCTCCACGTCCACGCTGATGTCATGGATGGTCGCCGAGGAGCCGCCCACCAGGATGGTCGTCCCGGACAGTATCGACTCGTTCCCGATCTCGTTCTGCATCTCCGCCCTCAGGGTCGGCATGAGGTTGACCGAGGTGGTGCTCATAGGCTCCGCGGCCAAGGTCACGGTGATCAGGACGCTCCGATTGTTGGAGCCGACCAGCGACAGCATCTTGTTCTGGGTCTCGGCCGGCAGACTTGTGAAGTTGTGATAGTCTACCAATTGACCGAACGGCCGGGTCGGGCTGGTGATGGATTTCACATGCGCGTTGTGTGCAAGGATCTCCGTCACGTTATCGACCGCGTCCAGGTACTTCATGTTCAGTGAGGTCCCATCGTAGACGGCGACGTTCGACGAGTTCATGACCACGTACGTGGGCATGATGAGGCCGCCACCGAAGTCCTTGGACATCGCGTTCAGGCCGTCCGTGCTCTCGGTCGAGCCCATGCTGCCGATGAAGTCGAAGCTGGTCGAGGCGGCCATGTAGACGTAGACGGCCGGCACCGAGACGAGGATGGCCACCACGATGACCACCTTGGCGTGCTTCACGGCGAACGCCGCGGCGTTGCGGAAGTAGCCATGCTTGCCCATCGCCTTCTTCGTGTTGATCTTCTCGCAGTACTTCTTCCACCGGTTGCCCGTGTTCGGCCAGAAGATGCGATTGCCGAAGAGCATGATCAGCGAGGGCACCAGCGTTAGCGCCACTGCCAGCGCCACCACGATGGACAGTCCCAGGATGAGACCCATCGTCTGGACCACGGAGTACGAGGCGGTCGACATCGCCAGGAAGGCGACGATGACCGTGGCGCCGCTGGTCATGATGGACTCGCCCGCCCAGCAGATCGCGGTGTGCACCGCCTGTTCCCTGGTCGCCCCCTTGACCCGCTCCTCCTTGTACCGGGTCATGAGGAATATGGAGTAGTCAGTACCCACGCCCAACAGGACCGTTATGAGAAGGGTGGTCACGAAGTACATCACGTTGGCGATATAGGAGCCGATCAGGAACACCAGCGCATCGCTGATTCCCAAGGCGACACTGACCGCGCCCAGGGGGATCCACTGTGCCAGCACGGAGCGGAACATCAGACCCATCAGTATGATGATGATGGCGATGGTCAGCGGCTCGATGATCGACAGGTCCTTCACCGAGCTGGACTGCATATCTGTAGCGATCGCCGCGTCACCGGTGACGTACGTCGTGAACGAGGAATGGGTGTCCGACTTGAGATCGGATATGATGCCCCTGATCGTGTTGACGTCGTCCATCAACGGCTTGTCCCCGTTATCAGTGGCGTAGGCCGAATCGACCGAGAACGTGGCCATGAACAGCATCGTGTGGTGGTTGGAGGCCACGAAGCTGGAGAGGTAAGTGGAAGGGACCTTGACCGGGTAAGACGACAGAGTACCGTTGGTCACGATGGAGTGGGCGTACGCATCCACCTTGTCCGCGTCATAGGTCGGACCCATGTCATAGATCTCCTGAAGGAAGGTCATGTTGGTGATGCCCGCTGCCTTCCCCACTAGCTTCATGGTGAAGGCATGGACGGCCGACTTTACCTCCGACTGGTTGGAGAACATCGAGAGGTTGAAGGTCGTAAGCGTAGCGTTCATCGTTGACTGGTACTCGGACGGTAGCTTGGAGATGAACACGGGCGCGACCGCCTTGATCGAGGCGTTCATCCGGGCCATGGGATCCGCCACCAGCGTCGGGTGGGCCTCGGTGGCGTTCCACGCGTTGGTTATGCCGTTATAGTACCCGTAGGCCATGGCCTGGGTGGTGGCGTTCTCGGCGGCAAGGGATTGACCAAGATATGCGGTCGTCGCCTGGTACGCCGCAGCATCGACTTGGGCCACCGACAGGCCGGGGTTGGTCGCGCTGATGTACTCCCAGGTCTGCACGTAGGCATAGGGGATGCCGTAGAGCAGGGATGCGCTCGTGTTGACCTGTGTCTCGGCCTCGTACATCTTCGGGCCCAGCTGCTGAACGTAATTCTCGATCACTAGGTCAGAGACCGAGTAGACCGAGGACACGTTCTCTAGATACGTAATCTCGGAGGAGTTTTGGATCCTCTCTTGGAGCGCGATCACGAAATCGCGCATCTCCGCGTCGGTGACGTTGTCCGACTGGAGCACGACGATGATCGTGCCGTTCGCCACCGAGGTCTGGAAATTTTTATCGATGATATCTTGAGCCTGCAAGGATTCGTAGTTAGTGGATGCTCCCTCTGTTATCTGGTAGTTCACGACGCTGTCAATCTGCAACAGTGCCGGAATAGAGATAAGCAGGACAGCTACCCAGAAGATAACGATGGCCTTGGGGTGCTTAATGATCGCATTAGCCAATCTGTCCAACATACAGACACCTGAAACTAGGAAAGGGGTCACTATCAAACATGTATAAAAACATATTTGAGTAAGCTCAAAGTTGGAGTGCACTCAATATTTGACTATGCTCAAATACGAGGTCTACTATCTACGGATATAGAAGCATTTATCTTCAGCGCGGATTACGCTGATGCTGGTATCGGAGAGCAAACAGCCATGGGAAGAAAGATCGAGTCGATCGTCAGTAAAGTACGTGAGGAAAAGAAAAGAGGCGGATTGATCGGCCTCAACGAGCAACGCCGGATCGAGACCACTGAGAAGATCATAATCGCATCCAAGGACCTTTTCGCCAAGAGAGGATATGATAAGACCACGACCCGCCAGATCGCCGAGGCCGCCGGGATTCTGAACGGTAGCCTGTTTCACCTCTTTCCCACCAAGGAAGATATCCTCAAGGGCGTCATGGTGAGCATATACGATGAGGCGTTGGAGGAAGCTGAAAGATATCTCAAGGGCAACAAGGACATCATCATCACTGTAGGCTACCCCGCGGCCCTGGAGCTGTACGCCGCCTACAAGTGGTCGCTGGCTTCGGAACTGTTGTACGAGGCGCACTCATCGTGGAAGGTCATGAACGGGCTGGTGGATCGATCGATCGACTGGATGGAGAGCCGCCTGAACGGTTTCGAGTCCGAGGAGGAGAAGGAGAGGTACAGGCTCGACTACATCCTGATCTGGGGTTGCCTGGGTGCCTTGATCTCCGAGTGTTATCATGGCCAGCCCCGAGGCTTCGACCCAGCATTGAAATCTATTCTCAAGGTCATCTGTTCCCTCAATAGCATATCGATCGAGGACGCCGACTCCGTCGATACCAAGCTGGGCGATATAATACGCAATGGTAAGACCGTCGTCAGCAAGTTCGATTTAAGCAAAAGGGTATGAGCCCGTCATGAAGACCGGTCGCCCGGGAGCGTGCTCACGAGAGCTGCAGCGAACGATGAGCTGGCAGGTCAAGGACCGCCCGGCCTCCCCTGTACAATGCAAGGAATGTCAGGGCTCTCTAATAATTACAATCAGCGCTTGGCGTCTTCATTGGCTAACTGCAGCTATGCACATTTAAGGGCGTCCTTGATGGTCTCAGCATCCCCATGGTTGAGCCCATACCGGCCGTCCCTGGCATACTCGAGCATCAACCTGGATTCGGTCGAATGCTGAAGGCCCTTGCCGTCGACCCATCTCAGATAGATGCCAACTTTTGTCCGCTCTATGCTGTCTATAGCCATTTTCTTGTTTTGGGTATTCATGATCGTTTTCCTTTGTCTTACATCCGTTCCACGTCAGGAGTTACGTTCCCCTCCTGAATGTCACGGCACGTGTACAGCCCAGGGAATGCAATTGAGATGACCCTCCCCTGAACAGGTGCTCTTTGATTGTGTGCCATCGCCCCGATCTACAAAAACACAGGTTTGCGGAGGTCTGCGATAGCCCACTCTGAAATCATCAAGCCGCACCTAGTTGTTATAGTTATCTCCTACCAGTCCGTTTCCGGTACGGTCCGTACCCACGTCCTAACTGAAAACTGGACGTTCCGTCCCTTGGCCCATGATAAAAGCGATCACCCGTATCAGTTTCGGATTGGATGGACGAGCGCAGGGTTTTTCAAGCGTTATTTTTATAATTACAGGTGCTTCATTAACATCGCATGCCAAAGCCGCCTGTCGATTCAAGGAGACTGGACTCATACGCTCAACCCAGGTTTCACATAAAGTGGAACGGTCGGATTGTCGCCACGGCAATGAGCATTGGCATCATCGATGGCATAACCGGGCTGAAGAAGCCCCCTGGCAGCAGGGATGCCACCATCTCGCGGGACGTGCAGAAGCGCCCCCAGCGAGGTGCCATCAGTCTCGATGATATCGTGATCCGAGATCAAGAGTTCGCGGCCTGGGCAGCGAAAGCATGGAACCTTGGGGGCGGGTTCGGACCGGAGAGGAGGCTTAAGGACCCCAGGAAGGACATCACCATCGAAGTTTTCGACGGCGAAGGTCGAAAAACCAACGTCTTCAGGGCCTACGGATGCTGGGTCTCGGAGTACCAAGCCTTACCCGACCTCGATGCCAATGCAAATGTCGTGGCTATCGAGCACATCAAGCTCGAGAACGAAGGTTGGGAAAGAGATGACGAGTCCACGGAACCTGATGAGACGATGGGCCCGGACCCCTGATAATGCTGGTCGAATCTCCGATGAAGGACATGGGCAGCATGTCTGGTGATCGGAACCGATGAGAGCATCGGGCTCTTGAAAAAAGGAAAGGAGAGATCGCCAGGAAATTCAATTCTTTAGAATTGACCGTCCTGACGCCTGGACGGGGGAAGATGTTCACACTCCCCGGCAATAGAGGCGGAGCTACACCGCCCCGCCGTTGGTGGGCGGATTCCTTATCGTTATGGGCTTCTTGCAATCGTACGGATCGCACTTATCCTTCAGCTTGGCCGGGAAGATGTAGCTGAAGGTCGCTGCCGCCCCGATCGCTCCTGCAATCTCGGCGATGATGAAGAAGAGCGCGCTCTCCGGGGCGATCCCGCAGATGGCGTAGGTGAAGATCCGGGCGAAAGTGACCATGGGGTTGGCGAACATGGTGCTGGAGGTCGTGACCAGCATGCCCCCGACGGTCAGAGCGACGGCCAGGCCAGTGTTCTTCGATCCTCCCCGCACGCACCCGATGATCACGCCGACGAGAAGGAAGGTGCCGATGAACTCAGCGAAGTACAGTGCAGGAAGCTTGACGCTGGACGAGATGGTGATGAGCGTGGAGGTATCCGCATAGTAGGTCGAGGTGGTACCGTAGAACATCAGGTGAGCGATCAGCATGCCCACGAAGCCCCCGGCGAACTGGGTGATGATGTAGCAAGCGGCCTTCCTCCTATCGATGTCCTTAGCGACCAGAAGAGCGATGGTGACAGCGGGGTTGAAGTGGGCCCCGGAGACCGAACCGAAGGTCTCGATCAGGGCGAACAGCACGAACGCCACTGCGATAGCGTTGATGAACACTGCGAGCACGACCGTCGAGCCGGCCAGGTTGAACGGCAGGATCACTGAGGCGATGGCCGCAACGACCAAGAACATGGAGCCGAGGAACTCGGCCATCAGATTCTGTTTCAAGGAAGGCATGTTAGACTCTCCACCTAAGCAGGGGAACATTGGAGTCATGTTATTAATGTTTAATACTAATCTCAATTAATAAAGTTAATAATCAAGCATTTAACTCCCTAATCAAGTTGGGCGGCGAGGTAAGTTAATGGCAACAAGGGTAGTGCTTATCGGTGGATTCCTCGGAGCTGGCAAGACGACATTGATTAACGAGGCGGCCAAGAAGATGGCCGCCTCCGGTAGGTCGATCGCCCTGATCGCCAACGACCAGGGGGAGGCGCTGGTAGATACGCAGTATGGCAAGGGCAACGGCTTCGAGACCGCCGAGGTCCTGAGGGGCTGCTTCTGTTGCCGCTTCCCCGACTTCATGCACAGCGCTAGAGGTCTGGTCGGCAAGAGCGGACCGGACTTCATCATCGCCGAGCCGGTGGGCTCTTGCACCGACCTTCAGGCCACCGTTCTAGCTCCGCTCCGTTCCATCTACCATGACGAGTTCACCGTGGCCCCGCTGATGGTCCTTGTCGACAGCTCGCGCCTGTCGTCCGACGAGACGGACGCCAAGTCCATCGGCGGGTATCTCAGAAAGCACCAGATCGAGGAGGCCGAGTACGTCGTCCTATCTAAGGTGGACATGATCTCCAAGGCGAGACTACAGGAGCTGACGGAAGCGGTCAACGGCATCAACCCGAGGGCGAAGGTGATCGTGTACTCGGCGATCACTGGGCAGGGGCTGAGCGAGATCATCAGGATCATCGACTCCGATCAGATCAGCACAGAGGTCCCTGTGGACGTGGACTACGATACCTACGCCGATGCAGAGGCGGAGCTTGGCTGGTACAATGGCCATCTATCGTTCCATGCTGCGAAGCTCGACGCCTACGACCTTGGGAGCAAGGTCCTCCGCTACATCGCCGAGGAACAGGACCCGCAGGACATCGCCCACGCCAAGGTGTTCCTCCGCTCCAAGACCAATGCGGTCAAGATGAGCCTGATCTTCAGCAATCTGACGGTGGACGGCGTGAAGGGTTCCAGGTACGCCGAGGGCGATGTGGAGCTCTTCGTCAACGGGCGTGTCGTGTCTTCACCGGACGCCCTCCGGACCAACATCCAGAAGGCGGTCAGGAAGGCCATGAGCGAGGCGGGCGTGGAGGACTACGAGTTCACTGATGACTGCTTCTCCCCCGGCCGCCCGAACCCGACCTACCGGATGAGGTCAGTAGCCTGAGCCCAAACAACTTCTATTTTTTATAAAATATCATTATTAATGCATACCGTTGTTATTAGTTTTCATCTACCAATAGGCGCCTGCCTACGATGGCTAGGCCGCCCATTTATCGGTTATATTTTATAAGATACGGTTCGTAAGATGGATGCTAGTGCCGATGACGTCCATCAACCTCACCAAGATAAGAGAACAGGAGGAATTGAGCTCTAGAGCACTAGTTCGTAAGTACGAGAGAGAGGACAGCGAGGCGTTGTTCGATTTCATAGCGGATGACAACAAGAACTGGCCCCCCTTCGAGATAAGCTGCTCGGGGGTCGATCATCTCAATTGGAAGTTCTGGGACAACCCCATCGCCCCGAGCGTCGGCTGCCTGGCCGAGGCGGATGGGCGCGTGCTCTCCTTCTACGGCTCGACCATGGCCAAGGCCTGCGTCGGCGGGAGGAGGTACCTTGCCCGCCAGAACGTGGACATGTTCACCAGGCCAGAAGCCAGAGGAGGCGGGCTGATGAGGCGGGTGGTCGACTTCTATCAGGAGGAGGTCGACAGGAGCGAAAGTCGCCTCAGCTACGCCTTTCCGAACGCGAGCAGCCATAGCATCCTGGGAAGGAGGAGCTATCGCGATCTGCCCACCAGTCTGGTGGAGTTCCAATACATCGTCGACCCTAGGAGCTTCTTCGGTGGGAGGCTCGCCCTGCTCAAGACCACCGGGTACCAGATATACCAGCGGCTTAAGGCCTCACCGGTGGTCGGAGACGAGGACGTCCGGGAGGACCGCTCTCGTGGGTTCGACGAGCAGGCGGACGCGCTGTTCGAGCGCGCGGCCAAGAGCTTCGGGTTCATCGTCGTCAGGGACCATGAGTACCTCAACTGGAGGTATGGGGATCCCCGGTCCGGCAACTTCATCATCAGACAGTTCCGGAGGGGAGACAGACTGATGGGGTACATCGTCCTGAAGATCATCGACAGGCAGTGCTACATCGCCGATCTGCTGATCGACCCCGAGCACCTCTCAACCTTGGATAACCTGTTGAGCTCCGCCAAGGGCGTGGCGTCCGAAGGTAATGCCAACATCATGCTCTGTCGCCTTCCCCATGGACACCCGTACACCGACGCGCTGAGGGCCTCGGGGTTCATCATGCAGGCCGATTCTGAGGTATTGGGGAACAACAGGATGATCTATCGCACGGACGATGAGGAGACCCGCAGGATCTTCGAGGACGACGGAACCATTTGCCACATGACCTTTGGGGACACCGACTGGATCTAGTCTGCTCGCATCGGTGCGAGAGACTGATCGCTCCAAGGCCTATCGAAAAAGAGGCAGGGACTTCGGCATCCAAATCTGATGGTCGCGCTTACTAGCATCAAAGGCCCTTGCACCTAGGCCCTGATGTGAAGCACTACCGATAACGAAAATGGAGTGAATGACTGAGGAGCTCTCACATTCCCCAGAACTTATCGACCTTGCGCTTGACCTCGAGCGTCTCCTCCAGCACCATGCGGTCGTCGGGGTTGAGGTCCATCTGTGCCATCTCCTTCACCACGGTCTCCCTGAGGTCCACGTACAGGATGTCCTCGACGTTGATCTGTCGGCCGACCGTGGGGCCCTCGATGGCCACCGCCACCTCCTGACCCGGGATCGCCTCCTTCACCGCGTCCTCGCCGGTGCGGATGGAGCGGATCTTGCCCACGTCCACCCCCTCAGTATTGAGCAGCGACTGCCCCGGCCGGATACGGCCCGCCAGCACGCGGACGCCGACGATGGCCGGCTTGGACGCCCGGAACACGCAGTTCGGCAGCAGCTTGATCTTCCCTGGGAAGGCGTACTCCGACCTCTTCTCGATGTCCATGCGCCGCTTCTCCTCCTCCACCCACTTCTGGTAGTCCTCGATCAGGCGGTACACCACGTTATTGGTGAAGACCTTGAGAGGGTGGTTCGGCAGCGCCTCCTTGGCCTCCGGGAGCAAATCGACGTTGAAACCTAGGATCACCCGGTGGTACGTCTCCCCATACGCTGCGGCGTCGATGATGTCCTTGCGCGAGATCATGCCAGTATCGTACTTACGTATAGGAATGCCGGCGGCCTTGCACTCGAAGGCCAGCGCCTCCAGCGAGCCGATGGCATCGGCCTTGATGTAGATCCCGTCCTCGATGGTATCGATGCTCACCTTGGTCTCGTTGACGACCTCGTCCATGGCCTCGTGGACGTTCCCGGTGGCGACGCGCAGCGGCCCCCCGGCCACGACCCCGTCGATGTTCTGGCACATCAGCTTCACCCCGATGGCGGCCGAGACCTCCTTGACCGACGCGAAGCGGTCCTTGGGGTCACGGATCTCGTCCAGCGGCCGGGGCTTGAGGATCGCCTTCACCTTGGTGGTTATCGGCCTGCCCTTGGTCCCCAGGATGACGGTGTCGCCCTTGTGCAAAGTGCCGGCGAAGATGATAACGTCCAGGGTGGAGCCGAGCCCCTTCTCCTCCTTGACCTCCAATACCGTTCCCTGGGCCGGCCCCTCCTCGGTCTCGAGCTGCTGCTCCAGGAACCTCTGGGCCAGCCCGATGAGGATGAGCAGCAGGTCCGGCAGACCTTCACCATTGCGGGCGGAGATGGGGACCACGGAGAGGGCCTTGGTGAAGTCCTCGATGCGGTCGTAGCGGTCGGCGGAATACCCGCGCTCGTATAGGTCGCCGATGATCTTGTACATCTTCTCGTCCAGCTTGGCCCTGGCCTCGTCCGACTGGGCCTTGTAGTTCAGGATGAACGGGGCGTTGTCCTTGGTCTGCCAGCCCTCGACGAGGTCGATCTTGTTCATCGCGATGATGAACGGGGTCTTGAACCGCTTCAGGATCTGGATGGACTCGATGGTCTGGGGCTTGAGACCCTCGTTGATATCGATGACCAGAACCGCGAGGTCGGCGAGCGCGCCGCCCCTGGCCCGCAGCGAGGTGAACGACTGGTGTCCAGGGGTGTCGATGAACAGCAGCCCGGGGACGTTGAACTTCTTGTCCCCTATGAGCGGACGGCAGACCTTGTAGATGTGCTCGATGGGCACCTCGGTCGCGCCGATGTGCTGGGTAATGAGCCCCGCTTCCCTCTGCACGACGGTGGTTCCCCTGATGCGGTCGAGCAAGGAGGTCTTGCCGTGGTCAACATGCCCCAGTACGCTCACGATCGGCTGTCTGGTCGACATGAAACTTCCGATAATGGAATCGATATTAGTACCTTTCCCAGCATGGTGGGCGAGGCCGTCAACGCCCCTCGTGATCGAAAGAGAAAGATTATTAAGTGTGGTAAATATTCCACATTATGTGGTAATTAAGCCACAAAAAGTGAAAGAAACAGCACAAGAGGTAGGAAAATGACAGTTACTGGACATCTCGAGGGCAGGACCATGGGGAAGCTGCCGGGGCATTCCGCCGGCAACGCCAAGGGGGCGCGCCGGTGAAGGCCATCGAGATCGATCACCTCCGCAAGGCGTTCGGGGAGCGCGCGGTCCTCGACGACGTCTCCCTCGCGGTGGAGAAGGGGGACATATTCGCCTTCCTAGGCCCCAACGGGGCAGGGAAGACCACGACCATGCGCATCGTGCTCGGGATACTCGAACCCACGGCCGGGTCCGCCAGGGTCATGGGCGAGGACCTCGCCTCCTCCAGGGAAGCGAGAGGACGGACCGGCGTCCTGTTCGAGCGCCATGGGCTGTACGAGCGCCTCACCGTCCGGGAGAACCTGGACCACTACGCCCGACTGTTCGGGCTGAGCGACCGGGGCGGCCGGATCTCCGAGGTTCTGAGCGAGGTCAACCTCACCGACAGGGCCGACGACCGCGTGGCATCGCTCTCCACCGGCCTGAAGCGGCGCGCCGGCCTGGCCCGGGCGCTGCTCAACCGCCCGGAGGTGCTGTTCCTCGACGAGCCGACGAGCGGCCTGGACCCACAGGCCCAGTTGGACTTCCGTACGGCCATCACCAGACTGCGCGAGGAGCGGGGGATGACCGTGTTCCTCAACACCCACAACCTCGACGAGGTGCAGAGAATATGCACGAGGGTGGCCATCCTCGACAAGGGGAAGGTCCTCCTGAGCGGCACGATGGACGAAGTGAGGGCGCCAGGGAGCGCCGAGGCCGAGGTCATCCTCTCCTCCGAGGCGGAGGCGGCAAGCGCCGAACAACGACTGGCCGCCGACAGCAGGGTCAAAGGGATACGCCGGAAGGGGGCTTCGCTGCAGCTTGAGCTCAGCGCATCGCTATCCGCGCGGGAGCTGGTGATGTGGGGCTTCGACGTCCGTGAGTTCAGCACCAGCCGGAGGTCACTGGACGACGTCTACTTCGAGGTCCTGGGCAAGGGGGCGGTGGCTTGAGCGTGGTATCGAGCGTGGCAAGGAAGGAGCTGTTCGAGCTGCGATACAACAAGGGAGTGCTGGCATCCATCGCGGTGTTCGCCTTCATCTTCTGCGTCATCAACCAAGCGGGAGGCTCGGACATCGCGGTGGTCCTCCTCTCCACGATGATGGGGATGTACGCGGCGTTCGGCATCTCTGGACAGGCGTTCAACAGCGAGAAGTTGTCAGGCAGCCTGGAGACGATGTTCTGCGGACCGGTGGAGCTGAGGGAGCTGTGGTTCGGCAAGATCGTGGGGACGCTTGTTCCCGCGCTCGCGGTGTCCTACGCCGTGGGCGTCCTGGTGACCGCCCTGGCCGCCGTCAGGTCCGCCCCGATAACCATAGGCCTTCCTGCGGCCATCTACGTGATCGCCGTGCTGCCAGCGCTGGTGGCCGCGTTCATCGGGGTCATGGGGTTCATCCAGCTGAACTTCAACGCCCGGCAGACGCGCATCCTCAGCACCGCTGTCCTCGTGCTGATCATCTCCCTGCTGACCGCCAGCCTCTCCCTCCCGCTCGAGGGCAGCTTGATATCCTGGCAGGCGGTTGCCGTCATGGGTGCAGCCGCCGCGTTGCTGCTGACGTTGCCGGCATTGCTGGTCAACCGCCTGAGCAAGGAGCGCATCGTGCTGACCAGCGAGGCATGAACATGGATAGGCTGGCAAGGGCGACCCTGGGGGTCGGGATGGCCGTACTGGTGCTGGCCATCGCCCTCGTCGTTTCCGAGGTGACCGATGGCGAGGTGATCTCCATCGTGGTCGCGATAGCGTCGGGGCTGCTGTTCTTCTCCATCTTCCGTGCCTACCTGACCCGCAAGGGCGAGATCTACAAGGACGAAAGGACCCAGAAGATCCACAACTCGGCGCTGGCCATTTCCTGGTGGGCCACCTACGTCATCCTAGCGGCCGTTTACCTGCTCAGCCTAGGCCAGGTGTTCGACATGACCCTGAACAGCTTCGTGCCGCTGATGTTCTTCCTCATGATCGCCACATACTGGGTAGCGAAGACCTATCTTTCGCACAAGGGAGGGTAGGATGAGGAACCGGATCAAGGAGTTCAGGGCCCGCTATGACATGACCCAGGAGCAGCTGGCCAAGAAGGTCGGCATATGCCGGGAGACGGTGGTGTACCTGGAGAAGAACGCCTACAACCCGTCACTGCAGCTCGCTCACGACATCGCGAAGGCGTTGGGCACCACGATTGAGGAGCTCTTCCAGTTCGATGACTAATAGGAAAAAGGCCAGAATGTGAGGCTCGCGACGAGATTGATCTCGCGAGCCAGAGGTCCAAGATACGCGCCTAGCTCTTATCTGGCGGTCGCTGAAGAACAGCCCGATCCCTGCTTAGTGCCACGCTAGACAAATTTTGAAGATGGTCCTTGAACGGCCATGGGTGCCTTTGGCCCAAACCAAGATTCCATAAATACTCAAAAGCACCCCTATGTTAAGCGGGGTTACAATGAACGTCTTGGTCACCGGAGCGACCGGGTACATAGGCGGGCAGCTCACCAAGGAGCTGGTAAGGAGAAACGAGAGCGTAGATGCCTTCGTCCGTAGGCCTCAGACCGCTGACGAACTGGGCAAGATGGGAGTAGGATTGATCAAGGGGGACCTGACCGATCCAGCATCGTTCCAGGGCAAACTGGGCAAGTACGACATCATCTACCATCTGGCGAACGTTTACGATTTTTGGGTCCCCGACAGAACGAGCTATTATAAGGTCAACGTCAAAGGCACCAGGGACCTATTGCATGAAGCCCACAAGGCAGGGGTTGGTCAGATCATATACGCCAGCACCGTGGAGGCCATAGGCCCTAGGAAAGGTGAACTGGCCACCGAGGAGACGGTGCACTGTGGCTATTACCCCTCCGACTACAGCAAATCGAAGTATCTAGGCCTGTGCGAGGTCCAGAGGCTGGCGTCCGAAGGAGCGCCCGTGATCACGGTCATGCCGGGAGGCGTGTTCGGCCCCGAGGATCACAAGATCTATGGTCAATACATGTTGACGTTCCTGAACGGAAAGGCACCAGGCATGATATATCCAGATAGCGTCGGTTGTTTGTGCTACATCAAGGACGCGGTGGAAGGGCACATCCTAGCGACGAAGAACGGGAAGGTGGGGGAGAAGTATATCCTAATGACCAGCGGATGCACGGCCCGGGAGCTGTACGATACGATAGCTGATGTGGCCGGGATCCCGAGGATGAAGAGAGTCGTTCCTCCCGCGGTGGTCGGCATGGTGTCGTACTACCAGGCCGCGCAGGCGAGCCTGACCAAGAGACCGCCTCAGATCCCCAGGGGCCTGGTGAACATCATGAAGAGAGGCGGCGTGATGGTCGATAACTCCAAATCCATCAGGGAATTGGGAATCAAATATACCCCAATGGAACAGGCGATAAGGGAGACGGTAGAGTGGTACCGTGCGAATAGGCTGGCCCCTCCGGCACCATCACCAGATAGCAAGCCGAATGGCCAAGGACATTAAGGAAAAAATAAGGGTGCTCGAGCCGAAGCTCGTAAACGGTTTTATTCCACGAACCAAGGCTCGGAGGTGCGCGCCCAGCTCAGGATCTCGTAGTCGTTGAAGAACAGCTCGATCTCCCGCTTGGCCGACTCGGGACCGTCGGAACCGTGGATGAGGTTCCTGCCGGTCTGCTGCGCGAGGTCACCACGGATGGTGCCCACGGCGGCGTTCTGGGGATTGGTCGCGCCCATCATCGCCCTCATCGAGGCGATGGCGTTCTCACCCTCCCAGACCATCACGAGCACCGGACCAGAGGTCATGTACTCGATGAGGCCGGGGAAGAACGGCTTGCCCTTGTGCTCGGCGTAGTGGCGCTCCGCCAGTTCCTTGGGTATGCGCATGAACTTCATGGCCACGGGCTTGTTGCCCTTGACCTCGATGCGTCCCAGGATCTCACCCATGAGGCCGCGCTGGATGGCATCGGGCTTGAGCATGACGAAGGTGCGCTCCATCATGCCGCTCACTCCGACGGGGGCAGCGGCTTCTTGCTGGCCGGGGCTTTGCCCTTACGGGCCTTGCTGGCGGTGGTCTTCTTGATCTTCTCTTCGACCGGGGCGGCCTCAGCGGCCTCCTTGGGCGCGGCGGCGGCGAGGGCAATGTCCTTCTCCCTCTTGGCCGCGCGGGT
>Ga0183100_1000493_pt1 | contig 30991 bp, 24 predicted proteins | sample Biomet2_FD_127789 | JGI IMG/M metagenome (GOLD analysis project Ga0183100, IMG submission 127789) | Microbial communities from bioreactor (seeded with anoxic lake sediment) at LBNL, California, USA - Biofuel metagenome 2 | ecosystem: Engineered > Bioreactor > Anaerobic > Unclassified ... | reverse complement strand
TAACTGAGATACGCAAGCAAATCGACCTCTATTGTAGAGATAAAAACAAGAAAAGGAGGTCTTTAACAACGAATGAAAAGATGTGGTAAACTACCGAACTTCTATTGGCTGAATAGTTACCAATTGGATGCATCAACACGGGCTGAAAGTTTCATTGAACATTCACCCCGCTGACGGCGTAAACAATAATGAGGACAACTTTTCTTTACTCTGTAACGACATGGGGCTGAAAGCCTCCACAACAACCAACATTCCGTGGAAACTAACAGATACAACTTTCTATAAAGCTTTCTTTAAGGACATCATCCGCCTACGTGAAAGCGAAGGAGTAGACTTTTGGTGGTTAGATTGGCAACAATGGCTCACCGATAAAGATATAGCAGGGTTAGGTGAAACATTTTGGTGCAACCACGTATTTTATGAAGATATGCGCTTGAATCGCACAGACCATCGCCCTGTTATTTTCCACCGTTGGGGCGGCCTTGGCAGTCACCGTTACCAAATTGGTTTTTCAGGAGACTCTTGGGCTAATTTCCAAACGCTTGCATTCGAACCTTATTTCACTTCAACAGCATCAAACGTATGCTATGGCTATTGGGGACATGATCTTGGAGGACACCAACAATCAGGGGACAATGACCCGGAGCTCTATTTACGTTGGATACAGTATGGTGTTTTCACTCCTATTTTTCGCACACATGCCACTAATGCCAGCAACATTGAGCGTCGCATCTGGAAATTTCCGAATTTCCCTTTGATGCGCGAAGCCGTCAGACTGCGTTACAAACTCTTTCCCTATATTTATACGGCAGCTCGAGAAGCTTACGACAGTGGTATTTCCATTTGCCATCCACTCTATTATGACTATCCGGAAGAGACCAACGCCTACGACTATGAAGATGAATATATGTTCGGTAATGACATTTTTGTTTCACCAATCGTCACACGTTCCGGAAACGATCAAACGACAAAACATTCCATCTGGCTACCCGATGGAAAATGGTGGAACGTGTGCCGCTCTACCCTTGTAAATGGCAATGTGACATTTACAGATAACTATGCCCAAAGTGAAATACCCTACTTCTTTAAAGCAGGAAGCATCATCACAAATTACCCCATACAACGCAGCGTAACCATCCGTCCTGACACCATTATTCTTAAAGTTGTGCCCGGAGCAAATGGTCAAACTTCTTTCTATGAAGACGAAGGTGACACCGAAGGTTATAAGGACAGTGTCTTCACACTCACGCCACTTTCCCAGCAGCGCAATGGCAACACTGTAACCCTTCAGATAGGTGCGCGTATCGGTTCTTTCCCTGGAATGCCTACACAACGCAGTTATCGGATTGAGTTTATTGGGCAGGAGCACCCTGAAAACGTAAGCATAAACAATACAAACATTGATAACTGGACTTATAATGAAACTACCAAAACAATATCGATCATTGTCCCCACAACCTCATGCAGTACACCAACAAAAGTTGAAATAAAATCTGCAGAAGTAGCTGTTACCACCGTCACTGCAGAGAAACAAGACACAGACTTTACAGGAGGAGTAGAGCGAAATCAAAAAGTCCCTATATACTGGATTACCGGTAGCGCTGTTCCTGGAGGTATTCAACAACTTCAGAGCTTTCCAAATTCACAATATAAATTTGCAGGAACACTCTATCCGGGAGAATTGAAAGTTATAAACACCAATGGCATTACAGTGAATACCACCTACCTTACGCCAGCTACAGAAGATGCAAACGTCGTTAACAAAGGTACGACGTTTACGGCTTCAACTGATCATACGATAAAAGGCTGGACCATCTCCTATTCGGAAGCTCGATATAAATTCACAATCGACATGAATAATAAAACCTTGTCCGGAGAGTACTGCATTCCATGGCCTGAGTTATTTCTTGTAGGTGGTTGCGCCGAATGTGGTTGGACAGAAGGTAAAATGTTACCTCTCACTTGTAATGAAAATAATCCTTATTTATGGACTTGGACAGGAGTGCTCAAAAATCGCTCTGAAAACATTGAGCCAAAACGCTTTAAACTGATGGGACAAAACAGTTGGTCGCCAAAATCTATCCACCCATATACACAAGATGAGAACGTACGAACCTCTTCTCAATTCACGTTTAATGGAGATGACAATAAATGGCAAATTGGGGATGACGGATTTTACCGAATCACCGTCAATCTTCTCACAGAAGCTTTCAAATCCGAATATTTGGGAACAGAAACGGGCATCAAACCAATTGAGTTAGTCAATGATGTGCAAATCACTTCTGCATACCACACTATTATGGTGCGCAGCAGTGAAAATGTACAGGTCAAAATTTATAATGAGGCAGGCCAACAACTCGCAACAGACCAAGGTCAAAATATTGCCATCAATATGGACAAAAGCGGCTTTTATCTTGTCAAAGTTGCCGGAATGAAGGTAAATGCCTCAAAAAAAATTATGCTGCAATAATTAACATCTAGGACTTACTGTAACGTCGGATGGTTACAACAAACTCAAGTCCATACTTCTTACATTTAAAATCTCCAACACCTGGAACATCGCCAAAAGCTTCTGTCGAAAGAGGTTTGAGTCGCGCTATTTCATGTAGAGTCTTGTCACTGAAAACCACATATGGAGGATAGCCGAAACGGTCAGCCACTTGACGTCGCAGCAAGCGCAATTCCTCAAAGAGTGCAGCGTCTTCTTTTCCAGATCTGGACTTTTCTAATTGCTCCTGCATTGAAAGCAACTCACTTTGTTTGGCGCTTGCAGGAGACTTTTTTTTCTCAACAATAGGACGTCTGACAACACAAAGCGAAACTTGACGTCCTTTAAAAAGGACATCCCGTCCTTGTTCCGTAATTTTCAAATGATTGTCTTCATTATATGCTATTTCAAACAATCCCATCTGAAGCATTTGGAGAAGATATATATGCCAGTCGTAAGCTGGAACATCACGTCCAGCAGCAAAGGTTTTCAGTCTATCAAAACCTTTTAGTTTTATTTCTGGAGAATAATTTCCACGCAATATATCTATCAAAATAGAATATCCCACCTTTTCTTTCGCACGAGCCATCGCGCTCAGAGCTTTTTGGGACAATACAGTACCATCAAAGGCTTGTGGTGGGTTATTACAGATGTCACAATTATGACAATTCTCAGAAGAAACCTCTCCAAAATAATTCAGCAGTATTCTACGGCGACAAACCACAGCTTCTGCATACTCCTGCATACGGTGAAGACGTTCCAGATTGATCGACGCCTGGCCGCTCTCACGCGCAAAATTCGACAACTGCATCATATCACCATAGGTGTAAAACAATAAAGTATCTGCTGGCAAACCGTCTCGCCCAGCACGTCCTATTTCCTGATAAAAATTTTCAATACTTTTAGGCAAATTATAGTGAATGATCCAGCGAATATTGCTTTTGTCGATACCCATGCCGAAAGCAACCGTAGCACAAATAACTTGTACATTGTCATGAACAAAAGATTCTTGTACCTGTGTGCGCATTTCCACTGTCAATCCAGCATGATAAGGCAGACAGGAAATGCCATTTTCTGAAAGCAACTTCGAGGTAGATTCAACTATTTTACGACTCAGACAATAAATAATGCCACTCTGATTTTTATGTTCCCGTATAAAAGCCAGGATCATTTTATTTTTCGGTTTCTTTGCTAAACCCTCTACAACAGAAAGACTGAGATTGGGTCGGTCAAAACTAGAAATAAACACTTTCGGATTATGCAGGTTCAACTGTTTCAAGATATCCAAACGCGTTACTTTATCAGCTGTTGCGGTCAAAGCCATCATCGGAACATCGGGAAACTCATCACGCAAATGACGCAATTCCATATAGTCAGGTCTGAAATCATGCCCCCATTGACTCACACAATGGGCCTCGTCGATGGCAAAAAGATTAATCTTAAGGTCATGCAATAAATATGGGGCGCGCGCTAAAGCATTTTCAGGCGACATATAGAGTAATTTTACGTGCCCATTCAGACAATCACGCACGACACTTATACTTTCATTCTCGTTCTGGGAACTATTCAATGCAGCAGCAGGCAGGCCTGCAGACCGCAACCCATCCACCTGATCTTTCATCAGTGATATAAGCGGTGAAATGACAATCGTGACCCCATCCATTAAAAGTGCCGGAAGTTGGTAACAGATACTTTTGCCACCTCCCGTTGGAATGAGTACCAAACAATCACGACCAGACAACGCACTCTGTACAATTTCCTCCTGATGCGGCCTAAATAATGTATAACCGAAGTTTTTCTTCAGCGCTTCTTGTAAAGACAAATGGTTCATTACAAAGCAAATTTACCATTTTCGTTTTATTGAAACAAATTGAAACAACGAAAAGTTCAAAAAGCAAGGGTAAAACACAGGTCTTTCTATTTTTCCACAAAAAATACCGACTTCAATTCGCCATTCTTTCATTTTTGAGTAACTTTGCGAGACATATATATAAGGTAGTGACAACAACACAAACGAAAAAAAAGACTCCCCATACGCCAGAGTATCTTTCGCGCATGAATACAGATACAGCGGAAGATCTTTACATTCGTATCATGAACGAAATTGCTGTCAAGAAACGATATCTCGATCCTACATTCACAGCGAGACAATTAGCTGAAGACCTACAAACCAACACGCGTTATATCAGCGCGCTGATGTCCTTACGTTTTAACGGCACATTCAACGCCACCATTAACCATTTCCGAATAAAACGCGCCATTTTCTTCATGAAAGACAAACGTTATGAAGAACTCACCTGTGAGGAAATCGGCCTCACTTGTGGATTTTCCAATCGTCAAAGTTTTTATTCCGCATTCAATAAAGATATGGGAATGACTCCGGCAGCTTACAGAAAGAATTTAAATAATGGACAAAAATAATTTTATGAAATTTAAAACATTCACACTCATGATAATAGCAGGGACGATGTCGATGGCAAGCACGGCACAGACTACAGACAATTTTAAATACAACGATGAAAAATTTGCAGATATCCAAATGTTACGTTATAAAGCAGCAGGATTTGATGAACTGACATTGAAACAAAAAAAATTAGTTTATTATTTGCAAGAAGCAGCACTCGAAGGACGTGACATTCTTTTTGACCAAAACGGGGCATACAACCTACGCATTCGCAAAATGTTGGAAACAGTTTACACTGACTGGAAAGGCGATCGCAATAGTGCCGACTTTAAAGCCATGGCAGAATACTTAAAACGCGTATGGTTTAGCAATGGTATTCACCATCATTATGGCTCTGCTAAGTTTAAACCAACGTTTTCTCAAGTATTTTTTCGCAAAGCACTTAAAACTGTAAGCTCGAGCAAATTACCTTTAAGTAAAGGACAAACTGTAGACCAGCTTTGTGATATTGTGTTTCCTATCATGTTTGACCCATCGATTATGCCTATGCGTGTAAATCAAAAAGACGGAGACGATCTTATTCTCACTTCCGGGGAAAATTATTACGGAAAAGGTATCACGCAAGCTGAAGCGGAAGAATTCTATTCCAATATGCGCGATAAAAATGATCCAGAACCCGTAATGTACGGACTCAATTGCCGTCTGGTAAAAAGGGATGGAAAACTACAAGAACAAAAATGGATTACAACAGGGCTTTACGGAAAAGCTTTGACAAAGATTGTTTTCTGGCTGAAAAAGGCTCTTCCCTTCGCAGATACAGAAGAGCAAAAAGCCGTGATCGCAAAACTCATCGAATATTATCAAACCGGAGATCTCAAAAACTTCGACCAATATAATATTCTGTGGGTCAAAGACACAAAAGGACTTGTAGACTTCACTAACGGATTTACAGAAGTTTACGGTGATCCCTTAGGTATCAAAGGCAGCTGGGAATCCATTGTGAATTTTAAGGATTTAGCAGCTACGGAGCGCACAGAAAAACTAAGCAAAAACGCACAATGGTTTGAAGATCACTCCCCAGTAGACCAACATTTCAAAAAAGAAGAATGTAAAGGTATTTCGGCCAAAGTCATCACAGCAGCCATCTTGGCAGGTGACCTTTACCCTTCTACAGCCATTGGCATCAACCTCCCGAATTCAAATTGGATTCGCAAGGAATATGGTTCAAAAAGTGTAACCATCGGAAACCTGACTGATGCCTATAATAAAGCAGCTCATGGAAATGGCTTTGGAGAAGAATTTATCATCGACCAAGCCACGCGCGATTTGATTAACGAATATGGTGACGCCTGCGACGACCTGCACACAGATCTGCACGAATGCCTAGGACACGGTTCCGGCAAAATGCTTCCTGGTGTTTCTGACGACTCTCTGCGCGCATACGGTTCCACAATAGAAGAAGGACGTGCTGACTTGTTTGCCCTTTACTATTTGGCAGATCCCAAATTAGTGGAATTGGGACTTGTACCCAATAAAGAAGCATACAAATCAGAATTCTACACTTACATGATGAATGGCTTACTCACCCAATTAGTGCGCATCAAGCCAGGAGACAACATTGAAGAAGCCCACATGCGCAACCGAGCCTTTATAGCAAATTGGGCTTATGAGCAAGGCAAAACCGAAAACATTGTTGAATTGGTTCGCCGTGATGGTAAAACGTATGTTCGTATTAACAATTATGAAGCCCTGCGAAATCTTTTTGGAAAATTACTAGCCGAAGTACAGCGAATTAAGAGCGAAGGCGACTTTCAAGCAGCCAGAAAGCTTGTGGAAACTTACGGAGTTAAAGTAGACCCCACAATTCACAAGGAAATTCTGGAACGTTATGCAAAACTGAATATTAGCCCATATAAAGGGTTCATTAACCCTTTATACGTAGTTGAAAAAGATAAACAAGGCCATATCACAAATGTAAAAGTAACTTACGGAGAAAGTTATGATCACCAAATGCTCCGCTACAGCCACGATTACGCAACCCTGCCATTTATCAACGAATAATGAATCCAGAAACTTCTGAAAAAATTCAAGAACTAAAACGCGATTTTCACGCCATGATGAACGGCGTTGTTAGTAGTTCTCTTCGAGAAAAAGGGTTGCATTACAGGGTTATCTATGGTGTAGAATGGAATCGTCTGGTACAGCTCAGTCAAGAACTAGGTAAAGATCAGAAACTGGCTGAAGATCTTTGGAAAGAAGACATACGAGAATGTCGTCTCCTCGCCGGACTTGTACAACCCGCAGATACATTTCTAGCCGAGACAGCTGATATCTGGATAGAAAGCATGCATTATCCAGAAGAAGCTCATTATACGGTGTTCGCTCTCTTTCAGCATCTACCTTATGCCTCCGAAAAAGCCTTTTTCTGGATAGCCGATTCTCGCGAAATGTTTCAGCTATGTGGTTGGTTGCTACTTTCCCGTTTATTTATGAGAGGTGCCCCACTGAACCAGCGTTCGGAAGACGAATTCGCTGATCAGGCAGAAGCTGCCCTTAGCAGTACAAATCTTCATATCCGCAATGCAACGCAAAACGCGGTTTTCAAATACGCTCAAATTGGAGAGCGGGAAGAGCACCGCGTAGCTAAAATTCTCAAATTATGCAATTTTTAAGATCTTTGAAAGGTTCCATGTACTATAAAAGTCTAACTTTGCATCATATAGGAGTACATCTATTGACTCCTCTGAGATAGATTCACATTCAAACAAATAACCATATTTATTATGAAATCAGGAAAAGTCGATGCTCTTTTAGGCATTGTTTTCGGAGATGAAGGAAAAGGAAAAGTAGTAGACTATTTTACACCGCAATATGATGTAATAGCCCGCTTTGCAGGAGGTCCTAACGCCGGCCACACCATTATTTTTGACGGAAAAAAATTTATTCTTCGCTCTATTCCATCTGGAGTTTTTGATACACATAAAATCAATATTATCGGTAACGGTTGTGTTTTGGCTCCGGACCTTTTTCAAGCCGAAGCCAACGAGCTTGAAAGTGCTGGTTATTCACTGAAAGAGCGCCTTCATATCAGTAAACGTGCGCAGCTCATTCTGCCCACACATCGTTGTCTGGACCGTGCCTACGAAACCCTAAAGGGCAAAGGAAAAATTGGAACTACAGGTAAAGGCATCGGTCCAACTTATAGTGACAAAGCTGCACGTGTAGGGCTCCGCGTAGGCGACATTCTCAATAATTTTGATGAAAAATATGCAGCATTGAAAGCTCGTCATGAACGCATTCTACATGATCTTCATTTCGATTATGATATTACTGAAGAAGAACAGAAATGGATGGCCGGAGTAGAATATATGCGCCAATTTCAACTAACTGACAGCGAAGTAGAAATCAATGCTTTTTTGGATAATGGCAAAAGCGTTCTTGCAGAAGGAGCACAAGGAACTCTCCTTGACATTGACCACGGAACCTATCCTTTTGTAAGTAGCTCCAGCACTACCTGTGGTGGTGTTTGTACCGGATTGGGCATTGCTCCATCTCGCATTGGTGAGGTCTTTGGCATTTTTAAGGCTTATTCCACACGTGTCGGTGCGGGACCATTTCCTGTAGAACTTTTTGACAAAACAGGTGATACACTACGTAACATCGGTCACGAATATGGAGCTGTAACGGGGCGCAACCGCCGTTGTGGTTGGATAGATCTTGTAGCATTGAAATATGCTGTCACCATTAATGGCGTCACTCAGCTCATTATGATGAAGAGCGACGTTCTGGACGACTTCAAAACAATCAAAGCCTGCACAGCCTATCAAAAAAATGGACAAACGTTCACAACTATGCCATACGACACGGAAGGCTGCGATGCAGTTTATGAAGAACTTTGCGGTTGGCAATGCGATCTTACAAAAATGACAGACGAAGAAGCATTCCCGCAAGCTTTTAAAGATTACATAGCGTTTATTGAGGCATATGTCAAGGTACCTATAAAAATTGTTTCCGTTGGTCCTGACCGCACCGCTACAATTGTTCGCAAATAAACATTTTCAGGCAGTCGAATAACTTTTATTTCGATCCAAGCAAACTACTGCATTTTTTAATCATAGACTTTCATCATGATACACTTTGACAGATTTATCATGATGAAAGTTTTTTAACCCACTCAGAAATCAAATTCAATATAAAGAAATAGGCTATTTTTAGTCACATCAGAATAAAACAATCCAAGATTTGCACTTTTTAGGATAGGCCACATAAAAAGTAATAAAAATTAGCGTCGAAATAAACTAATTTTGGCTACATTTGCGAGCTGAAAAGAATAACAGAAATGACAGATCGACTTATTCAAATAACGAACGGACGCATTTTAACCCCAGCAGGATGGTTAAAAGGAGGTTCTGTTGTAGTCAATCATCATAAAATAACTGAAATTCAGAAAACGGAGAACCAAATTGAAGGGGCTACATTGATAGACGCTCATGGAGGGGATATCGTACCTGGCGGCATTGATCTTCACATTCATGGTGGAGGCGGACGAGACTATATGGAAGGTAATGAAGAAGCTTTTCGAGAAGCCATTCACGCCCATATGATAAACGGCACCACAGCTATTTATCCTACGCTTTCTTCGTCCAGTGTTCCCATGATTGAAAAGGCTATTGCCACAGCCGAAAAATTAATGGCAGAACCTAACAGCCCCATTCTCGGTCTTCACTTAGAAGGCCCTTATTTTAATCCAGAAATGGCTGGAGGGCAACTCCCCGAATATATTACACCTCCCATCAAACGAGATTACGAACACATCGTCAACAGTACCAAAGTCGTAAAACGTTGGGACGAAGCCCCAGAGCTCCCTGGAACAGAAGAATTTGGTCGATTTTGTACAGAACACGGAGTCATGGCTGCCATTGCCCATACCAAAGCAGAATATACAGATGTCAAGAAAGCCTGGGAATGTGGTTTCCGTCATGCCACACACTTTTATAATGCCATGACAGGTTTTCACAAAGTCCGCGAATACAAACACGAAGGTACAGTAGAAAGTGTTTACGCCATTCCCGAGATGACCGTAGAGATGATTTCTGACGGTATCCACGTTCCGCCTGCTATTTTGCGCATGATTTATTTGGTAAAAGGCATTGAGCGCACCGCCCTTATCACAGATGCCCTGTCTGTATCTGCCAGTAATTGCAACAAAGCTTTCGATCCACGCGTCATTATTGAAGATGGCGTCTGCAAACTAGCCGACCATTCTGCCCTTGCAGGCAGTATTGCCACCATGGAGCGATTAGTCAACACGGCTGTTACAAAAGTAGGTATTCCGATGGCCGATGCCATCAGAATGACTTCCGAAACGCCTGCACACATCATGCATGAAGACCATCACAAAGGCACTTTACGTCCAAATTTCGATGCTGACATCGTTATCTACGATTTAAATGTACGCCTTCAATTTGTCATGCAAATGGGCCAAATTGTTCGTAATGATCTCGTAAAAAAATAGTTCATTTATAATCCGGTAATCTTATTTTCTGGATCAATTTTTCCAGTATGATTTTTAAAAAAATAGAATTGGAAATCATAGAACTTGTTCTATTTGTTATCCCAGGTCCCTTGTGGGCACAATCTACCCTGACCGATTTACCTAAACGTATTTACGTTGAAAACAATGAAAAAAGTTCTCACGTACAAGGTGTTGCTGTAGACACAAAACGCGGGTATGCTTATTTTTCTTTTACCACAAAACTTATAAAAACCGATTTGCAAGGCCATTTAATTGGTTCTGTCACCGGACTCACCTGCCATTTGGGATGCATCGATTTAGATACCAAAACAGGCAAACTCTATGCATCCATAGAATATAAAGATGACGAAATCGGTCGTGGCATTCTACAGCAAATGGGACGTCAATTAGATAAACGTGAAAACACTTTTTACATAGGAATTTTCAATACAGAGAATATCACCAGGCCCAATATTTCAGCAGAATCTGGAGACGTAATGAAAACCATTTTCCTGCCTGAAGTTGTAAAAATGTATGAAGATTCCGTTTTCTGCAACGGACACCTAGTACCTCATCATTATGGTTGCAGCGGCATCGACGGCATTGCTCTCGGACCTCAATTCGGTAAAACAACTGGCAAGTCCTTTCTAAATGTTGATGTAGCCATTTATGGCGACACCACAAGACGCGACAACGACTACCAACTTTTACTTCAGTTTGATCCGATAAAAATTGAAAAATTTGCTTTGCCATTGGATCAAAGCCATCCCCATCACTCCGGTCCCCTTCATGCATCACAACGCTACTTTGTCTATACCGGCAACACGAGTTATGGCATTCAGAACTTGAAATATGATCCAACTTCACATTTTTGGTTTGCAGCCGTTTATCCAGGTCAAAAAGCTCAATTCCATAATTTTCAACTATTTGCCATTGATGGGAACAAAAAGCCTGTTAAACAAATATTAAAAAGCGACAAACCAGAAAAAGCCCGCGTACTTTTCCTCGCCGAATCCGGATGCCAAAGTTACCAACAAGACATTTACGGTTGGGATTTTAATTTAGGTTCTACCGGCATCGCTCCTATCGGAAATGGATTGTTTTATATTTCCAGGGATGGATCTACGAAAAAAGGACACCAATTTTGCGATCTACGTCTTTACCGTTGGACAGGAAACGCAGAAAAACCTTTTGAAGAAATCAAATAATTCCAAATCTATTTTGTTTTTACTAACTCAAATATATACTTGGTGACACGTAGTGTTTCTTTTATGACGCAATGCGTCATAAAAGAAACACACTGCATCACAAAAAAAACGCAGTGCGTCACTAACTCTATAAGGTCTTATGTTGAAAAATGTCAGACATAACAAGAAGAAAACTTCACGAATATTTTATAATCACGAAAAGTCAAAAAAACCATTTTTTCAAACGAGATACACAAAACTGCCCATTAAACCTCCAAATTTTGAAGAATAATCTATTTCAAGTATTTGCTAAAAAATTTCCAAACCTCTTCTCCCGTATCCATGTCGTCTGTAAACCAGCAATGAGGAGCACCAACAACTTGGTCCAGCCAAACTTCAACACCCGCTGTGCCACCAACAAAACGATGATGTATCACATAATGACCATTGGTAGGAGATTTCCCAGCTACCGTGTCAGTCAATTCCTGTGTGCAACGGTTTTTAGCCACCAAATAGCCTACAGCTAAAGGCACCGGCATATAAGCCCCCCATCCACCTGCATTTGTCAAATCGCCCGTCCACTCTGAAGTACGGTCCTCTGTGCCATGTATTTCCAAAAAAGGAATAGATCTGGGAACATTCAGCTGTCGATACATCCAAACAAGTGTAAGTCCGGCAATGGAACCAAAAGCTTTAAATACAGTCTGGTCGCTATAAGCCAACAAATAGCACATTTCGCCTCCATTCGACATACCGGTCAAAAAAGTATTCTGTTTGCTCAGATTATACTTTTTCTGTACGATTTGAGCCATACGGCATAATGCCTTCACATCATTAACTTTCCATCCTTCTTGAAAAGGATAACCCACATTCCAACTTCTTACCTTTTTGGGATCCATAAGTCCCTGAGGAACACACAGCGCAAATTGATGACGCAGTGCAGCACTATTCATCCACGTGTTTACATCTCCATTTCCACCGTATCCATGTATCACAAATACCAATGGTGCCTGCGCAGATAGATTTTCTGGTAAAAACATTTTAAAATAGCGCATCTCACCATCTATTTTAGCAGAATCATCCACAACACGCTGCGCCTTCATATGCATAGACACAGCCAAAGCAAATAGCACAAGCACGACCTTCCTTACAAACCTTTTCATTTTTATGTTTTCTCTATCAATTTAGTACTTACTTTAGCGTTATTTTGACGCCACATATTCATAACAGCCCACATCACTCTGTCCGTTTTTCAGACGCAAAACACCCAAACGATCGTATGGATAATAACTTTCTGTAACAGCTATATCGGCCATACCTATAGCTTGCGATTTGGGCACCAAATCAAAGTTGAAAATAAGCGCATCTTCATTAAACTTTTGGAAATTGCCTTCGCGGCAGACTTTATTATTCTCATTATCCCAAACACACTTCTCTACCCTGTCATCATCTTTAATTTCGGGCGTATTAAGTAGACAATTATAAAATCCATAATTAAATGCAACATCCTGAAACTTCTGAGATTTCTCACCCATAATCTCATCCTGTGAATAGCCTGTAATAAGACAGTTGCGAAAATAAGCACGAACGAGGGGATATGCTGTTTGATGATATTCATTAGTATACAGTAGAGAAGCACCACGAAAGCCTGAAAACGGATAAAAATTGGCAATCGTACAATGGATAAAATCAGCATCACCCCCACAAAGATTTACACAATTACCTGCCGCATTCGTAATCTGGCTGTTTCCTATAAAAATTTTGGAGGCAAAGGCGCGAAGACAATCTCCACCCATATTATGAACGATACTGTTTTCCAAATATAATTTCTCTTTTGTCACATCGGAAGAATCGCAAACGATTCCATCATATCCACTATGAATATCACAATAGTTGAGATGGTTACCATAACTATTTTCAGTAAAGTGTATACCCTGCCACTGATTGGAAACACGGTCATACGGTTGATTAACAAACATCAAATCCGTACGGTCTCCACGCAACAAAACCGGATTCTGTATAGTTCCAACCGCATGCAATGAACCATCCACCCGAAGACAAGCATTACTGTGAAAATAATATCGCGTTCCTGCTGCAAGAGTCAGAGTTGCTCCTTGATCCACAGTCAGACTGTCGGGAACCAGATACGGACGCCGGGCAGACAATATGGTATCCTTCTTGATGTGCACCCCACGCAAGACTATCACATCCTGAATACTTGCCGTTAAAACCACCTTTTGTTTAATGCCATTCGCCAATGTAAAGATCAAATTTGCAGACATTTCAACAGGATCATCAACATCGGTCAGTCTGGGTGTAAGCTCTACAAACACTCGCAGACTGTCCTTCGTTCGACAGTCAATACTCTCCTGAAGTCCATTATTAATATATATGCCATCTACATTGACGCGGAATCCATAACTCTCTCCACTTTCAAACCCCACGTCAGTAATGCTCACTCCGTCTGTATTACGATTATAAATCATAAAATATCGGGTTGCCGTCCCCACGCCTGCAAGAACGGTATCCATTTTAATCGTATCTTTTGAAAATGCAAGTTTGTCGCCTTTCAACGTTTCAAACTTTTCTTCACTCATGCATGAACCAAAAACAAACGCCGCCAAAAAGATCAGACTTATTTTAAAATATTTCTTTTTCATAATTATTCAGCCCTTTGTGATTAAAGCTTCAATATGGTAAAAAACGTTTGGTTAGGGATTTTATTTTACAACTGCGGCCATTTTCAAAAAAGAACGATACAGGAACTCCCTGCACCGTTCTTTTTATTTTTACTGTTGAGGAATATTTTTCAGAACTTCTTGCAAATGATCCCAAACCATTTGAACCGTAGGAATCAACAAACGCTCATCTGGCGAATGAACCCCACGCAATGTCGGGCCAAACGAAACCATGTCCATTTCGGGATATTTCTCACTAAACAAGCCACACTCCAGCCCCGCATGAATAGCCCTTACAATAGGTTTGTGACCAAAAAGACGCTCATAAGCATCAACTGTAATTTGCAGTAACGGGCTGTCCGGATCAAGATGCCATCCAGGATAGCCAGTATTTACTTCAGTCCGCGCTCCTGCCAAATCAAACACCGACCGCACGGCATCACAAGCAGCGAGACGCTTGCTCGTCAAATTACTACGTTGCATGGTCTCAACACAAATGACTTTCCCCTTTAACCGTACACTGGCCAAATTAGATGAAGTTTCCACAAAATTGTCGATATCCTGACTCATCGCAAACACTCCATTCTGTACACCAACGAGAGATTTTATCAATTTGTCTGTTACAGATTTTTTGATGACTTTTTCTACTGCCGAAACACTTTCCAATTCAAAAGTCATCATTCTCTCTGTCACTTCATACTCCTCTTCAAATTCCGCTGTCATTACATTGAAATCTGCACGCACATTCTCCTTAAACCTGCTTGGAACACAACAAACCACATATCCATCACGTGGAATGGCATTATGCAATCCTCCACTCTGGATTTCAGACAAACGCACGTCATATTTACTCATCATATTAAATAAAAGACGTGCCAAAAGAATGTTTGCATTTGCACGTTTCTTCTCAATATCATCGCCAGAATGACCTCCCACCAATCCTTTAATCTGCATTTTGAAGAAGAAACTGTCAATCGGCGCATCTTCAAATTCCACATCGAAATAAGCTTCCGTGTTCGCACCGCCCGCACAACTAATAAAAATTTGTCCTTCGTCTTCAGAATCAAGGTTAAGCAAATATTTACCAGTCATGAAACCAGGTTTAAGGCCAGATGCACCGCCCAAACTCGTTTCTTCGGCACGCGTAAACAAACATTCAATCGGTCCGTGCTGAATGTTGTCATCAGCCAAAAGAGCCATTTCCATCGCAACACCAATACCATCATCGGCACCCAGTGTTGTACCTTTAGCTCTCATCCATTCTCCATCTATTTCAGTTTGAATGGCCTCTTTTTCAAAATCAAAATCCAATCCAGCTACTTTTTCACAAACCATATCCATATGGCTCTGAATAACCGTTGTAGCAAGTTTTTCATAACCTTTCGAAGCCGGCTTGCGAATTAAGACATTGCCCGTTTCGTCTGTCAGAGATTCAAGTCCCAAATTCTTACCATAATTAACCAAAAAATCCATCATCTTATCTTCTTTGTTCGACGGACGTGGAATTTGATTGACTTCTGCAAAACAGTCGAAAACTATTTTCGGCTCTAAATTTGACTTTTCCATATTATTTCTTTTTTTTCTGTTTCATCTAGTCATACAAAAATAATCATTTCTTAGTTCACCACCAAACTTTCCGTCATTCCCTTATTAACTAGTTTTCATTTTATTCAAAACAGCAGTCTATCAACACTTCATTGCGATTATAATTGTACTTTTGCAAAACAAAATCTTTTAAATCACGATGAAATACATGCGCTTTTTCCTACTTCTTTCTTCCTGTCTTGCTTTTTTCTCCACGACACCGTTACAAGCAGATATTCTCAATCAAGTAGTGTGCACCATGGGATCAGGTGGAGATGGGCGCGTCATTCCCATGGCTGCAGCTCCATTCGGCATGGTGGAACTGGGACCCGACACCTACTTTTCAGGTTCAGGCTATCATTACAACCACACAGCCACCTACGGATTCAGTCATACCCATAAATCAGGAGGTGGAGGCACTGATTTTCAAGATATCCTTTTTCTACCTCTCACCGGAAACAAATGGAGCAACATTGACCAACTTCCGTCTCAAATCACTTCCAATTTTTCACATACCGACGAAATTGCTCAACCGGGATATTACCGTTTGCTTTTGAAAGACTTCTCCATCAATGCTGAACTCACTGCTACTTCTCGTTGCGGCATGCATCGCTATAGTTATCCCGACCACTCTTCGCGTTTTCTGTTGGTCAATCTCAAAAGCGGCAGTGAGAACTCTACTACCATCTATGAAGATGAAAATTTTGACACGGTGCACTATTCTTCTTTGGAATGGGTAGACAAACGCACCATACGTGGATGTCGCATTTCCAACGGTTGGTGCCCCGAGGAACATGTCTATTTTTACGCCCGCTTTTCACAGCCCATACAAACTTTTCGCTTATTCAGTCATCTCCACCTTCAACAAGGACAAAGATTTGCCGAAGGTACCGACATTCGCGCGCTCCTCTCCTTTGACTCTTCCTCCAAACCCATTGAAATTGCTGTCGGCATCTCTCCCGTCAGCATGAACGGCGCCAAGCTCAATCTGCAAAAGGAAATCGGCCAGCGCTCTTTTGACGCCGTCAGAAAAGCTACGCAACAATCTTGGCGCCAGCAATTATCCGCACTCCAAATTGAAGGCGATTCCGACTTGACAAAGACTTTCTACAGTTGCCTTTACTTTGCCCAACTCTATCCGCAGCTCTATTCAGACGTCGACGGCAGCTATCGCAGTTCTGACAAACAGGTATATCAAGGTAAGCGACGTTATTTTGCAGGAGTGTTGGGACTTTGGGACACTTTCAGGGCCCAAGACCCTCTCATTGTCCTCCTTCATCCCGACATTACGCGCGATTTGATGCAAACATTTTTGGAGCACTTCCGCCATTGTGGTCAACTGCCCATTTGGACACTTGCTGGTCAGGAAAACATGTGCATGATTGGTTATCACTCTATGCCGGTCATTGCCGATGCTTACGCCAAAGGCATTCGCAGTGATTATGATGTCCGTGCCCTTTACGACGCCATGAAGATTTCCGCCAATCGGGATACTTTCGGTTTTTTCCTGAAAGATTATCGCGGAGCCCGTCTCTATAAACATTATCACTACTGTCCCTGCGACAGCGAAATCACCTCGGCATCCAAGACTTTGGAGTATGCTTACGACGACTGGTGCATTGCCCAAATGGCCCGCATGCTGGGACGTTCCGAAGATTATCACTATTATCTGAAACGCGCCGCTTTCTATCGCAACGTGTTCGACCCCTCCACCATGTTTATGCGCGGGCGTAACGCAAACGGCAGCTGGCGCACGCCTTTCGACCCATTCCTCTCGAACCACTATCATGAAGGTGACGATTTCTGCGAAGGTGATGCCTGGCAATGGACTTTCTTCGTACCTCACGACGGTAAAGGACTCATCAACCTTTTTGGCAGCCGACAGCGATTCGTTTCTAAGCTGGATTCTCTCTTCATTACGTCCTCCGAACTGCACGGTGCCCATGTTGCCGGCGACATCACCGGCTTAATCGGGCAATATGCTCACGGCAACGAGCCCAGTCATTCCACCATCTACATGTACAATTATGCCGGAGAGCCCTGGAAAGCCCAGCGCCTCATTAGTCAAGTTGTTCATACGCTCTACAACACCTCGCCGGATGGCTTCTGCGGTAACGACGATACGGGACAGATGTCCTCGTGGTTCATTTTTTCCTCCATGGGTTTTTATCCCGTCACCCACGGCACCGGAATCTATTTTTTGGGAGCCCCGCAATTGCGGAAAGTTCTTCTTCATCATACTCACGGTACCCTCACCATCCTGGCCCCAAAGGCTTCCCGCAGCAATTGCTACATTCAGTCGGTGACGTTCAACGGCAAACCTTATTCCAAGTCGTGGATTCGCCATGACGATTTGTTTCACGGCAACGTCACCATCCACTTTGAGATGTCTTCACAACCAAACAAGCAATGGGGCAGCAATACGGCAGATTTGCCCCCTTCCATGACTGACGAAGAAATTTCCCATTAAAATTGTCTGCCCTCATTTTCAATATTTTCACGCTCGCGCCTTCTGCCCGCCAAACCATTAAAGAAATTTAGATTTTTTCTTTTTGAATGTATCATAACTTACACTACCTTTGCACTTCAAAATCATATCATGCTCAAACTCCTTCTTCCGGCCATCCTCATCGTTGCCATCTCGATTGCGTTTCTTGCGATACGCCTTTTGTATGGAAAGAAAAATTTCGTCAGTCCCCACATCTATGAAAACAAGGCCCTCAAGAAAAAAGGCATTTTATGTGCTCTAATGCAGGATGAACTTCAAAGACACAACAATGATCTGGGTATCTAAATAATATTAATCACGAAAATTAACAACGAACATATGAAACATTTTTCTTCTCTTTTAGGTATTTCTCTAATAATGGTCACAACCATTACAACGAGTTGCGGTAAACAAGAAAATTCCGCAAAAACCACACTAAAAGGTGATGCTGCCACTGAAAACACAAAAATTGCTTACGTGGACGTAGATTCACTGATGAAACAATATCAGTATTGTATTGATTATTCTGCTATTCTTAAAAAGAAAACAGAAACTATACAAAACACATTGCGCAGCAAAGGTCTGGCTCTGCAAAAGCAGGCTGCAGAATTTCAGAGCAAAGTACAGTCGGGAGCCTACACTCGAGAACAAGCTGAAAGCGTTCAAACATCTCTGCAAACTAAACAGGCACAGCTCCAAAATCTCCAGCAAAGCCTTGCTTCGGAATATGAAAAGGAGCAGGATAAATATAACAATGCCCTTCGCGATTCTTTACGTAGTTTTCTAAAAGTCTATAATAAAACTTATGGCTATACGTTTATTATCAGTAAGGCTGGAGACAACATTCTGCTTGCAGATGAAAAATATGATATCACCGAAGATGTAATCAAGGGACTCAACAAACGTTATACATCATCTGAAGGTATTAAAAAATAATTTTGAACTTACGATTTAAAAGCTCCGTAAAACCAAAATTTACGGAGCTTTTTATCAAAAAAATAAGCTTCTTTTTTTTTACGCACGAATTCACACACTTCGATAATTGAGAAACTTATCAACATGTCAGGAAATAGTTCATCCATTTGAATTTGAATTTCATATCACATTAAAAATATTCGGTTCATTTCAACACATTGTCTTATAGACTATTTTTAGTCCAAAGATTGTTAAACATGTGGCCCGTATTTATTTAATTCTTAAATTTGTCTTTGTTAATCAGAAAACAAAGACAACAATGAAAGATGAGATAACCATCCGCTGCATAAATACAGGCGAAAGAAAGAAAGTACCTGCCGGGAGTTCTCTTTATACTATTTATCAAGCGTTTAAACCCTTAAACATAGGAAACGTCACCAATGCAAAAGTTAATAATGTGATCGAAGGTCTGCGCTATGTAGCCTTTAACGACAAGGACGTAGAATTTCAGGACATCAGTTATCCTTCAGGAATGCGCACCTATACACGTTCACTTTTCTTTGTTTTAAGCCAAGCCGTTCATCAGGTACTCCCAGGAGAAGATATTTGTATCGAAGCGCCCGTATCTAACGGTTACTATTGTCGTCTGCGTCCTTTTCGGAATATTGAAGAAAGCGAGATTGAGGCAATCCACCAACGGATGGACGAAATTATTCAGAAAAATTTACCTTTCAAACGGTTAGTTTGTCCTACACAAGAGGCCATTAAACTTTTTGAAGAGCAGGGTATGTATAGTAAGGTGAAATTACTTGAAACCTGCCATACACTTTACTCCTTTTATTATACCTTAGACGGTCATCCTGACTATTACTACGGGTCCCTCCTAATGAACACTGGGCAACTTAATCTATATGGTCTGATGCGCTACAACGAAGGACTTTTGCTTCGCATACCAGACCCTGAAAACCCCTCTCAACTCAGGCCTCTCATTAAGCAGGAAAAAATGTTAGATGTCTTTCGAGACCAACATCATTGGCAAGAAATCATGGGAGTTCGCACAATTGGGGAACTTAATGAAGCTTGTGAACAAGGTATGACATATGAACTTATCAATGTATCCGAAGCCCTGCAAGAGAAAAAAATTTGCCATATTGCAGAAGAAATACAGCGTCATCCTGAGGTACGCATTGTTCTTATTGCTGGACCTTCTTCAAGCGGGAAAACCACTTTTTCAAAACGATTGTGTGTGCAACTGATGACTTGCGGAATCAAACCTTTTCCATTTTCTATGGACCAATACTTTATAGACCGTGATAAAACGCCACGTTTAAAGAACGGCGACTACGATTTCGAATCCATTGATGCTCTCAATATTCCACTATTGGAAGAAAATTTGCAAGACCTTTTTGACGGAAAAGAAGTAGAACTGCCCAAATATAATTTTCAAACAGGCAAAAGCGAGCTTGGTGGAAAAAAAGTAAAACTAAAGGAACGCACCGTGATTATTATGGAAGGTATTCACGCCCTGAATCCAAAACTAACAGAAAATATCAGCGACGTCATCAAATATAAAATCTATGTATCAGCACTAACAACCATTCTCCTCGACAATCATAACTATATTTCCACAACTGACAATCGCTTACTTAGGCGTATCGTACGAGATTTCAAATATCGCGGATACTCCGCAAAAGAAACCATCCAACGTTGGCCTAGTGTTGCAGAAGGTGAATATAAATGGATTTTCCCTTTTCAAGAGAACGCCGATGTAATGTTTAATTCTGCTCTTCTTTTTGAATTGGCCGGATTACGTAACCAAGCTCTCCCATTGCTCGAAATGGTTCCCGAAGATGTTCCAGAATATTCTGAAGCCTTTCGCCTCCGCAAGTTTCTCCGCTACATCCAACCCATACAAACAGATGCGCTCCCCCCAACTTCTTTGCTACGCGAATTTCTAGGAGGTAGTACGTTTCACTATTGATCAACTCGGAATTTGTTTCATTTTTAGACTATTTTGGGTACTCTAACAAATAGTGAATTTGACTTTCAAAAAACAGAAAGTAATGCCATTATTAGCACTGCTCTTATCTCTTATTTACTTATTTAAGATCATTTGTCTACACACAACTAAACAAATCAAATTGGTTTTGTTCGTTTGCATAAATTTTGCATTATCTTTGCACTTAGCAATTAACAAAAAAGATTATTTCGCTTAAGGTACAACTTAGTAAAACCGCTTACTATCCTTGCACATATAAAGAACCCTCTGCAAAAAAAGAAAAATCAGTAAAAATGAATCACGGATTTGTTAAAGTTGCAACAGCCATTCCGTCTGTCAAAATTACAGACTGCACATACAATACCGAACATATTGAACGCATCATCATTCAAGCATGCGAAAACCAGGCTGAAATTGTATGTTTTCCGGAACTTTGCATCACGTCTTACACTTGTCAAGACTTATTTTCACAGCAACTCCTGTTGGAGGAAGCTGAATTATCGCTTATGAAGCTAACCAACGCCATACGCACTCTCAATATCATTGCAATTGTTGGACTTCCCGTTAGTTTTCGTGGCGCACTTTACAATTGTGCTGCAGTTCTCTTTAAAGGGAAAATACTCGGTATCATTCCAAAAAGTTATCTGCCCAATTATAAAGAGTTTTATGAAATGCGCTGGTTCACATCTGCGCTAAACATGACTGACAGCACTATTAATTTTGCAGGTCAGACCACACAAATTGGTACTCACATCCTTTTCACTACGGCATCGTGCACCTTTGGCATTGAGATTTGTGAAGATCTTTGGGCTCCCATTCCGCCAAGTTCTAACCTCACTTTGCAAGGTGCTGAAATAATCTTTAATCCAAGTGCCGACAACGACGCCATAGGTAAACATGAATACCTCAAAGGCCTTATCAGCCAACAAAGTGCACGTACTCTCAGTGGATATGTTTTCGCTGGTTGCGGCTTTGGAGAAAGTACTCAAGACGTTATTTTCAGCGGAAAAGGTTTTATCTATGAAGAAGGTCACCTGCTTGCAGAGGCCAAACGTTTTAGTTTGGAAGAACAGCTCGTCATCAGTGAAATCGACGTTGATCGTCTCCGCAATGAACGCCATATGAACACTACATTTACAGCCAGTGTATCACACCAGAATCCTATACATCCTTTTATCTACATTGACACACGCGCCATGTTTGACTGTACGAATTTCAAACTGTCACGCAAAATAAATCCACGCCCATTCGTACCTGAAGGACCTGAACTCGATATGCGTTGCGAAGAAATCATCAGCATGCAGGTTGAAGGTTTGATCAAACGGTTCCTTCATACCCACGCACAGACATTGGTAGTTGGAATTAGCGGTGGACTCGACTCTACTTTAGCCCTATTAATCTGCGTTAAAGCTTTCGACAGACTTCACCTGAATCGAAAAGGAATTGTTGGAATTACCATGCCTGGCTTCGGCACCACAAACCGAACTTACACAAATGCCACAAACCTCATGAAGTTTTTAGGTGTCAGTATTCGTGAAATCAGTATTGTCGATGCCTGTTTGCAACATTTCAAGGATTTAAACATCTACGAGCAACAACACGACATTACTTATGAAAACAGTCAAGCCCGCGAACGCACCCAAATCCTAATGGATGCAGCAAACCAAATGAACGGTCTCGTTATTGGTACTGGCGACCTCAGCGAGCTTGCACTAGGATGGGCAACTTATAACGGCGATCATATGAGTATGTATAGTGTAAACGTATCTGTCCCCAAAACACTTGTGCTTCATTTAGTAACTTGGACAGCAAAACGCATCGATGACCTAAATTGTCGTACTACACTGTTAGATATTGTCGATACGCCTATCAGTCCAGAACTTTTACCTCCAGATGAACAAGACAACATTGCCCAGAAGACAGAAGACTTTGTTGGCCCCTATGAACTCCACGACTTTTTCTTGTATTATTTTTTACGTTTTGGTTTCTCTCCAGGAAAGATATATTTTCTAGCTTGTAATGCCTTCAATGGTTTGTATGATAAGACTACAATAAAAAAATGGTTAGAAATTTTTCACCACCGTTTTTTTTCACAACAATTCAAACGCAGTTGTCTACCCGACGGACCAAAAGTAGGATCTTGTTCTCTCAGTCCCCGTGGAGACTGGCGTATGCCTAGCGACGCAGACGTTACAACTTGGCTTTCACAATGTAATCAAATTCAAGATTCTGCACAATGAAACACCCCTTTTTATACCTTATTCTATTCTTACTACTTTCCATCTCTCTTCAAGCAAAATCGGACGAAAAGTTTTATACTGAAATCATTGGTCAAAATGATGGAAAAATTTATCCTAACGACAGCATTATTGTATCACTTCATCTCTACGCCACTCGTCCCATCGGCGACATACAACTAAACGACAGTAAGCTAAAAATCAACGGATGCAGCGTAAGACGCCTTTACACAGGCAATGAAGGAAAACAATTTATCATACAAAAAGACGGAGAAAATTTATATACCGTCGTTTGTGCTCAATATTCAATTGCGCCAAAGAAAAAAGGGACCTATTATTTCCCTCAATTGTCACTTACAGCCAATCTCTATATACAGCAACAAAACAAACAAAATGATTATGACCCTTTCTTTGGTTCTTTTGACGACTTCTTCAATACGCCAACATACAAGAAAGAGAAAAAGAACTTGCGTACCCCTACTTACAAAATGGAAGTTGTCGAAAAGCCTAAAAAGACAATAGAGGAACTTAGAAAGAGTGGAAATATTGTTATTTGATTTCTATATATTCCAAATTCATTACCCGAGCAATACAATGTAGCGTAGAGTATCTTCTTAAAATAAATCTGCGATGAGTACTTTGCAAATAGGTCTGACACATACTTGTTCTTTTTTTGTAGACAAAAAACACACAGCTATAGCGATGTGTTCCGGAGACATGGAAGTTTTAGCCACACCCGCCTTGATAGCCTTAATGGAAAATGCCGCCATGCTGGCCGTAGCCAATGTACTTCCAGAAGGAGCTACTACAGTTGGAGCTCATATTGAAAGTTCTCACCTTCGTCCCACTCCGTGTGGACACAAAGTCACTGCCACCGCCACTTTAATAAAAATAGACAGGCTCAAATTATTTTTCAACATCAGTGCCACAGACGACAGTGGAAATATCATTGGTAAGGGCACACACCTTCGCTTCATGGTGAACAAAGTAAAATTCCTTTCTCGTCTCTAAAATCAACGTTTTATCCAAAGTTCTTCTATCATTTTACGTGTACGTTTGGATTCCACAAAGTCAGCCGCAGGATAGCCTAAAGGAAGAAACACAACAGGTTCCAAACTTTCCTCCAAATTGAATAACTTCCTGCACAGCGCAGCATCAAAAGCACATACCCAGCATGTGGCAACCCCACGTTCAGCAGCAGCTAGACAAAAATGTTCCACGGCAATACCCATATCTACATTCCCGTGATCTTTCCCATCCTGACGTCGGCGCCAAGAGGCAGCATGATCGCAGCAGGCAATCACATAGTCCTGTGCTCCTGCGAACCAAGGATTTGTATAACATTGGCGTATCCGATCCCTTTCAGAATCTTTGACACGTAAAAACTTCCATGGCTGATAATTTACAGCCGAAGGAGCTAAACGTACACACTCCATTATATAATCCAAATCTTCTGCCTTAATGCGCTTTTCGCTAAACGCACGAACGGAATGGCGCTTTTTACATAAATCCAAGAATGTACTCATTTCCTTAATCATATTTTACTGTATTGTTTATCTGCAAAATTAAAAAATAAATTACCTTTGCAGCTGTTCAAAAAATATAAAGAAATGAGCGACGGAAATTTTAACAAAGCTTTGTTACCGCGCACAGATTTTCAAAGCGGAATACGAGCAGGAAAAGCCACAGCTAGAAATCTAGCAGAAAAGGCTTTCGATCTTACGCTACAGAAAATTTTCCCCTCAGCTACGGAAGAACAAAAAGAAACAGCCCGAAAGTTTTTCTCTCAGCAAATTCGTAAGGACCAATAAAAACAATATCTTAATCATACATGAATAAAAAAATCACCCTCATCTGTTGCATAATCGGCATATTGTCGTCTTACACCCATTCATCCCTTACAGCCAAAATTCTTCAAAATGGCATCTTGTCAGAAACTCAAATCGCTGACACGAAAACAAAAACACCCAAAGATAAAAAACAGCAAGACAATAAAGCCACTACGCCTGTCGCAAATACTCAGGACAAGAATAAACAGACTCTAGGCCCCATTGACCCCAACATCCGCCAAATCGTATCGAGTAAGGAAAGCATGTTTCAGGTTTCAAAAGAAAACGACAATTGGTTTTTCACCATTCCTGATTCTCTTGTTGGAAGACTTTTTCTAGCAGTCACCCGCTTCACCAGTACACCTGCAGGATATGGTAAATATGGAGGAGAAGAACTACGTGAACAAACTGTTTATTTTGAAGTTTCTCCTGATGGCAAAAATCTTTTTTTGAAATCAGACATTATTTACAGCAAAGCCGATACGCTCGACGCCATTAATAAAGCGGTCAACAACAGCACTTCGAACCCTATCATTCAGTCATTTAAATTGGAAGCAGGAGCACCTGCCAACTATTATAAAATCAATGTGGGAAATTTTCTTTTGTCAGAAAACAGTTTTTCACTTGATAAAGACACCAAGCAGAATCTTGCCATCGGAGGTATGATGGGCGACGGGGCATCCTACGTGGAGAGTGTCCACAGCTACCCCATCAACGTCGAAGTGAAGACCGTGCGTACCTATTTCAGCAATTCCGACCGTCTCCCTTCCGCCGACGTCACCAATACCATTTCCTTCGGACTCAACACGTCCTACCTCCTCCTACCCAAAGAACCTATGCGCGCCCGCATTTTTGACCCCCGCGTGGGTTATTTCACCGATGACTACTACATTTTCTCGGACAATCAGCAGAAGTTAGACCACAAACAATTCGTTACGCGCTGGCGTCTCGAACCGAAACCGGAAGACATCGAAAAGATGAAACGCGGCGAACTCGTGGAACCTAAAAAGCAAATTGTCTACTACATCGACCCTGCCACCCCCAAACAATGGCGTCCCTACCTCATTGCAGGTGTCAACGACTGGAACAAAGCTTTCGAGCACGCTGGTTTCAAAAATGCCATCGTCGGCAAGGAATGGCCCGATTCCAACAAAGACATGAGTTTGGAGGACGCGCGTTTCGCCGTCATCCGCTATCTGGCTTCCCCCATTGCCAACGCTTACGGCCCGCAGATTCACGATCCCCGCAGCGGCGAAATCATGGAAAGCCACGTGGGCTGGTATCACAACGTCATGACGCTGGTTCACGACTGGTACACCATTCAGGCTGCCAACGTGGATAAACGCGCCCGCGGGGCAAAGTTCGACGACGAACTCATGGGGCAGCTCATCCGCTTCGTTTCCAGTCACGAAATAGGTCACACACTCGGTCTTCGCCACAACTTCGGTTCCAGCAGCACCGTGCCCGTTGAAAAACTTCGCGACAAGAACTGGGTGGCTATTCATGGCCACACACCTTCCATCATGGATTATGCCCGTTTCAACTACGTGGCACAACCTGAAGACAGCATGTCCGAACATGAACTTTTCCCCAGAATCAATGATTATGACAAGTGGGCCATCCAATGGGGCTACTCTCCCATTTGGAAAGCCACGGACTCTGAAAGCGACCGTTTCTTCCTCAGTCAGGTCACCACAGACAGCATCCGCAACAACCACCGTCTCTGGTGGGGCGATGGTGAAGGTTACCGCAAAGATCCCAGACGCCAAACAGAAGATTTGGGAGATGATGCCGTTAAAGCCAGTGAATATGGCATTCGTAATCTCAAAGCCGAGATTCTACATTTGCAGGAATGGTCCTATTGGGGCAATGACACGGAAGACCAGAACCTGAAAAACATTTACAACGAGCTCGCCGGCCAGTTCATGAGATACTGCGGCCACGTCATGCGTTACGTTTCAGGTAATTTCGTAGACATTAAATCACCAGATGAACCAGGTGATGTTTTTAAACAAACTCCCCGTGAGAAAGAAAAGACCGTACTGCCATTTTTTGACAGAAACATCTTTACAGCCCCGACATGGCTCATTGAGGTACCCTACATCAACCGCATCAGCGATAATAAAGAAGCTCTCATGGAAAGATTAGGTGAAACCATTGTCAGTAACCTCGCTAGCGCCAATATTCTGGAAAATTTGAATTCCAATTATCCAGTTCAAGAATATCTGCCTGAATTAACTAAAATGCTCTTTAAAGAACTTTATGCCAATCAACCCGTTTCCACCTATCGCCGCTTCTTGGAGCGCACGTTTGTAAACAATTTGACAGGTTACTTCAACGGTGCCAAAATTAACAAGGGGAGTGATGCTTTGGCTTACACCTTACTCACACTTAAAGAATTAAATAAACGCGCAAAAGCAGCCTCAATAACGTCTACTGACAGCATGACACGTGCACACTACATTCAAATATCAGATCAGATTGAGCGCGCACTCAACCAGAATGCTTCCGTCGCCGTAGGCCAATAAAAACACACTAGCATTTATAACTTAACCTAGATTTTTACACACTATAGAAATCGCTGCAGATACAAGCAGCGATTTTTATTTCTCCATAAAATTAAATAGGAAATTTCAGCTTTTTCAAAATTTCGGCAGGTTTTTCTACTAGCATAGTAGCATTATGGGTTAACAAAAAGTCACGATCACGAAACCCCCAAAGCACAGAAAGACAGGGCAACCCCGTCTGATTCGCCGTTAGAATATCAACTTCAGAATCTCCCACATAAATTGCGTCTTCACGCACACTATTCAAACGCTGAAGAGCCATAAGTACTGTATCAGGTGCAGGTTTCCGCCTCACCTCCTTACTTTCCCCAATAGCAACATCAACCAAATCACTAAAAAAACAAGCATTGAGTTCTTCCACAGCAGGTTGCAGTTTATTGGACACTATACCCAACTTGAAATGATTTGTCTTTAATTCTTTCAGTAAATCTATAATGCCTTCATAGGGTTTTGTCTTATCCATACAATGTACTAAATAATAACGACGAAAACACTGAAAGGTTTTTTCATAGTCTTCTTCTGAAATGTCCTCAGGTACAGCGCGACGAATTAGGTAACGGATACCATTTCCCAGAAATCCGCGTACTTCGGGCAATGTCCGCTCTGGATAACCATTTTCTTTCAAAGCAAAATTTACACTACCGGCTAAATCTTCCAATGTATCGAGCAGCGTACCATCCAAATCAAAAATGACCGTATGTCGTTGTGTCTTATCTTTCGTTATCATTCGATTTTTTTTCTTATTGCAAAATTAAGCAAAATATTCGCTTCCGACACAAAAAGCATCTTGACAAAGCATTTTAAATCAGGTAAAGCATTAACTTTGCAGACAAATCTAAAATGTATAAAACATGAAATTAATAGTAGCCTTCGCTATTTTAAGCCTCTCTGCTCCACTATCTGCAAATGCAACTCGCTCGGTTTCCACTCCGGAAGCTATTGACAACACACAAGTTTATATATCTAAGCGTCCTGCCAAAAACGCTCGTCTATTCTATTCCGAAGCCGTTGAAAAGGAAATTGCCCGCATTAAGAAACTTCTAAAAAATCCATATCTGGCTTGGATGTTTGAAAATTGCTATCCCAATACACTGGATACCACGGTACATTACAATTTGGACAACGGCGATGACAACACATACGTTATTACCGGCGATATCAATGCCATGTGGCTCCGTGACAGTTCTGCCCAAGTGTTACCCTATTTGGAACTTTGCAAGAAAGACAAAAAACTCCAACAGATGCTGCGCGGCGTCATCCGCCGTCAGGCTAAATACTTATTGCTCGACCCATACGCTAATGCCTTTTACGGCAATGGTGGCAAATGCGAACATGCTGACGATGGCACCGACATGAAGCCAGGTGTCTTTGAACGCAAATATGAACTCGATTCTGTTTGCTATCCCCTCTTTCTAGCCTATGCCTATTATCAGGCTACAGGCGACCTCAGCCCGTTTGATGAACTATGGGTAAAAGCTGTACACAACGTTTACGACGTCATGCGCGAACAGCAACGTAAGGGGGGCTTCCGGACCTCTTACCACTTCACACGACAGACGAGTGCCATGCACGATACACAGAGCAATTCGGGTTTTGGTCATCCAGCAAACCCGGTCGGTCTCATTGCCTCGGCTTTCCGCCCCTCTGACGACTGTACAATCTTCCCATTCCTCGTTCCAAGCAACTTCTTCGCCGTATCTGTACTCAACAAAACAGCTGAAATTTTGGATAAAATCGGGCAGTCGCCCCTTGCTTCCAATTGTCGCAGTTTAGCCAGTGAAGTGCACGATGCTCTGCTAAAATATGCAGTTGTGAACCATCCAAAATATGGCAAAATCTATGCTTTCGAAGTGGACGGTTTTGGCAGTCAACTTTTAATGGACGACGCCAATGCGCCCGGACTCCTTTCCTTGCCTTTCCTTGGTTGCATACCAACGAGCGACCCGATTTATCAGAATACGCGAAAATTCGTTTGGAGCATGGATAATCCATATTTCTTTAAGGGTGCAGCAGGAGAAGGCATCGGTGGTCCTCACGTGGGTTACGACATGGTTTGGCCTATGAGCGCCATCGTCAAAGCATACACCAGCACGAACGACGAAGAAATTAAACAGTGCCTTACAGAAGTAATGAACTGTGACGCAGGTCTCGGCTTTATTCACGAATCGTTCGACAAAAATGATGACACCCACTTCACCCGCAATTGGATGGCTTGGGCCAACACCATTTTCGGGCAACTCATTGTGAAACTTGTTAATGAGAATAAAATATATCTTCTCAATAGTCTGCCTGTACCAAATCACCCCATAAAATAGAATCTTTTACAAATTTTTGAAGCAATTTGCTTTAAAAGTTTACCACTATCTTATAAAAGAAATTTTTGTTTTTTTTGATACCGCAAAATCAAATCCAAGCATCGGAGTCGATTTTGCGGTATCATATGTTTTCTCGAATATAATTCAGAACGAATATTGGAAGAAATAAGGGTTCAGTCGGTAAAGTTGTGGATTTAACAAATTGAGGTTATTAGAAATCGCCGATTTAATGCTTCTGTCAGAGTTAATCACTTATTTCAAGATAACTAAAGTAGAATCCAACACAGAAAGAGTATGATTTCATTCTTTGGCTGAAATTCTATCAGAATATAGTGTTCCAAATAAAATGTTACTTCTCATTCTATGTGACGCGGTGCGTTTCTTTTGTGACGCGACGCGTTTTTTTCATGACGCACTGCATTTCTTTTGTGACGCACTGCGTCATCAACTTTTATGGAGCAAGTAAAAATTTGAAAAACACGATCGAATCAATTCTTTGAAAGCAACGAGTTTATTTTACGGCCTGAGTCCTGAATAGTCAGTAAAATCAAAATAGTCAAGCATGCCTTTAGGTAGGAACGTGGACAAAATATCCTTATCGTTGATTGGTTTTCTTTGCATGATGCAAAAGTAATATTTGATAGATCATTCAAAAAGGGTAACTATTCAGCCAAATGCATGGCAATCGGTGACATCAAAAAGGCTACGGATTGCTTTGTATGATGTCTGAGTATGTTTTTTCGCTGTCTCAACTATAGAGTGAAGTTGCAGGAAAGCATCGGCTC
>Ga0183100_1000492_pt1 | contig 31128 bp, 23 predicted proteins | sample Biomet2_FD_127789 | JGI IMG/M metagenome (GOLD analysis project Ga0183100, IMG submission 127789) | Microbial communities from bioreactor (seeded with anoxic lake sediment) at LBNL, California, USA - Biofuel metagenome 2 | ecosystem: Engineered > Bioreactor > Anaerobic > Unclassified ... | reverse complement strand
AGCGGAGACACTGCCCGCTGAACGCTATAGCTTATCAACGCCGCTCGCGAAGGGTTTCTTCGCGGGCGGCTTTTTAGGCTTGTTTTTGGTGAAACGGCCCTGTATAATAGGATTGCGCCATACGGGGGGAGATGAACCGCATGTTTCAGGGGTTTCCAGAGGAGACAATTCGCTTTTTTCTAGGGTTGCGTTTTCATAACGATGCCGCGTATTTTGAAGCACACCGAAACGAATATGAGCAATATGTTCGGGAACCTTTCTATGCGTTTATTGACGCAATGGCACCCGCGGTAAAACAGATAGCCGACGATATGGAACTTCGTCCGGCACGCTGTTTGGCCAGAATTCGCAGGGATACCCGCTTTACGAAGGATAAATCGCCCTACCGTGACCATATGTGGCTGCTTTTTCGCCGGGGAGGCGAAGAACGGGAAAACGCAACCATGTATTGGTTTGAACTGGCACCGGAACGGGTAGAATGGGGCTTGGGTTTCTGGGGCAACAATCGGCCGGTGATGGAAGCGCTTCGAAAGCGGATTCGCGAAAAGCCCGATGAAGTAGCGGATGTTTTTGCGCAGGCACAGGTTCCGGCACCCGGGTTGGATATATACGGAGAGCGGTACCAACGCATGGCGGTGCCGCCGGGATTGTCGGAAACCCTCGCGGAGATTTATCCACGCAAGGAGCTGTATATAAAACGTACGCAGGTGCCAATACGGGTCGCGTATTCGCTGGAGGTGGTGGAACGCTGCTCGGAAGATATTTTACGCTTGAAACCCTTGTATCAGTTGATGCGTAAAGCGGCGGACGAGGGAATGGCTGCGTTGCAGGGGTAATCCGTGACAATTCCGGGCAGGTTCTCAACAACGGGCAGGGGAGCCTCGCATACCGCCGGCACGGGTGTGTCGTGCGCGTTAGCACACTACGGCTTCAGGATACACAGAAAGCTTTGCTGTTGCAGCGAAGCGCGCAGACTGAAAGGAGCTTTTATGGATTATCGGGCATTGAAAAGCGGTTCGGACGTTCGGGGTATAGCAATAGGGGAGGACGCGACATTAACGGCGGAGGTTGCCAAAACGCTGGGTATGGCGTTTGCCGTGTTCCTTGCGCAAAAGGAAGAACGACCGGTGGAGACCCTCACCATTGCTTTAGGGCGCGATAGCCGTATTTCCGGTCCAGCTTTGCTGGCAGCTACTGCCGAGGGGATTGCCGCAACCGGCGCGACTGCGCACGATTACGGTATGTGCACGACGCCGTCTATGTATATGGCGATTTTGACGGATGGGTTTACGCCGGATGGCAGTATTATGCTTACGGCGAGCCACCATCCATGGAAATTGAATGGGCTCAAGTTTTTTACTCGCAATGGCGGTTTGGGTTATCATGATTTGGATGATTTGCTGGCCCTTGCGGAGGCGCTGCCGAAAAGGCCGTCCGCAATGCCCGGCAAAGTGGAACAGAAGCCTTTTCTGCCGCATTATGTAGAACATTTGAGCAAGTTAATACGCCTGGGGGTAAACCCCGATGTGGCCAAGCCGTTGCTCGGGTTGCATGTGGTGGTGGACGCGGGTAACGGTGCGGGCGGCTTTTATGCCGGTATGCTGGAAAACCTGGGGGCTTGGGTGGAAGGCAGCCAATTTTTGGAGCCGGACGGCCATTTCCCAAACCATATCCCCAATCCGGAAAACGAGCAGGCGATGGAATCGCTAGCGGGTGCGGTGTTGCGCGCGGGAGCTGATCTTGGCGTGATATTTGACGCGGATTGTGATCGCGCGGCCATCGTAGATCGGGCCGGGCGCGAAATTAACCGCAACCGCCTGATTGCGTTAATCAGCGCGATTTTGCTGGAAAACGACCCCGGAGCAACCATTGTGACCGATTCGGTTACTTCCTCCGGGTTGGCGGAATTCATTCAGGAGTGGGGCGGCGTGCATTACCGCTATAAACGCGGCTACCGCAATGTAATTGATGAAGCCATTCGCCTGAATGCCGCCGGTATTGACTGTCCGTTGGCGATTGAAACCAGCGGACATGCGGCACTGCGCAACAATCATTTTTTGGATGACGGCATGTATCTGGTTACGTTGCTGCTTATTAAAGCGATGCAGTTAAAACAGCAGGATCGGGAGTTAAGCTCCCTTCTGGATGGTTTGAAGGAGCCCGTGGAAAGCACGGAAATCCGTCTGCCCATACGCAGTGAGAAGTTTGCGCAAACGGGCAAGGTAACCATCGAGCAGGTTATGGACTACGCGACGCGCCAACCCGGCTGGCATATGGCGCCGGATAACCGCGAAGGCATCCGTGTAAGTTTTGATCTGGATGGCGGGCTGAATAATGGCTGGTTCCTGCTTCGCCTTTCCGTGCATGATCCGGTAATGCCGCTGAATGTGGAAAGCGATGTGGCAGGCGGTGTTAAGACCATCCTTGGTGAGCTGTATCAGGCATTGCAGCAGGCGGCAGACATCGATCTGCAACCGCTGAAGGATGCGTTGAAAGTCTGAGAAGGCGGTTTGCCATAGCGTAAGAATGGCTTGCGGGCGGGGCGTTGCCGGCATTGGGCGTATCGCCAGCCGTTGCGCATAACAGCCGTGATGGGTTTGAAAGCAAGCAGGGAGGTACCGTGGGAGAATACATGCGGGATCTACGGCGCTTGGTTGGGTCCATCCCGCTTTTGCAGTGCGGGGCATCTGTGATTGTGGAAAACCAGGCGGGCGAAGTACTGTTGGAGATGCGGGCCGATACGGCGGAATGGGCCTATGTAGGCGGCGCTGTTGAGCTCTATGAACGTGTGGAGGACGCTGCCGCGCGGGAATTGTTGGAGGAGACGGGCCTTATTGCGGAGGAGCTGACCCTGCTCGGCGTTTACTCAGGGGAGCAAATGCGCATGACATACCCCAATGGCGACGCGGTAAGCAATGTGGACATTGTGTTTGTTTGTCGTCGCTATCGCGGAAGTTTGCGGATGCAGGCATCCGAGGTAACCGACTTGCGCTTTTTTCCCGTGGATCAGCTGCCGGAACCATTTTTCGCGGTCAACCGACCCGCCATGGAAGCGTACCTTGCACGGCGCAAGGCAGACGGAGCGCTTGCGTGAAAAAGGTAAAGGCGATGGAAGCTGGGTTGTAAGCGCGCAAACGCGCGACCTGACAAAGCTAATACTATTCATGTGGGCTGCAGGCTGGCAACTCCGGATCAGGATGGGTGAGCGGCAACCTTTGGCAAAGCGCAGTTGACGATGCTTGCACGGTTAAACCTTGTTGCGCGTACAAGCACAGCGTCGCGTTTTTAAAACGCGACGCTGTGCTTGTATCAGTTTACGTGATGGGAAGCATTGACGCCGGATTCCTTTGGGGATGGCAGTCATGATGCGATATTAGGGTTTTTGAAACAACCCGGCGGTTTCGCACCAGGCAAGCGTGTCGCGAAGCGTTTGCTTAAAGGGGCGGGGTTGGTAATGCAGGATTCGGGTTGCTTTGTCGTGGGAGAACATGGCGTTGCTCTCCAAAGTATCAACGCTGTAGGTGGTAAACAACGGCTTTTGCCGCAGACACTTATAGTACAGTTCCGCCAGAGGCGCAACGGCGCGGATGAACCAAAGCGGCAGAAATGTGCGTATCCGCTTGCGGCCTGTCAACTCGGAAAGCATGTCAAAAATTTGAGGAACTGTGATATAGCGGTTGGTCAGTAAATAGCAGCCGCCGCTTTCTGGCAGCTCACAACAAGCGAGAATGCCCTGCGCAACGTCGCGTACATCCACAAAGTCATAACCGCCAAGGATACCCGCCGTCAGGCGACCATCGTGCCAATCGCGTATCAGTTGCGTCAGATGATTGTTGCCATCATAATCGTTTGGACCGCAAATGCCGGATGGGTGTACCACAGTTGCATTCAGCCCTCTTTCGCGAGCGACTGCAAGCACATAGGCGGTTGCTTCGGCTTTGGTTTGTGCGTATAACCCTGCGACGGATGCGGGATCAAAATCGTCAATTTCTTGAATCACCTGCCCCATGGGTAATGCCGGTATGGCATGGACAGAGCTGACATACAGCAGTTTTGCAACGCTGTGGGCAACGCACATATCCACGATGTTTTTTGTGCCGGTCACGTTCACATCATAAACTGCCTGCTGGTATTGCGACGCGATGGTCACAATGCCGGCACAGTGAACAACAGTAAGCGACGTGCCCGTGTCGGTCGTAAAGCAAGGCACCAACGTTACAGGATCGCGAACATCCCCGGTATACACGCGCACCCCCTGGGGCAGCTGCGGCGCGTTTGCGTCTGTTGGCAGTACCAGGATTCGAACCGATTCCCCACGCTTGAGCAGAGCCTGGGTGACGGTAAGCCCCAGATGACCCGCGGCGCCGGTAACCAGATATTCTTTTCGCATGGAATCGCCTCCTTGGCACGCAGGATATGTCCCTGTGTTACAATCATATCATATCCGGGCCGGGTTGCACGGCGTAAACCACGATTTTACAGTTGGTTCACAGACTGTAACAAGCGCAGCTTCCCGGCCATCATTTGACAGCTGAATCGCGCTGTGCTATGATCATGTGGATTTTGAAGCGGGAGGAGCCTGTAAAAATGAAGGTTCCCTTTTTTAACTTGGATCGACAATATACGCAATTGCAGTCGGAAATGGAGCATCAGGTGCTCGCGTGTCTGCGTGGCTGCGCCTTTATCGAAGGGCCCACCGTAAAAACCTTTGAGGCAGAAATGGCGGAGTACTTGGGAGTGCGCCACGCCATCTCCTGCGGCAACGGCACCGATGCGCTCAAGCTGGCGCGTCGTGCTTGCCGCGTGAAAGCAGGCGACGAGGTAATCACCTCCCCCTTCACGTTTTTCGCGTCAGCCGAGGCGATTGCCGCAGTAGGAGCAACGCCTGTGTTTGTGGATATTGACCCGCTTACGCTCAACCTTGATCCCGCCTTGGTGGAAGCGGCCATTACCCCGCGCACCACGGCGATTTTGCCGGTGGATATTTTCGGCGTTCCAGCGGATATGGCGCCGATTCGCGACATTGCGGCAAGGCATCGGCTTCGCGTTGTAGAAGACGCCTGTCAGGCGGTTGGCGCCGAGTATCAGGGGAAAAAGGCCGGCACGTTGGGCGATGCAGGTTGCTTCTCCTTTTATCCAACGAAAAACCTGGCTGCCTATGGCGACGGGGGAATGATTGCAACTGATGATGACGATGTGGCAACCCTTTGCCGGGCGCTGAAAGCCCACGCCAGTGGAAAAAACGGCGTACGTGCCGCGCGTCTGTTAGGCGCGGAGGTAACCGAAGCGGATTTGGATGGGTTGGGGCAGGTTGACGGGTTTTATGATCCGTATAAATATTACAACTATCTCATTGGCGACAATTCCAGGCTGGATAGTGTGCAAGCGGCGGTGCTGCACTGCAAACTGCCGCATCTGGCGGATTTTAATATGGGTCGGGAAAGGAACGCAGAGAGGTATAATGAAGGGCTGCGGGATTTACCGCTCCGCCTGCCGCCGCTGCATCTGCCCGGGATCAGGCAATGCTGGCATCAGTACGCCGTGATGGCGCCTGACAAGGCGGAGCTGACGGCTAGCCTCAATGCCTCGCAAATTGGCACCGGCGCGTTTTACCCCGTACCGTTGCATTTGCAAAAGGTATTTGCGCCCCTTGGGTATCGGGAGGGCGATTTGCCCAAGGCGGAGCTCGCCTGTAAACAGTCGGTCTGCCTGCCGGTATATCCCGAGCTGACCGACGAGGAAGCGGATTTTGTTATTCGCTCAGTTCGTGAGCATTACGGCAAGGCTTGACGGGATGCTCATAGAATCGAATCAAATCAAGCCTGCTGTGTCAAGCGCGGGCTTGATTTGATTGGTGTTAGCCAGGTATTTCGCTAAAACTTACATGCTTTTGTTCACTATCCAAGGGGAATTGTAATCCTATTGAGTGAGGGAGTGCTTCAAGCCCCTTGCCAAGCACACCTATTCCTGCTATGATGGCGCATTCCAATCAGAAGGGCTGTATGTCGATATTATGAAGGACAACCGTATTTCGCATGGCAAATTGCGAGGTTTCCTGACCGACTCGGTATGGAGCATCGCCGGATTGGTGCTGATGAACGCGATTTTGCAGGTTGTGGTGTTTCCTGTATGGAATGCTCGGCTGGGCAATAGTCGCTATGGCGATATTGTGTTCCTGATCGCTATGATGAACACCTACGCCATCGCCATGGGCATCGGGTGCAATTATGCCCGTATGTCGGCCGGTGCGACCGGCCCGACAGGTAACTATGGCTATAACCGCATTTTGTGGGCAGCGTCGTTTGTGGCGGTTCCCTACGGCCTTGCCGTGTGTTTGCTGGGCAATATCCCATTGAGTCCGCTGGAAATAACGCTCTATATTCTGCTGGTTGCGGCCACAATGTGGCGGTATTACGGGGACGTGGAGTACCGGTTAAGCCTGAATTACCGCCGGTATTTTTTGTACTATTTATTCATTGGCCTTGGCTATGTTGCAGGCGTTGGGTTGTTCCTGTGGACTGGATTATGGCCCTTAGCCCTGTTGCCGGGCGAACTTTTAGGTCTTGCCTATGTGCGCCTGCGGGGAACGGTGCTGCGGCGGGATGCGCCGCTGGACAGGGCGTCCATGCGCAAGGTTCTATCGCCTGTGTTACTGTTGTTTTCCACACACCTCATCAGCAACGCGATTTTCAATGGAGATCGGTTCGTGCTCAAATTGCTGCTGGATAGCACGGCAGTCACAATATACTATCAGGCGTCGCTGCTTGGAAAAACGGTCGCCCTCATCTCCGCGCCGCTTAATAGCGTGTTAATCGGCTACCTGACCCGTTACAAGGGAACGCTCAGCGTACGGCACATGCACGTTATCACCATTGGCACGCTTGCAGGCGCAGCGGTCATAACGGCTGTGTGTACGTTCGCATCACACCTCGTTATCGGGCTTTTATATCCGCATAACTACCTGCTGACCAAACCCTACTTTTTACTGGGCAACCTAGCGCAGGTGCTATATTTCACGAGCACCATACTCACAACGCTGCTTTTGCGGTTTTCCAAAATCAGTGTGCAGTTTTGGCTGAATTTGATTTATGCGGTTGCGTTTGTGGCGCTGTGTGTTCCCGCAACTCACGCGGGGGGGATTGAGGGTTTTTGTATAGCGCTGTGCGTGGCTAGCCTGATCCGTTTTGGAAGCGCGATCGGGTTTGGATACCGCAGCGCCCTTGCGCAGAGCAACAGAAGGGATGAACTGGAATGAGCGTAACTGAACGATTACGAATGTATGGGTTTTGGGCATTGGATGCCCTGCGGGGGCAACCTGTGCGCAAGTATTACCGGGACGCGCGTGATGCATGGCGTTACGGAGAACCGGCTGAACGCACTGAGGCAAAGTTACAGAGTTTGCTTTGGCATGCTGCGCGCACTACGCCGTTTTATGCCCAGTTTCGGGAAGCCAAGGCGTTAACGCTCGAGGATTTTCCCGTGATGGATAAAGGCAAGTACCGCGCGGCTTACGATGCCTTTCGTTCCGAAACATACCTGCACGCAACAGACAACCGCGTGATGTATACCAGCGGTTCCACGGGTACGCCATTTCAGATGGTGCAGAACCGCGATAAGATAAACCATAACACGGCCAGCGCGCTCTGGTTATACCGTTTGGGGGGCTATGCCTTAGGCGACCGGCAGGCGTTCGCGCGCGTATGGGTGCATGGGTACCGCAAATCGCACCTGCGTCAGCGTATGGAAAACCTATACCCGTTTGATGCTACAAGGCTTGACGATGCCGCCATGACGCGATTTGACCAGCTGCTTACCGGTAAACGGATCACCAATGTTATTGGATATGCATCCTTTTTAACCGCATTTGCCGATTACTTGGCGTATGGGAATGGGAAACAGGGTCGCTACGCGCTTCGGTCCGTGCTAACCATATCGGAGCACTTGCCCGCGCAGGCAAGAGAGAAACTTACGACCTACCTGCACTGCCCGGTCAACTCACAGTATTCCAATGAAGAAAACGGGGTTATGGCGGTTCAAACAGGCGGCGAGGAATATTATGTGGATTCCTCCGGTTGGCACATGGAGATTCTCAAGCCGGACTGTGACGAACCGGCTGCTGATGGTGAGCTGGGAAGAATTGTGATTACAGATCTGTACAACTATGCTTTTCCCATGATTCGTTACGACAGCGGCGACATGGCGGTGGCCCGGCATGAGCGCGACCCAAAAACCGGGCGGATGCGGCTGTACCTGAGCGAGTTGTATGGTAAACGCAGCGACTTGATTCTGGACAAGCAGGGTCGTCCGGTATCGCCACGCGTGATTACGGCAATGATGCATACTTATGCTACGAAGGATACAAAAATGCTTCAATTCCAGTTTGCCCAAAAAGCGAAACAAAGCTACTGTTTCAGGATTGTTGGCGATATGGCGCTGGACAGACAGGCTTTGATTGCTCCCTTTATTGACCTTTTCGGCGAGGACATTCAAGTGGAAATTGTTGATGAAATCCCAGTTTTAGCATCGGGTAAGCGTAAAGCCGTCTGCAATGAAATGGCAAACAAGGATGAAGCCATGTGAAGCCAAAGGAGAGGCGCAACCCCTGAAAAGCGATGAGGGAACGCCAACCGGATGATCGTGCGGTCGTGGAACGTCAAGGGCAACAAACCGCCATACAAACAAATATGGATGCCATAGCAATCATGAATGAGCGAACCGGCAGGGCTGGAAAATGAATAAAAACTTGCAATCCCGAAGGATGAATTGGCGCAAGAAGCAGCCTGATCGTAATAAGAAAGGTATCGATAGCAGTACCCGCCAGAGGGCAAGGAAGCGTATCGCCAATTGACGCCTCACATGCGCATGGACGATAGCGACTTGATACGGCAATTCAGGCTGATTGGACAGCGAAACCATCCTCATGAAGTATTCTGAGGGGTTTGCGACACTGGACCAAGCCTTGTCGGGTTTAGGTCGAAACGTTTATTATGCAGTTCTACGTCGTAAAAAGAAAGCGTAAAATAAGCACGGTGCTGGACTATTTCATGGGTTACCGCAGACGAAAAGAGGCAAAGGCTTGAACGACGAGCAGCGACTGAATATCACGATCCATACCTTCAAGAAAGTAACCAAGCTATCCACCGATGACCAAGATTGCGATCTGAATCTAAGCTCAGTCCAGATCAATTGAACAACTACACATTGAATTGTGCGCATTACTTATGATATGGAAAACCCGCTCCTATGAAGGAACGGGCGTATCCCAGGGTATCAGGCTGCCAAGAGTATGCCGAGCCAGCAATCTGCTCTTACTGTGCACCAATAATACTTTCACGCAGTAAAATCTCTGGCAACCTTGATTGGATGCCAGAGATTTTCTGTAATGATTTTTGTTGCACTATTTACTGAAAAGGGCGCGGTTCAAAGCTTACTGTATTTGGAAACCTACTCCATCAGGCGCTTTTCAGTTGCACCCAGGAGCCCCATCAGCCCAACGCATGGGGCCTGTACACGTCACTCCGCAGCGAGGCACTGGTTGACCCAAGCGATGAAGTTGGTTGTGGCGTCGCCGTTGGTTTCGGCCTTGACATGCTTCTGGCCCCAGACAAAGGAGCTGTCCACGAAAGAACCGTAGTTTTCCAGCGCAAGCGCCAGGTTGATCTCAGTCGTGACCGACGTATCGCTCTGCCAAAGGCCGGCGTTGATCCGGAAGTATGTAGCCACGGTGGAGGTCTTATAGCCCTCAGAGGACTCCAGCAGATAATAGAGCGGGCTGTACATGTTCAGTCGATAAGCCACATCATGACCAAGGAAGTCCACAGTTTCAAAATCCGATACATATTCGGAAACCAGTCCGGAGCCCATCTGCTCCAACACTTCCGCAGCCATGGCATCAAAGTGCAGACCTTCCCCAGTGCCGATACCGAATAGTACGTTCTCGCCCTGGGTGGCATCCGTCTGATCAAACGCACCGAGACCCTTAGCTACGCCCTTTACCGCGGCAGCGAAACCGGCGATAGACGTGACAGTAGCGGTATTGGTCGCTTCATCATAGATGACCCAGATGCCGTTGGCGTTCAGGGCATCGATATAGTCCTGTACTGTTTCATAGGTGCCAGAGATGCTGACGCCAGATGTCGTCTCGATTCTGGTAATATTGTCGCTTGCTGAGAAGTCGATGTTGTCTTCGCCGAGTGCGGGGGCTCCGGAAGAAGCCGTTCCAGCCACGCCTTCAGGTGGGGTTCCCTGCATCCCCTCAGGCTTCTGTCCCCGGCCGAAGCCACCATTGCCCATAGGCGGGAAGTCGCCCGAGGGCGTGCTGTCCGCGTTATAAGGGAAAACCGTATTTGCCAGGAACTGATTCAAGGAGTCCTCGATCACGGACTTGATCCATTCATAATAGGTGCCTGACTGATACCTGCCGTCTTCGGACGGATCCAATGTCAGGGCATTACCATTCGTGTCGGTCAGACCGAGGCCGTTGATGTAGCTCGCGAAAACGGCCGTGAGACCGTCGGACAAGGCTTGTTCGTCCTCCGAAAGTTCCGATCTGGTATTGCCCATATTCCACTCATAGGCGGCATCCGCAGACTCCAGCGAGGTGATCGGGCACCAAGCCTGAGAACCCAAAACCGCATCGCTGACCCCCTGCACGGCGCCAATGGATTGCAGGTAATCGTCATAGAGAGCAGAATCGCCGGTGACGCCCATTAGGGCGGACTGTGCGCCGCCACCGGACATACCGAAGGTGAAGATCCGATCGGTGTTGCCGGCGATGTTGCCAGCGTTGTAGCGAATATAGCGGATCGCTGCTTTCAAGTCGGTCACAGCAGCAGGTGCACCTGCAGTCTTGTCACGACATCCTGCGTGGACGTAGACAAATCCCTGCGCAGTATACGCAGTCACGCTCGTGTACTGCGTCAGCGAAGCTTGGGCACCGTAGCCGGGAGTGTTGACCGGAAACGCGATGGGTGCCGTGGCCGCTGTATAGGCGAAATCACCGCAGGTCGCCACCTCGTTGACCGTGCAGGTGTAGGTGCCGTCGCCGTTGTCCGTCGCGTTCATATAAGCGCTGGGGACAAAGATGGCCAGGTTTTCAAAGCTTTCATCTGCCGGGTTCGCACAATAAACGATACCGATCTGATAATAGACGTTGTCCTCCGCGTTATAGCTCCACTTCGTGTTGTCAATTCGGGACAAAGTTGTCACAGCCGGCTCCGAGTTTCCGCTTTCAGCCCAGCCGCATGTAGCAAACGTCAGCGTGAGCAGCACAATCATGAACGAGGCAAAGAATCTTTTCATAAGAAAAACCTCCTTGATTATATTAGGCCTGCGAGGATCACCGATACGAATTTTCTGGGTTTCGTGTTGCTTCCTCCTTTGTTTACTCGTATAGCCTATCATGCGGCTATGTATAATGCCTGCGCGCATTGTAAATGGATCTGTTTATTTCCACGGAATTTGGACGTTGTGGCAGTAACAGATCTCCTATACTCGGGTCAGTAGATATTTTTTTACAGCTATACAATTCAAGTAATAAGGGTCAACGTAATAACGTGCTGGTCACAAACACCAAAAGGAGTGATGGCACAGCGTTCGCCGGCTTAATTTTCCCTATGCCTGCCATCGAGAAACCATTCATCATCGTGATAACGCCCCCAACAGCAAGAAAATCTTGACTGACGCTGGAAGGAATATTGGATGCGGAGATGCTCCCAAGCAAAAACAACAATAACATCAATATAGCCTGAGGAATACTGAGTAGCGCAACCGAAATACCTGCCATCGACCCTAAGAGTATTGCGGTGAAGAAATCGAGCCCGGCTTTGGTGAAGAGAATTGATGAATCCTTAGTAAACCCCTCTTCGAGTGCGCCAAAGATTCCTGTCCCGCTCAGACAAAAAGCTACAACTCCCAAGATGAAGAACTCCGACACATCAGACTCACATTTTTGCATGTTTCGTTGGCACTTGCGTTCGATCCAATGCCGCAGGCGATTGTCTATACCAATCCATTCGCCGACAATTCCTCCAATCAAGACAGCCGATGTAACCGCAAGCATGTTTGCTGTAGTTGAGATCTTAATAATGCCCATTGTAATTGCAACAATCCCAAACAGAGTCGGCAGCGCTTGTCGCCAACTGGAAGGGATTCGATTCCCGAGTCTGGCCCCAATCAATCCCCCCAGAAGAACACTCATGCAATTGGCAATCACGCCTACGGGCATTCGTCATTCCTCATTTCTACTTAACGAACATATTTGTTGGGTTATAGATAATCTGTGAGTTTCCATAACGATAAAGGAGCCCATCACCCGCAAACGTGTGAGTGTGAGAACCTTTAGCATCATACAGTAGCACGCGGCGCACACACATGACCATGTCCTCAATTGCTTTCACAGCAAGGCATTCGGGTTGATGGCCAACAAAAATTCTTCTTGCGCTTGGAAATGCGGAACCTAGCTCTTGCATACTTTGATAATAGATTTGCATAGGTTCACTGTATTCCCCAAAAAGCCATACTGCATTGTTCGAGAGACTATCCCCTGCAAAGATTGTCTGCGTTGTCTCATCATACAAGCAAACCGATCCAGGTGTATGTCCAGGGACATGGAACACTCTTAAAATGCGGTGACCTAACTGGATAATCGCCCCATGTTCAACCGGTTCTGGTACTACTGCTTGCGGCTGTAATATTGCTGCAAATTCGTTTGGGTTCGAAGGTGATATTTTTTGAATATCATCTCTTCGAAAGAGCGTTGTACACATCTTATAAAACCACTTGCGATCAGATGGATGCATCAGGCAATGTGAGAACTCCACATTCCCTCCGGCATGATCTGGATGCCCGTGCGTATTGATTACTACAAGGGGTAAGCTGGTGATTGTACGCACAATGCTCAACAAAGAGCCAATACCCATACCCGTGTCAATCAGAGCTGCCTGGTCTTGACCAAGCACTAGATAGATTTGCTCCAGAAGCGGTGCGGTGATCGCAAAAATACCATCACCATAATCTCGGGTTGTAAATATTCAAGTTACCCCCTTCTCAGACAGCATCAATGGCATTTTCCGCGTTAAGAAAGCAAAGATCTCGTCCGTCAGTTCGCAATCATCGTACCAGCTTTCGCCATGGTGTCCTTTGCCCATATAAGTATGCAATGTCACTCTATCTGGTCCTGCTACCTCTCTTATTCGGCGCGCAAACTGTTCTGATTGCTGTACTGGTACTATGCCATCCATCTCTCCGTGATGTATTAATACAGGCGGCATGCTGGCGTGTACATGTGCTATAGGAGACGCAAGATATGAAAGCTCGCGCACTTCTTGAATCGCATGTCCAAGCAAACGTGATTCTGGGGAAAGTGCATGATCATGATCAGGAACGCCAAATCCGTTTTCACGAATCTGTTCATCCATCATGCAAAAATCACCAACGGGGCCGCACCAATCGACAACAGCCTGAACATCGGAAGAGATACCCGCATTACCCATTGATGGATTCTCAAATGCTTTGTTCCCCTGCGTAGCAGCCATCATAGCCGCCAGATAGCCACCTGCAGAAGGACCCCATACTGCGATTCGGTTTGGATCTATTCGATATGCATTTGCGTTTGCCCTCAGATGCCGTATTGCGGCTTTACAGTCGTATACCAGCGCTGGGAATCGCGCTTCGCTACTTAGTCGATAATCGATGCTTGCCAAGGCAAAACCATGATCAAGCGAGCGCAGCATTGGTCTTAGATTACAATCCCGGCGTGTACCGAAAAGGAATGCTCCACCGTGTATATGGACTATCAAAGGCCACGGAGCATCTCCGCTGGATGGCAGGTATAAATCCAGTCTTTGTGTATCTGAATTCAGTGCATACGGTATATCCATGAACTTGTGTGGTATCGAATCTAGTTCGCTTTCAGGCAAGAGCGGTATTCGAATGTCTGCGCTTTCCATTACGCCACCTTCTTGACCTTTTGAGCAGCGGCCTTTTGATACGTATCAAATCCAACGGCTGCAAGGAGCACAAATCCTTTAACAATATACTGTACATAAGTATTCATTCCGATGAGTTGCATACCATTCCCAAGAATGCCTAGGATGAGTACGCCTGTCACAAGCCCCCACATTTTTCCTTCTCCGCCTTTAAAAGAAATCCCCCCAAGCACAGCAGCGGTCATGCAGCTGAACTCGACACCTGGGCCGGTGGCTGGCGCGGCAGATCCGGTTCGCGCAAAAAGAATCGTGGTGGCGATAGCTACAAAAAAACCGCACAGGGAGAAAACCAGCAGTTTGATTCGACGAACATTTATGCCCGCCAGATGAGCGGCATCTGCGTTAGATCCGACTGCATATACATAGCGGCCAAAGTATGTCTTGTTTAGAATCAAGCTGGCTATTATGACAACGATGATCATTATAAGCACACTGACAGGAATCATCCCAAAGATATAACCCTGCCCGATAAATTTGTATTCTCGAGGGAGGTTGAGAATTACGCTTTGATTCGCTACAGTATAAGACAAACCTTGAAACACTGTCATTGTGCCTAATGTGACAATTAATGGATGTACTTTTAATGTTACAGCCATTAGGCCATTGAACATACCCAAACCCATGCCCAAGGCGGCGCCAAGGATAAGGGATACCCATACTGGAAGCCCGATGTTTTTCATCAAAACTGCCGTGGTTACACCAACGAGTGACATCTGCCAACCGAGGGATAAGTCCATTCCACCACTGATCATAACGAAGGATAAGCCAACCGCGGCGATTATCACATAGGATTGCTGCACAAACACATTTGTTAAGTTCTGGACGGTAAAGAAAAAGGGAGAGAGAATTGAAAAGAATAAAACGAGCGCCAACAGAACAAAGAGAATGACATACTTTTTGAGCACCGCAGAGAACTGAGTATGTTTCGAAATTGGCAGATTATTCTCCGTCATGGTGATATCTCCTTACATGAGCCGAGGCAAGCTCCAGCACTTTAATTTGGCTGAAATCATCCTTCAATATTTCCCCAGACACACACCCGCCTGATAACACGATGATGCGATCCGACATGCCTAAAAGCTCTGCCATATCGGAGGTTATCATCATGATAGCCTTACCCTGCTCTGCCAATTCGCACATAAGCGCATATATCTCCTGTTTCGCTCCAACATCGATGCCTCGTGTTGGCTCATCGAATATCAGTATGTCGGAGTTTGCTGCGATTGTCTTTGCGATCACAACTTTTTGTTGGTTCCCACCGGATAGGTTTTTTACAAGTTGTTTCAGATTCGGCGTTTTTATGCGGAATTTCTGTAAGTAATGCCTTGAAGTTGTCTCTTCTAGTTTGCGGTCAACCCACAACCCTTTGGTCATTTGCCTGATACTCGAAATGGTTATATTCCAGTCAATACTCTTTTCCAGGAAACAACCATGCTGTTTTCGATCTTCCGGAATCAGACCAATGCCATTGGAAATAGCCTCAACAGGAAGGCGATTTTTGATTTTTCGACCTTTGACCAGTATCTCGCCTTGTTCTAGTCGATCTGCGCCATAAATAAGCCTTGCCAGTTCGGTGCGACCTGCACCTACAAGCCCTGCCAAGCCTAGGATTTCTCCACGATGTAGGGTAAGGCTCACATTCTTATCTCCGTTTCCGCTAACGGCACGGAGTTCGAGTAACGTTTCACCGATTGTGCAACGCTTTTCGGGGTAACTCTCAGACAGATCACGACCTACCATCATACGCACAAGCTCGTTACGTGATGTCATTTGCGTTAAGAATGTCTTTACATAGCGCCCATCGCGCATGACCGTTACGCGATCAGAAATCTCGAATATCTCGTCCATACGATGAGATATATAGATGATTGTGACTCCCTTAGATTTGAGTAAGCGAATGATTGCGAACATTTTTTCTACTTCGGATAGCGAGAGTGGCGCACTTGGCTCATCCATAATCAGGATTTTGGCATTTCTTGAAATCGCCTTTGCTATCTCGACCAGTTGTTGTTGCGCTGCCGGCAACTGGGATACAGTGCAATCCACCGGAACATAAACACCCATCTGGGCAAATACATCTTCGGCCTTTTTGCGCATCGCCTTATAGTTCACGAAACGCCCATTGCGTTCTCCTAAACATATGTTCTCAGCGACTGAAAGTGAGTCCACAAGATTGAACTCTTGGTAGATAACTTCAATCCCATGTTTTTTTGCCTGTGCTGGCGCTAGGCTATGATATTCATATCCATCCACGCAAATTGACCCCGCGTCAGGTAATATGGCCCCGGATATGACTTTGATAAGCGTTGATTTTCCAGCGCCATTTTCGCCTAGCAGGGCGTGAACCTCTCCCGTCCTGAAGGACACTGAGACATCATCTAGCGCAAGCACCCCTGGATATCGCTTGGTGATGTTCTTGAGTTGCAACACGTCTTGGTCGATCATACAAAGATTCCACCTTATTTTATGCTCGGGGCGGCAATGTTGCCGCCCCGGTCATGCTGCCTATTCCTTCGGATAAGTTTTTGCGATGGTGTCAGTGATTTGCGCGCCCCAAGCATAGGTACCATTCGCAAGGTTGCGCAAGGCCTGATAGGTGGCCACCGGCAAATCGATTTGTTCGCCATTGATAGCAGGGCCAACAATTGCCATTGTGCCCCGGAATACTGATTGATTACTGGGAGACATGTTGATGATTTCCATGATCGGTTCAGAATTGTCACCCGAGAAAACGGCCAGTTTAGAAAAATCCAGTCCGGGTAAACCCATAATAAACTCATTAACACCCAAAGCAGAGTCAGCGTTATAAGTAAGTACCAACTGCGCATCGGAGTTTTGTTGCCACATATTTTCGATAACTGTGCGCGCCTCTGCGCTGGTCATGGCTTCACCCTGTGCAACAACAACATCAGCGAAACCCCAAGATGTGATCTTGTCGATGATACCATTCGAACGGTTTGTCGTGTCGATTGTGGAGGTTTGCTTGATAACAATCACTTTTGGTTTCACGGTAAGGTTTTCCGGCGTAGAATCAGTAGAGAACGTTCTTAACAGCCAGTCAATCCCCATTTCGGCGATCTGTTCGCCACAGTTGTATTGATTCATATTCATCATGACATCGTACACACCGGTGTCAGATCCGCCCACCAAAACTTTAATACCATTTTCCTGGGCTTTTCGGATGACATCGGGCATGTTATTGGGATCAATTGGCCATACCCCAATTGCCTTGACACCCATGGCAATGAAGTTCTCCATCTGCTCCAATTGTTTCATCGCGCTACCGCCAGCGTCGGCGATTTGTACACTCAGACCTTCCGCTTCTCCTTGTTCCTTGACGGCGCCTGTTAACCAACCGATGAAGGGATTAGTAGTGTCCGTTGCACACAGCCCGATATCCACAGGAGCGGTTGCGAGCGCGTTGTTGAAAACAGCCATCGATAGTGCTACAGAGATAGTAAGGATGATGGAAAGAGTTTTTTTCATGATAGCTCAACTCCTTTTAGCGCTTTGCGCTTTCTAGTAACACAATTATAGGGTAGCCGGTCTTTACAAACAATTCGAATCCTGCTATATTGTATTCCATAATGGAATAGATAAGGAGGAGCATATGCAAATCCTAAAAATCAAATCATTTATTGCAGTGGTTGTTTCGGAATCATTCTCAGATGCAGCCGAAATGCTTTACACCACGCAAGCATCGGTATCTAAGCACGTGCTGTCACTGGAACGCGAGTTGGGCGTAACACTATTTGATCGAAGCAAAAGGAAGGTGAAGTTAACAGAATCAGGGCATATATTTCTACATTACGCCCAAATTCTCATGGACACCTATAATGAAATGAATAACGCCTTAGGGGAACTATGTAACAGACAAAATATGCAGACAACCGTCGCATCCATTCCCGTGATTGCGCATTATGGAATCGTAAGCCTAATCAGCGATTTTCGGGAGAGAAACCCCCATATTAACTTGATTGTTGATGAACGCGAAGCGTTCGACATAATTGGAGGTCTTGAGGATGGTCAATACGAAATGGCCTTCATGCGCGAACGCGGACTGGACCAAGCAAAGTTTCAACAGCTTGTTCTCTTCTGTGATCGGCTCGCTGTGCTGATACCCGATGATCATCCGCTAGCAAAGTTCGATGAGATATCCATTCGACAATTAAAGGATGAAACTTTCTTAATGCTGGGGAAGCGCACGGGCTTATATGATTTCTTTGTTGATGTTTGTGACCGTTACGGTGAATTCAGCCCCAAAATTGGTTATACAGGCACGCACTTGGAAACAATCATTGAAATGATTGAGCGACAAATGGGAATATCACTGATGATGGAGATCCCTGCTAAGTACATCAGGCGCGGCCACACAAAAGTCGTAAGAATCGCTGAAGACATTCCGAGCAGATTGGTTTTGACTCGTTTGCGGAAAGGTAGCCCAAGCCTTGCAGGTAATATGCTCTGGAGTTTTTTTCGTGAATGGGTCAACCGTCAATAAACCATGAATGCGTTACTGAGTTTCGTGTTAATTAGTTAGCTATAACAACTCGGTATGTTCCATTACTTTTATGGAGTGATTCAAGTGATATTTAGCAGTCATCCGCCGATTGATTTTTTACGAGGTTTTTTTGCACAAGATAATGCCCATGCTTATGCGCTATTTGAAGCAATATTCGCAAATCATATGCCTATAGATTATCGGTGTGTATATATAAACCAGACATTTGAGAAAATCACAGGCCTTGTAAACCATGATGTGCTCGGACGATCTATCGATGGTGTCATGCCCCATTGGGAGGATAAGCTGAAGAAGATCTATCATGATGTTGTGGTCAGTGGTATTTCACGACATTTTCGTTTTTTCTCAATAGAAATGAGGAAACATTTTGATATATGGGTTTTCAACCCACATGTAGGCCAAATTGGCACGGTGATATATGATATAACAGAGAAGTATGCATTTCAGAAACAGTTGGAGTATGTATACTATCATGATCCTCTGACGGATCTGATGAATAAGCAATATGTGAAGGATAAGATTTCTAAATATTTCCCAAGGATTACCAAGTCTGTAGTTTTGATTTCCATTGATATAAACGCTTTACGAAAAATCAATGACGTACTTGGCTATGATCTTGGCGATGAGGTTTTAAAATGGACGGCGTCTGCAATGAAGGCAGCATGTAAGGCAGGGATGATCCCCATTCGTTGGGGTAACGACAATTTTCTTGTTATCGCATATGGTGCGAATGCGGAAAACGCAGAGCGCATCATTCAAGAAATAGAATATCATCTGAGCCAGAACAAGGCGAAAGAAGCAGTTTATTTATCTATTACAATGGGTTATTATGTTCATACTGATCCCAAAGAAACCATATTTCAAGCGATTGCACAGTCCGAAAGAGCGTTGGCAGAGAATAAGTTTCTCGGTATGGGGGAAAAAAGCAACGTACCGATTGAGATGGTCGTGACAATTTTTCATGAAAAAAACTGTCGCGAAGCCGCTCACTCGAAGCGCGTGAGTGAGCTCTGTGTAATGATGGGCAAAGCCATGGGCATGTCTCGCAAGGAAATCGATAAGTTACGATTAATTGGATTAGTTCATGATATCGGAAAACTAGGAATCGATGAGGCGATCTTGAACAAGAAGGGCAAACTGACAGACGAGGAATATCAACAAATTAAGAAACATCCCGAGATTGGGTTTCGTATCCTTACAACAACACCAGACACAACAGAAATTGCGTACTTTGTTCTTTCGCATCATGAGCGGTTCGATGGTTTGGGATATCCCAATGGCATCAAGGGCAATGATATACCCTTGTTTAGTAAAATACTCAGTGTGGCCGACAGCTTCGATGCTATGACTCGAGAGAGGACGTATAAAGTTACGATGAGTACAGTGGAAGCGGTTGATGAATTGCGGCGTTGTGCTGGAAAACAGTTTGACCCAATTGTTGTGGAATGCTTTGCAAAACTGATGGAGGGGAATTCTGTGCCAGCCGACAATCTAGATCAATAGCTGTGCGATCTTCCTGTCTTATGTACCTTGAAAAGAAGGCGACATGTACGATATGGAATGGTATAGCAATCCCATTAAAGGATTACGAAACCCAGCCTCGAATATGTTGATGTGAATGTTACATTCATTACGCGCAACTAATGATTTAGCGCTAGACGTTATCTGGCAGTAACGCGTTTTTTGTTCTGGCTTAATGCATGTCAGGGACTATGCCGGAATATTGCTGTTCCAACAATCATTCTGTTTGCCAATAACTGGTTATTGAAGTGCGGCAAGGAAATGCTGGAGGATGCCGATATGGACGAAAATACATTGGACATCATTCTCAAGGACCTGCCCTTTGCATATGCCTATCATCGCATGGTGTATGACGACCAAGGCAATCCGATTGATTATGTGTTTGTCGAGGTAAACCGCGCGTTCGAACGCATGACCGCATTGAAGGGTGAATCAGTGATCGGTCGCAGTGTAACTGAGGTGATTCCAAACATCCGTGATGACCCCGCAAACTGGATTGGTGTTTATGGCGGTTTGGTACGGAATGGTGAACCCTTGGTTTTTAAGCAATATGCAAAGCCTTTGGCGAAATGGTTTAATGTGTATGCTTTATCTGCTGAGAAAGATCATTTTGTGACATTGTTCATGGATATCACAAAAGTTGTTGAGGAACAAAACGAACAGACCGAGTTGTTCAGCGCTATGAATGATGTCATTTTGGAGCTTGACGAGGATTTTCGCATCCTCAGAGTCCTGATTGCGCCAGACACACCGATACCCTTGCCCCGCGAACAACAACCTGTTAAGCTTGAAGCGTTGATCGGTATGAACGCGATGCAATTCCTTGAGCGCGAAGGCTCCAATGCGTTTATCAATGCGTTGAATCGTGCTAAGGATACCAATCAGAAGGTGATATATTATCAACACATGCAGCTTAATGAGCAGGACGCATGGTATCAACTCATCGTTAAAAGTCTTGCGATGCAAGGAAAACATCGCTATATTATCAGTATCATCAACATCACGGAACAGAAGATGCTGGAAGACCAGCTCATGGAAAAAGAAGCACTTTTCCAAGCTGTGTTCGAGCAAGCACCAATCGGCATCTCCATCACAAAGAAGGATGAGAATCTCCATGCACACATATCTAATGGCACGAACGTCAATCAGGCATATGTTGATATCCTAGGCAGATCAAGAGAAGAACTTTCCTCCTTGCATTGGACGGATATAACTCATCCAGACGATCTGATAACTGATGCTGAGCAATTGCGTCAGTTGTTGTCAGGCCAAGTTGATCATTATCGGATGGAGAAACGCTATTTCAAACCCGACGGATCGACGATTTGGGTCAACTTCATGGCCTCTACATTGCGAAATCCTGTGAACCAAAGCAGCAGCTACCTTTGCTTGTTGGAAGATATCACCAAACGTAAAATACTTGAGCTATCCCTTCGAGAAAGCGAACGGAGCAAATCTGTGCTGCTTGCGCATATACCGGGGTTAGCCTACCGATGCCTCAACGACCCACAATGGACGATGAAGTTCGTAAGTGACGGATGCTTGGCATTAACCGGTTATCAAGCTGAAAGCCTTTTGGACAACCGAGATATGTCCTACAACGATCTGATTGCTCCCGCATACCGAGCCACTGCTTATGAGAAATGGCAGCAGGTGATTGCCGAACGAGGCAATTTCCGTCTTGAGTATGAGATCATCACAGCCAACGGCGAAATGAAATGGGTATTAGAGATGGGACAGCCTGTCTTTGACTCCTTTGGACAATTAGAAGCGCTGGAAGGCGTTGTTTTCGACATTTCCGAGCAGAAACAGCGCGAGCAGCAGCTCCTGTTCATGAGCGAACATGATGAAACGACCAGGCTCTATAACCTCATGTATTTTGACAAACTTTGCCGTCGATATAACCTTGAGCATACGTATCCGCTTTCGGTTGTGCAATGCGATGTCGATGGCCTTCGCCTGATCAACAACGCATTTGGCATGGATGATGGAAATGCCCTGCTGGTGAGAATTGCGAATCTGCTGGCGCACAACAGCATGGATAACGCCACACTGGCCAGAACTGGCGATGACGATTTTAGCATTATCATGCCCAATACCAGCGTGGAGGCTGCCGAAGCATTCATACGAAAGGTGACAAGCGATATCGACGCAGAAAACGTACGCGAAGTGTCGCTGTACCATGTCAGCCTCTCGTTTGGGTACGCTACGCGGCAAAGCCCTGACGAAGAGATTGGCGTGATGTTGAAAAGCGCCTTCAGTAGTCTGCATAACCAAAAGATACTGCATGTGCAAAGCTCACACAGCGCCACCCTGTCCTCCATTATGACCGCGCTTCATGCGCGCAGCGAGGAGACGGAGGAACACGCGCAGCGCCTGCTCGAACTCACGGCCAAGATCGGGCGCGAACTGAATCTGTCTCAAAAGAGCATGGCGGAGTTGGCTTTGTTTGCGAAACTGCACGACATCGGGAAAATCGGCATCAGTGATGCCATTCTGAATAAGCCAGGCCCACTGACGGAAGCGGAATGGATGGTTATGCGGCAACATTCTGAAATTGGATATCGCATCGCGTTGTCGCTGGAGGACATCGCGCATGTAGCAAACGACATCCTATCCCATCATGAACGATGGGATGGGACCGGATACCCGCATGGCCTTCAGGGAGAAGCGATTCCCTTGCCAGCCAGAATTCTAGGGGTAGCCGATGCCTATGACGCGATGACGGAGGATCGGGTATACCGAAAGGCCATGTCCAAAGAAGCGGCGCTGAGCGAAATTCGGAATCAGGCGGGGAAGCAATTTGACCCCTCTATTGTGCAGATATTTTCTGGGATCATCGCTCGTGATGCAACCGTATAGGCTGATCAAAGCAATCCATATGGGCAAGAGGTCTTCATTGGTTTCAATCAAAAACGAGTGCTTGAGTAATAAATATGGATATGACCCTTGATTTGGGTTGGTATAAGCAAAGCAAAATGGAACGAGGGCAATCATGCAGTACGACGTGCTGGTCATTGGCGCAGGGTTATCCGGACTGACAGCGGCAAGCCTTTTAGCAAAACGGGGGCTTCGGGTGGGGGTACTAGAGCATGGCGATACACCGGGCGGTTCCTGTGGCATCTTTAAGCGGCAAGGCGCGATTTTCGATCAGGGTTCATCGATGCTCTATGGCTTTGGGGAACAGGGTTTCAACGCCCACCGATTTGTAATGAATTGTTTGGAAGAGCCGATCGATGTGATCCGGCATGAGATGCTCTATACTGTGCATTTCAATGGAAAGGCCATTCGCTTCTGGCCAGATATCAAACGGTTTACGCAAGAACTGTCCGACGTATTTCCGAACGAGCGCGACGCGATTTGCCGCTTCTATGCCGATATGGGCAAACTCTACCGCCATGTCATGGCGGAGAAACCCAACTATACCACGCCGGATGAAACCGATCCTGTCGCGGGCCTTAGCGGGCTTCTGCGGCACCCGATAAACTACATACGCTTTCTCAGCTACCTGAACATCAGCGCCCGCAAGTTGCTCTCGCGGTACTTTCGCGACCCTGAGATTTTCAACTTCTTCGACAAACTCACCTCCACCTACTGCTACGCAACCGTTCAGGAAGCGCCCGGCATACTGGCAGCCGTCATGTTTGTGGATAACCATGTGGGTGGCAGCTACTATCCGGCCGGTTCAACGTTGTTTTTGACGGGTAAGCTGGAAAAGGTGATCGAAGAAAATGGCGGCGATCTCCACTACGGCTGTACTGTAAAGGAAATTCTGTTTGAGCAGAGAAAGGCTGTGGGCGTACGCACGGAAGACGGCGCTGTGTATCAAGCGGAGGATGTGATCTATTCCGGAACGGTCTGGAACCTTTACAGCACGCTGATACCCGCGCACCAGACAACAGAGAAGCGCCGGCATTGGGCGAAGGCGCAGCAGCCAACCTATCCGAGCGTTGTTCTATATGCGCTGGTCGACCGCATCGCGATTCCGGCACATGCCCAGCCTATAGAAATGCTGGTAGGTAATCCAGAGGCGATCGACGAGAGCGAGGTGACCGTCTATCTGCCAAGCATCGACGACCCATCGATCTGCGCTGCCGACGAGCATGTCGTAGAAGCCATAGGGCCCAGTTTCGGCGATTGGACGGGGTTGTCAGACGAAGCCTACCGCTTGCGCAAGGAGTCTGAAAAGCAGCGATTACTCGCAGTGCTCGCGCGCAGGTTTCCAGGCATTGAAGGTCACGTGCGCTATGCAGAGGTCGCTACGCCCCGCACCATTGAGCGCTATTGCCTGAAAAACGGCGGCGCTGTGGCAGGGCCTAAGCAAATGTTGGGGCAACATATGTTCAAGCGCCTCCACACCCGTACGGAATGGCAGCATCTCTACTGTTGCGGCGAATCGACGGTGATGGGTACAGGCACGCCGACGGTAACCACCTCCGGCTTGAGCGCGGCAAATGCTGTGCTTAAAAGCCGAGGACTTGAGCTTTTCGTTTATCAGCCGAACCAGAAGAATCACGTTCGGGTCCTTGCCCCCAATCCCAAGCCAGAGGATGCGTACCCGCAACTCGACTCGGCTCTTCGCTCCCTGATGGCCATGGCAGGCGCTTGCCAGTTTTGCGAGAAACCTCGCTGCATCGACCGCAAGGTTTTGGATGTCCCAGCCATCATGCGTCGGGTCGCGGTTGGGAACGTCGCAGGCGCACAAAAGGCGGTAAGCGCGTGCCCCGACATCCCCATTTTAACAGACGCGGAAACGCGCTGTATCGAAAACGGGCGAATTGGTAAGCCGGTGCCCATTCGCCAAATACTGCATCAATTATCGGAGATGGAGCAGGTTTGATGGAGAAGAGGACAGACATTTTAGTGGTGGGCGCAGGCATGGCTGGGCTTACCGCTGCCGCGTACGCAGCCAAGGCGGGGCGGGGCGTGTTGATGTGCGAACAGGCCGCTCATGTTGGCGGGCTCGTGACCGATTTTTCAGCGCATGGTTTCCGTTTTGACGCAGGCCTGCGGGCTGTGGAAAATTCCGGCGTGATTCGCCCGATGCTACGCGACCTCGGGTTGGAGGTGACGTTTGTACCCAACCCCGTTACCATCCGCGTTGAGGATCGTCAGATTCGTCTTGACCGCGATGGCCTTGCGCAGTACGGCGCAATGCTGACGGAACTCTTCCCCCAAAGCCGTCCCGATATTCAGGCGATCATGCTCGAGATCGAGCGCGTAATGGAGATCATGGACGTTCTGTATGGAATTGATAATCCGTTGTTTATGGACATGAAGAGCGACCCCGCCTATCTGATGCGCACCATCCTGCCCTGGCTGCTTCGCTACAGGCGCAACATGCGCAAAGTAAAAAAGCTTTCTCAGCCGATCGAGGCGTATCTGGCCTGCTTTACGCATAATCAGGCGCTGATCGATACCATCGCGCAGCATTTCTTCCGCCATACGCCCAGCTTCTTCGCGCTTAGCTATTTCGGGCTGTATCAGGATTACCAATATCCAAAGGGCGGCACAGGTAGGCTGGCATTGGCCATGGCGGAATACATACAGGCAAAACAAGGCGAGATCCTCTGTGATACAGGCATCGTACAAGTCGACACCGCATCCGGAATTGCTACCACATCAACGGGTGATACCGTAAGCTATCGAGAGCTGGTATGGGCTGCGGACTGCAAGGCGCTGTATAAAGCCGCCGCGAACCAATTGTCAGCGAAAAAGCACTATGCCCGCCATGCGGAGAAGGTCGCCCGCGCGCGTGGCGGCGACTCCGTGCTTACGGTGTTCCTCGCGCTGGATGTAGCGCCTGCCGATGTGGAACAAGCCTTTGGCGCGCACTGCTTCTATACGCCCAACACTGAAGGCCTTTCCAGCCTGGGGCTGGACAGTTGGCAAGCCGCCACAGAGAATCGTGACAACCGCGACGCGCTTACCACGTGGGTCAACCGTTATCTTGCGCTTACGACCTTTGAGATTTCCTGCCCTGTACTACGCGACGTTACGCTGGCTCCGGATGGAAAAAGCGGCCTTATCGTGAGTACCCTGTTCAGCTATGATCTGGCGAGGCACATCGAGCAGGCGGGCTGGACAGAAGCTTGGAAAAGCGAGTGCATCCAGCAGGTGATCGATCAGCTCGCTACGGCGCTGCCCGCCATTCGCGGTAAAGTGCTGTATGCCTCCTGTTCAACGCCGCTGACGATGGAGCGATACACCGGAAACAGCGATGGCGCCATTACCGGTTGGGCGTTTAGTGCCGGTAACCCCGCCGAATCGCGCTTTTCTAAAATTGCCCTATCTGTTCGTACGCCGTGGCCCCATGTACAGCAAGCCGGCCAATGGTCTTTCAGCCCCTCCGGTCTGCCGGTTTCCATTATCACCGGCAAGCTGGCGGCGGATGTCGCACTGAAAAGCCTCGCGAGGAATAACCATGTCCGCTGAACTGTTATTTGGCGTACTTGGCCTTGCGGTCAGCCGTTTTCTATTCCGTCGCTTTCCTACCCTGCCCCATGGCGTTCAGGGCGAAGTGGCAAGCGACCTTTCCATCATCATACCTGCGCGCAACGAGGCGCGGACGCTCCCGAACCTGTTGAATGATCTTTTGAACCAAACGGTTAGCCCGCTGGAGATCATCTGCGTAGACGACGCTTCTACGGATGATACCGCAAGCATCGCGATTGCCCATGGCGCAAAAGTCGTCAGGGCGGCGCAACGACCGGCGGGATGGCTAGGCAAGCCTTGGGCCTGTGCTTGCGGCGCAAACGTTGCAAAGGGGAAACATGTATTGTTTATCGATGCTGATGTGCGGCTTGCCCCGGATGCGCTTGCCGCATTGCTCGCAAGATATGGCCGCGGCGAGGCGGTGGTATCCGTTCAACCCTACCACCGTGTTGGCGGTGGATATGAGCAGTTGGCGTTGATTTTCAATCTTATACAGCTTGGCTCGAATGGAACGACCCTATCGCGTCAGGCGCCTGTGGGCCTCTTTGGGCCGGTGGTGTGCATCGCTCGCACTGCCTACGAGCAAGTTGGCGGTTTTACGAGCGTTCGAGGTTCCGTGGTGGAAGACGTAGCCATAGGCGCGCGGCTCCTTCAGGCTGGGTACCCCGTTCGTCTCTTTCTTGGCGGCGATCTGATTCACTTTCGGATGTACCGCGACGGCCTCGCTTCGTTAGTGGAAGGATGGACGAAAAACTTCGCCGCTGGCGCCGTCCAATCGCCAATATGGCTAGCCGCGATGATCTTTCTGTGGGTAACCGGCTGTGCCGCCGTTCCGCTTGGGTTATTGCTTTCCATTTTTACTGCCCGATGGGCACTATGCGCCTTGTTTCTGCTGCTGTATGCCGTTTGGTTGCTGGAGCTTCGGCGTATCGGCCGCAAAACCGGCAGCTTCGTTCCTGCAATGTACGGGTTGTATCCCTTATCGCTCTGCTTGTTTCTTTGGGTATTCCTGCGCTCGGCCGTCAAACGTCTTCTAAAACAGCCCGTAACATGGAAGGGTAGAAAAATTCCGTGGAGGTGATGCTCCCATGCAAGTGCTGTTTCTGCCGCTGCCTTGGACGTTGGCGCTTTGTTTTGGCGGCTGGTTTTTCATCCAGTCTGGCGCCGCATGGCTTTGCTTTCGTATGCCCGACCTCTGGTTTAGGCCGGATCACTTTCCGTTCCGCCCGACCCGCTGGGAGGCGAAGGGGCGCTTGTACGCATTCTTGCGTGTGCACCGTTGGAAGCGCTGGTTACCGGATGGCGCGGCAGCCGTCAAAGGCGGTTATCGGAAAAAGAAACTGACGGATTTCTCCGAACGGAATCTGGAACGGTTCGTGATCGAGTCCTGCCGCGGGGAGTTGACGCATCTGTTGGCCATTCTTCCCTTCTGGGTGTTTGGGTTCATTGGCCCGCCCGCCATACTTTGGTTGATGCTTGCCTATGCGCTTGCCGTCAATGTGCCCTGCATCATCGCTCAACGCTATAACCGCCCGCGCGTACTAAGCTTGCTGAGACTGTACCGTGAAAAAGCCAAGGCGCTGTCAACAGATCAAGCCGAAAGTACAGGTAGCAACGGGTGATTGCATCGTGCTATGAATATGCAGAAGAAAAGGCAGCAAGTGTATATGCGCAACAGTATGCGAGCGCAAGGCGCGCCAAAGTGACATAACCTGTGCCCGCTATTCTCTGATTATGCCGAAATGCTCGACGATAGCTCGTTTTTATTGTCTTTTGAGGAATGTTCGTGTTACAATACACAAAGAGAGGTAAGTTCGATAACCGAATAAATATGAATGGGATATAAGCGAGAGCGGGTGATATATATCAAGAATCCTCTTCACCAAAGCCTGATGGACCATTACGAGAGCTCCAAACCAGACATTCAGGCGAAAGTCCCATTGCTGTTCTATCTGCATGCTTCCCTGCTAGTGTTTCTAATCATCACGGCTGTGCTGGTGATCCTGCTGACCCCGCAGAACAACCGCATTTTCTACCTTTCGCTGGTCTTGATTTCACTGACCACCATCTTGGTATGCAATATGCTCAACTGGAGGGGAAGATACGCGCAAGCGCTGAATGGAACGATTCTCATTATGTTTGTCGCACCCTGGGTTTCGATCTTTTTCGAGACGTTCAGTGGGTCGGGCGACGTGATCCCGATGATATTTGTGATCATCCCCCTCCAGATTGCCGCGCTTTTTCTGGCCACAAAATCGATGCTGCTGATTTCGGGAATTCAAACCGTCGCGGTCATTGCCAATATCATCTTCAGCCAGAGCAAAGGTAACTATAATTGGGTCAGCGTTGTATGTTATGTATTTATCGCGTCCTTGCTTGGGTCTGTCACCAGTTATTTGATTCGCACTCAATATGATAAGCTACTAATAAGCAAGGAAGAACTGGCGCTGAATCAGGAAAGGCTTAGGGACATCTCCATCCGCGATGCCCTGAGCGGCGTCTATAACCGCCGATACATGGATGAAATCCTTGATTTGCTGACAAAAACACCCGAACAACGATTTGCGCTCTTGATGATAGACATCGACCATTTTAAGAGAGTTAATGACACCTGCGGACACAGTGCGGGAGATTTTGTGATCCAAACAGTCGCGAGTATCCTAAAATCCGCAACAAGAAAGAAAGATATCGTCTGCCGATATGGCGGCGACGAGTTTCTCGTCATCCTTATCGACTGTGCCTACGACGATGCTCTGAGCAAAGCAACCGAAATGAAACGGATGGTGGACGCCATCGGTTGCGCATGCGATGATCCCGATGCAATCCATGTTACGGCTTCCATCGGCGTTGCACTGTATCCGGAAAATGGAGCGAGTAAAGAAACGCTGCTCCGCGCCGTCGACATGGCGCTCTATCAGGCGAAGGAAGAGGGGCGCAACCGTATCAAAGTGATATAGGTATAATTTACAGCATTTAAAACGAAATTCTCAATCTTGTTTTATTGCGCGTCAAATGCCAGACCTATGCTTACGTTTATCATATCACCCTACTTCTCCGGCGAAGCAATGTATTTAATTCGCAAAAAACCAGACATGTTGAAAAGATGATACGAACCGTCATTGACGCTAAGCCAGAAAGCGGACACACCGATCCGATTACAGAAGGCTGGCGCATTAACGCAAGTCGTTGATGCCGTCTCAGTCACGGTCACACGGGGGGCTGTTTCCTGTACAACCGACCAAAAGCCTCCCACAGCGGGCTGATGAAGGCCGCGATAAAACCTCCCGAGAAACCGTTGTTATATAGATTCATGCCCGCATGAAGGAAGCCGATATTCGTTACGAGCGACATATGCAAAGCACCCGCAACCACACCCGCCACCACGCCGTATCGACCGGCGATCGGCGCCAGCGTTGTGCCAAACAGGGCAGCCAGAATCGCGAACGTTGCGTTGACATCATGGATATTGATCAAGTTCACAAGAAATACGCCCAGTAACACAGGAATGACGTTTCGAATATGCTTGCCATATGCGCCAAACCCTACCAACGTCAAGATGCCGCCAATAACAGGCCCGTTGATATCGCCCCCAACGGCAAGGGCGTACGTAGTACCCATGATGCCAAGGAGCGACATGTTGATCGTGGTTGCCCCAAACCCAGCCAGCGCCGTAAAATCGGTCGAAAGCGCACCCGTCAATGAAAACAGGTAGGAAAGGCCCTTGATTCGCCAGTGATTCAGCAGCAGCCCCAAAATCAGCATGATGGCAAACAGGCCATACAGCGCAATGGCGAAAGGCGCTGTATTACCTTTCGACAGAATGGAGACCGTCTCGATGGTTACGCCAAATCCACGAAGCACCGCCATAAACACCATGCCGATAATCCCCGCCGTAAAGCCAATATTGTACAGGCTGTACCCCTTGTGAAACCGGATAAAGTGCGCTGCAAGAGGGGTTATAATAAGCCCCACCAACACACCCGAAGTGATGCCGAGCACCAACGCGGGCAGCAAGGGCAAGCCAACATTGAAGCAAATCTCACTTACGAGCGGCCCAAGCGAAGTGCCAAACAGGCTTTGTACGATAACCGACGATAACGGCAGACGCAACATCCTTGCGTATGCGTATACACCCAGCATGATCGGCAACGTGTTTACAAGGTTTTTTCCGAAAAACGAAAACCCAGTCACGGTAAATAACCCCGCAATAACAGCGCCCGTGATATTTGCGCCACTCAGCCATATCACGCTCAGGGTGAAAAGCAGCATCGCTCCGGCATTCACAAGGGTTGCCCCAACATTGGCCAGCTCAAAATAGTCTGTGATCAGGTTGGCCGGTGATGTGAGGATGACTGCCATCCCACGCCATATCTCCTGTGGCGTATTGACGGCAAAACCAAGCAGCAGAAAAAACACGCCAAGACAAATAAAGAACGTCACCAGTTGCGCTTGCGAAACAAAAGATACGCGACACGCATCCTCGGATGCGCTCTCAGGATTCTGGTTGCTCTCATCCTGCGGTTTGACGCAGTATGCCGCCGCCTTCGCGGCCTTTTCTTCCGGCGTAAGCCAAAACTTCATACGCTGGTACGCCTTTCTCTCGATATGTGTTGCACCGTTGCGATGGGGCGCCGGGCAATCGTCGGGGATGTGTTCGACACG
>Ga0183100_1000491_pt1 | contig 31139 bp, 22 predicted proteins | sample Biomet2_FD_127789 | JGI IMG/M metagenome (GOLD analysis project Ga0183100, IMG submission 127789) | Microbial communities from bioreactor (seeded with anoxic lake sediment) at LBNL, California, USA - Biofuel metagenome 2 | ecosystem: Engineered > Bioreactor > Anaerobic > Unclassified ... | reverse complement strand
GAGAGCGGCGGCTGGATGAAGATCATGAAGAAGGGCTGAACCCCCTCTTCTAACCAAACCTCTTCTTTGGTTTTCTCTTAATGCGTTCTCATTATCAGCCAGTTCTTCTCTGAGGATTCCTTGCCCTTGAACCTGATCAGGGCGTAAGTGCCGTCCAGCCCCTGGCCATGGAGCCGGACGACGATCTTGTCCTCGGTCCTTTCGACGAGCTCATACCCTCCGCGGTCGAAGATCTTGACCTCCCCGGCGCCATACTCGCCCTCGGGAATGGTCCCCTCGAAGCTGCCATAGGCGACGGGATGGTCCTCGGTCTGCACCGCCAGGCGCTTCACCTTGGGCTTCTCGGGCACGAGCTTGGGCACCGCCCAGCTCTTCAGCGTCCCGTCCATCAGCAGCCGGAGGTCGTGGTGGTGGGTGGACGCATGGTGGTCCTGGACCACAAAGAAAGGCTCAGCATCCCCTTCCTCCCTGGCCGGTTCCGGAGTCTTCGAGAAATCCCTTTTTTCCCTGTACTCCCGCAGCTCGGCCTTCACGTGCTCCACGATGGAGCGGCCGAGCAATAATCGTTGCGGGGCGCCCGCACCTTGACCTTCAGCTCGCGGTCGAAGGCCAGCTTGAACGCCTTGGCGTTGTTCTCCACCCCCCAGACCTCCAGCGACACGTCCGCGTCCGCGGCCACCTCTAGGACGATGGCGCCCTTGCTGCCCTTCCTGAACTGCGCCGAGCTCACCAGATTAGCATGGCTGCGGTCGAGCGTCTCCGCCAGGCGGAGGAACGCGGCCATGACGATGATCTTCTGTTGGGTCTTCTCGTCCAGTTCCGCCAGCCCAGGGTCCTTGCGCCGGGGAGGTCTTTTGCGGTGGTACCGGACGAGGTTGGCCATGATCGCCAGCTCCCGGCCCCCGAAGCCCAGCAGGTCGGCGTTCTTGACGATATAGTAAGAATGCGCATGATGGTTGTTGAAGGAGATGAAGTCCCCGACGTCGTGGAGGAACGCAGCGTGCCTGAGCAGCTCGCGCTCTTTCTTGCCCAGGGCATGAAGGCCGGTGGCCTGGGCACTGTCATATAGCTCCAGGGCGAGCCGGGTGACCGTGCGGGCATGGCCCTCATCGATGTTGCACGACCGACCCAGCTGCAGCACGCTGGTGTCCCTCACCGACATGCCCTCGGCGTGGGGATATCCCTCGATGCCCGACAGGTAATCGACCAGCAGCCCGTTGAGGGCGCCGCGGTCGCTGATCGTCATCTCCTCGAGCTTCAGCTCCTCCATCAGGGTCTCCAGGATGGCCGCCCCCCCGACGATGATGTCCGCCCGCTCGGGGTTGATGCCCGGGACGAGCCTCCGCTGGTCCAGGTTCATGGCCCGCAGCATGGCGGTCAGCTTCCTGAGGTGGGCGAGCTTGAGCACGCCTGCCTTGGCACCATAGGCCCGCGAGGCGGTCTCCGCCAGGTTGATGATGGTCCCCGAGCTTCCGATCGCCAGGTCGAGCTTCCTCTTGGATATGGCCTTCACCGCGTGGATCATCTCGCTGCGGGCATAGCGCTTCATCTTGTTGTACGCGGAGTCGTCCACCGGGCCCTTGTGATAAGGAGGGAGGAACAGGGCGGTCACGCGGATGGCCCCCAGCTTCATGCTGTCCAGGAGCGAGTAGCCGTTCTGATCGCCCACGATCACCTCGGTGCTCCCGCCCCCTATGTCCACGAACAGCGCCGTGCGCCCTCCGAGGTCTATGCCCGAGCTTACTCCCTGGTAGATCAGCCTCGCCTCCTCTTTTCCGGAGATGATGCCCAGCTCGAGCCCCGCCTCCTCTCTCATCCGCTCCACGAGCACGTCCTGGTTGGTCGCCTCCCGGGCGGCCGAGGTGGCGACGGCGATGATGTCGTCGGCGCCGTAGGTCCGGGAGAGCTCGGCGAACTTCGCACAGACGTGGACCGCCCGGTCCATGGCCTCCCGGCGCAGGTTGTGGTCGATGAACTCGTCCTCCCCCAGGCGGATCACCTCCTTCTCCTTGCTGATCACGGTGAACGAGCAATTGGGGTTGAGGCGGACGACCAGGAGACGGACGGAGTTGGTGCCCAGGTCGATGAACGCGACAACGTGTCCGGTGTGAGGGTTCCATCCATTCATTCGAGCCTCACTGTCCTGCCGAAGGTGCGCTTGAAGAGGTCGGATTTCTTCACCGCTGCCTCGGCCTCGGCCGTCCAGTCCTCATCGGACCTTATATTGAGGACCACCTCTGCGTCGGTGATGATGCACTCCACGTCCTTCACCACGGCCGCGTGCTGGTAGTCTAGTCCGTCGGCGATCCTCAGGATCGAGGTCAGCGCGTACAGTCTCCGGCGGTCTTTCTCCCCCAGCGACGATATCTCCTCGTCCCCATCGCGGGGCGGCCGCTTGCGGTGGTAGCGGGCCATGCACGCCACCAGCCTCTTGTCCTCTGGTCCCAGGGGCAGTTCGGCCTCCATGATCAGGCGGTACGAGGAGCGGTGATGGCCCTTCACCCCCTCGGTGATGCCGACGTCGTGCAACAGGCATCCCGCCTCCAGCAGGAAGCGGTCCTTGCCCCCCAGGCCATGCAACGGCTTCAGCTGGCGGAAGAGGGACGTCGCCAGGCGGAGGACGTTCTCGGCGTGCTGGTGGTCCACGTTCATCCTCCTTGCGGCCTTCTCCAGTTTCTCCATGGCCCGCGTGCGGTCCGTTGGCACGCCCTTCCTTCCGTTCCCCTCCTCGGAGGCGGACCTTCCCTCGCGGATGACGTCCGCGACGTCCTCCGGCAGCCCCTTCTCTCTGAGCGCCTTGAGCGTCGCTTCCACGTCGTACTCCACCCGGTGTAGGGTGACGGAGAAGTCGGTGGTGTCCAGCATTGCATAGGACGCCCGCGGGTCGTGGTCCACCGGTCTCCCCACGCTGCCAGGATTGACAAACAAGGTGTCTCCAGCCTTCCGCACGAACGCCTGGTGAGAGTGCCCCACGAGCACGACGTCGGCATCGGCGATGCGGCCCAGTTCGGCCAGCCTACGGTCTGGGGTGTCAGGGCCCAGCGGCTCGTGAGGATCGCCCGGGCTGGCATGCACCATCAGGACCCTCCGGCCCAGCATCTCCAGCCTTATCTCTGGCGGGAGGGAGGAGATGAACCTCAGGCTCTCCTCGGACAGGTCCCTGGCGGCCGCGGCCATGACCGCGCCTTTCACCGAGGAGGCTTTCGGACGCTTCGACGCCCGGGTGAACTCCAGGACCTTGAGGTCGAAGTTGCCCACCACGCTGAGGAAATGATCCCCTCTCATCATGCTCACCACCTCCTCAGGGCATGGTCCGGAGCCCACCATATCACCCAGGTTGATGAATCCCCCTGCACCCTGGACCTTGGCATGGGCCATGACCGCCTTGAGCGCCTCCAGGTTGCCGTGGACGTCGGAGACGATGGCCAGCTTGGCCGGACGGTCGGCAGAGGCCATGGGAACGGCGAGATCCTTATACATCGTGCCGGCCTGGAAGCGGTCGGCCAGCCGTTCTAGGGTCCTCTTCTCGCGGAGCTCCGACCACCGCTCAAAGAAGCGGCCGTACAGCTCGCCCCGCGCCTTCGACCGATCGTCCTTCACCGCCTCCAGGCCCGGAAGGAGCACCTCAACGTCCCCGCCCGGTGGGCAGAGATCCGTCTGGAGGTCATCGATGCTGGCCAACCAGACATCGCAGTCATGCATCTCTCCCAGGAGGTCCTGGACCTCCTTGAGGTTGCCGATTTCCGCCTTCAGCTGATCGTCGAACAAGGGTCTGAAAGTCTCCAGGGTGTAGCGCAGCCTCTTGATCGCGATGCGCATCGCGTGGTGCTTCTGGATGGCCCCCGGGTCGCTGACGAAGGGTTCCAGCTCCAGCACCTTGCCCACCCGGTAGGAGACGTGGGCCAGCCCCGCAGCGAAGCTGGGCCGTCCCCTGAGGTCAGGGTTCCTCGCTTCCAAGCGCTGGACCCTCTTGGCGAGCAGGTCGGCCATCTCGCTAAGCACGCCCTCCTCGTTCATGTTATCCAGCCATCCGAGGACCTGCTCCTGCTGCCCGCGGCGGGAGGCCTCCTTGAGCTCCAGGAGCGCCTTCGTCCCCGCGCGCTCCGCCTCGGTGGCCTTCTCCAGGAAGGAGCGCAGGTACTCGACCTGCACGTCGGTGTCCCTGGCCTCCCCGAGAGCCTTCGTGAGCCCCTTCACGCCGTCGCGCCACCTTCCGTGCTGGCTTTCCTTGAAGCAGGAGCTGAAGATGGGAAGCGCGGCCCTCAGCCGGCGGGAGGCCACCCTCATCTGGTGGACGCCCTCGGTGTCCATCTCCCTGGCCGCCTTCGAGTTCGCCTCCAGCTCGTTCACCTGCTTGAGGAGGGTGGTGGAGCCCAGCAGGCAGAACCCGGGGTCCTCACTTCTCCCCATGCCAGATCCCCCTGTTGGCTAGCAGCCACTCCTGTGAGTCCAGTCTCTCCTCCCCCTCTTTGGGGGTCACCCGGCGCCAGGAGCCGTCAGGTTGCAGCTCGCGGGCTTTCACATTGTCGCGAAGGTGGATCTCCAGGATGTCCTCGATTACCGTCTTCCTTATACTGGGGTCCCTGACGGGGAAGAGGACCTCGACCCTCCGGTCGAGGTTCCTGGTCATCATGTCCGAGGAGCCCAGAAGGACCTCCTCCTCCCCTCCGTTATGGAAATAATAGATACGAGAGTGCTCGAGAAAGCGGGAGACGATGGAGATCACCCGGATGTTGTCGCTGATGCCAGGGACCCCTGGCCTCAGGCTGCACAGCCCCCGGACGTTGAGGTCCACCTTCACCCCGGCCATGGACGCACGGTACAAGGCTTGGATGATGCCCTTGTCGATGAGGGCGTTGAGCTTGAAGGCCAGGCGCCCGTCGCCGTGCTCGCGGTGCCTCTCGATCTCCCGGTCGATCCTCTCCACGATGCCCTTGCGGATCCCGCCCGGGGAGACGAGCAGCTTCCTGAAGTCGTCCTTGCGGCAGTATCCAGTGAGAGCGTTGAAGAGGTCCGAGACATCGGCGGCGATGTCGGGGTCCGAGGTCAGGTACCCGATGTCGCCGTAGGTGCGCGCGGTCTTGGAGTTGTAGTTGCCGGACGAGAGGTGGCACAGGCGGATGGGCCCGTCTCTGCTCTTCCTCACCACCAGGCACATCTTGGCGTGGATCTTGATGTCCACCGGCCCGTACACGACATGCACCCCGGCGTGCTCCAGCTGTCTCGCCCACGTGATGTTGTTGGTCTCGTCGAACTTGGCCTTCAGCTCCAGGACGGTGGCCACGGCCTTGCCGTTCCTCCTCGCCTCCATGAGGGCGTCGACCAGCGGGGAGCCGCTGTCGATGCGGTAGAAGGTAATCTTGATGGCCATGACCTCGGGGTCGATGGCGGCCTGCTTCAGGAAGGTGATGAGAGGCTGGAAGCTGTCGTAGGGATGATAAAGCAGGACGTCGTGATCGGCCACATTGGCCAGTATGGTCTGTTCGTTGGACACCTGCTTCGGTATGCAGGGCAGGAACGGGGCGTCCTGCAGGTCCGGACGGCGGAGGCCGTGCAGCTGCCACAGGTCCACCATGGACAGGGGGATTATGGAGCGGTAGATCAGATGGAGGGACAGTTCCAGTCTGGAGGCCAGCATGTCCACCAGGCGCTTGGGCATGTCGGAATCCACCTCCAGGCGCACGGCGTCCCCGACCCTTCTCGATTCCAGGCCCTCCTCCATCGCGGTCAGCAGGTCATGGGTCTCGTCCAGCTCGATCTCGAACTCTGCGTCCCGGGTCACGCGGAAGGGGTGCGCGGCGACGACGTTGACGCCAGTGAACAGCAGATCGAGGTTCGCGGCCACGAGGTCCTCGAGGAATACATAGTGGGCATCGCTGAAGGAGGTGGTGTTCCGGTCGATCCTGATCAGCCTCTGAAACATCCCGTTGGAGGGCACCTTGACCCTGGCGAACCTCTCGTGGCCGGTACCGTCCCTGATGACCACGGCGAGGTTGATGGCCCCACTGGAGATGAACGGAAAGGGGTGATTGAGGTCGAAGGCCAGGGGCGTCAGGATGGGAAAGAGCTCGCGCTCGAAGAACTTCCGCAGGGAAGCCCTCTGCCCGGGGTCGAGGTCCTTCATCCTGTGGATGTGGATGCCCTTGGCGTCCAGCTCTGGCACGAGCTGCTCGTTCCACACCCGCGCGTGCTCCTCCAACAGCCCGCCGAGGCGTACCTTGATGGCCTCCAGCTGCTCGGACGGGCTCATCCCGTCCGGTGGGGCCTCCAGCGCTCCCTTGGCGGCCTGGCGGACCAGCCCGGGGACGCGGGACATGAAGAACTCGTCAAGGTTGCCGCTGCATATAGCCAGGAACTTGACCCTCTCCAGGAGGGGTTGGGTGGGATCTTCGGCCTCTTCCAGTACCCGGCGATTGAAGTCCAGCCAACTGAGCTCCCGGTTGATGAACAATCGGGGATCGTCAAGTGATGCGATTCCTGCCATCTCCCCTGCCAGACCTTTCACGTCCCCTCTCGGAGCGCTCTGATCCTCCATAACTATCCCTTCACCATCGCTGATACCTTCGGTGCATTTAATCGTTTTAACTGGAGACCCTGTAGGCCAAACTGATCGCTGCCCGTTCTACCTCTGTCCATGATAAGATTTATATGTGGTGCCAGTATAAGGTGGACCTACAAGCAGGGGTAGCCAAGCTTGGCCAACGGCGTAAGATTCAGGGTCTTATCCTTAGTGGTTCAGGGGTTCAAATCCCTTCCCCTGCACTTTTAGCTCTTCTCAATTCTCCTAGCGTCCTCAAGATCATAGATGCGGCTGAAGAGGCGGTTCCAGAGTTTTGGACGGCGTCTTGGACCCAGGTTTGTTGATTACAAGCAAGCGTCAAGAGGCTGCGACGATGTCCCCGTCGTAGGTTTCCAAGGCGATCTTGTCGGCGATGCCGCTCTCTTTCATCCAATCTCGGTATATCTGAGCGCCGGGTCTGCCCAGCGTTTCGGACTCCCACTCTGCGACCGCGATGGTCGTGCGCGGGTCCGCACGCATCAGCCGGTACCTGATGAAGCCAGGCTGGGCCCTGAAGACCCCGACCCCCTCAGTGGCTATCCTATGAAAGATCTCTTCCGCCTCAGGCGAGTACACGTTGATGCTCCACTTAGCGATGGTCACTCGTAGGTATGCCATGGTTGCCCTCAATCATAATTTTCGCTCGCCCCCCTTTGTACCTTTTCCCTGTGAGGGGCGCTAGGTCTCTGACCGCTCCTTCATCGGTCGCCTCATATGAACGGCCATGTAGAGCAAAATCATGGATATCGGACATCCACGCACGGGCAGCGCGTCACGGAGGGGAGCAAGGCAGTATGATACAGATCATGGGCCCCTTATGTTCCCTTTTACGGGGCAAGCCCTTTATATGTTAATGATGTCCTGGACTCGGTAGGAGTCCGCTTCTCCAACTTCCCCACCAATCCTTTCTGGGCTCCTACCAACCTTATACATTCCGATTATGCACGGGTTACATTCAAGTAACAATGTTCCATTGCACACGGCGGTAGGGGCCCCACTTCGCTAACCCCCTAACCAGTTTTATCTGGGGCCCCTACTACCTTGTCGTTTCCTTCCTTTCGACGATATATTCATGCTAATAAATAAACTGTACCATCGATAATTGCCGATGCCAGTAGGGAATACGACCTAGCAGGAGCTACCGTTCTCTAAGCAATCGGACCACACATTCCCTTCTCTCATCCGCTGGCCGCATTGCGGAGAGACCCGATCACTTCCACATGGCAAGTATGGCTGCATGGGCCATCAGAGGACAAACGTTTGGACCAGCCTGGAATGAGCGACCAAGGAGGAGAAACGTTCGTGTAGAAATGGAAAAAAACTAGGGGAGGGCAAGCCCCTGACCCCTGGGAACTGGTTTACTGGGCTTCCTTGTGGCCGGCCCGCTCGATGACCTTCGTGCTCTCCGGCGCCCTCATCGCTTCCTGCTCCTCGTTCACTACGTACCCTTTCAGGAACGGGGTGATGACCAGCATCAGCAGGATGATCGCCCCCGCGACCAGGAAGGCGAAGTCCATGGCCCCGGCGAACGATGCCAGGATACTGTTCGCCTGCTCGGGCATCATCATGATGTAGGCCAGCACGTCGGTGTCGTGGGGCACGGCATTGTAGATCCCCGAGGCAAGGTTGCTCCTCAGCTCATCGTCGAGGCGCAGGTTGATGAGGAACGAGAACACCCCGGTAGCTACCGTGCCCCCGATGGCGCGGAAGAGGTTGACCCCGGAGGTGGTCATGCCCATCTCATCGGGCTTGGCGCTGTTCTGCACCGCGACCATGAGGACCGACATGACGCAGCCGAGCCCGATGCCCAGCAGGAACATGTACGTGGCAAGGAGCCACACGCTATCCCCCAGCCCCAGGGTGGACATGAGCGCCATGGCGATGAAGGAGATGATCGGACCGGCGATGAGCCATGGCCTGTAGCCGGTCGTCTGGACGTATCTTCCGCTCATCGTTGCGGTGATCATCAGACCAGCGACCATGGAGATGGTCAGGTACCCCGCCCCCTGGGACGTGAGGCCGAAGATGTATATGCTGAACATGGACAGGTAGGCCATCGCTCCCGTCAGTGCCAGACCGAAGATCAGCATGGCGAAGGCCCCACACACGAACGTCCTGTTCTTGAACAGACGGGGCGCGATGACCGGGTCATCGGCCCTGTACTCCAGCACGGTAAAGACGGCCAGCAGGGCGACGGCGATCAGCACCATGGCCCCGGACTCGGCGCTTATCCATTCAAAGTCCTTCCCTGCCCAGGAGAAGAACAGCAGCAGGTCCAGCAGGAACATGCCCAGGACGGACATCCCGAGGTAGTCGATCTTCTTGTGCTCGATGGCCTCCATGGCCGGGAACTGCCTGGCGGTGAGGAACAGCGCGACGGCTGCCAGCGGGACGTTGATGTAGAAGATCCAGTGCCAGCTGAAATTGTCGGTTATCAGGCCACCCAGGACCGGTCCGAGGGCGGTACCCAGCCCGAAGATTGCGCCCATGACGCCCTGCATCTTTCCCCTCTCGACGGGAGAGTACAGGTCGGCAATGGCCGCGGTGGCTACGGGCATGAGGATACCTGCCCCGACCCCCTGGACGGCCCGACAGGCGATGAATACCTCCATGCTCGTGGACAGCCCGGCGGCGATGGAGCCTCCGAGGAACAGCATCATGCCTAGGATGAAGAACGGCCTCCTTCCATAGAGGTCGGACAGCTTGCCGCTGATGGGAATGGCAATGGTCTCGCACAACATATACGCGGTGAACATCCAGCTGTAGAGGCTGAGGCCACCGAGCTTGGTGGCGATGATCGTTCCGCACGTGGACACGATTGTGCCGTCCAGGCATGCGGCCAGCATCCCCAGTACCAATCCCACCATGATCAGCCTGCGGTGCTGAGGGTCGATGTTCGACCAGTTGATCTTATTCATTTCCTTCAGATTACTAACCTCCTGAGTTAGTGTTGACAAGTCAAGTGAGGTCTCGTATTTAAGACTTCTTGACTTGTCAAGTCATAATGATATTATACCGCGTCGGTGATTCACAGGGATAGAATGGAAAATTGTGACCTCTTCATCTCACCCAAGAAGATGAGATCGTTCATGGACTCCCACATCAACAAGATGCTGAGAGACAAGGACTACACGGCAGCCCAGCTTCCGTTCATCATGACCATCGGTATGAACGAGGGGATCTCGATGAAGGACCTCAGCACCAAGGTTGGAGCGGACAAGGGCCTCACCACGAGAGTGATGCAGACCCTCATCATGAACGACTTCGTGGAGAACCGAAGCGGGTCGAGCAGGACATACCAGCTATATTTGACGAGCAAGGGTAGGGAGGCCTTTGACTACTCCAGGGCGACCATGGACCGATTGCTGGGCCAGCTGCTGGAGTGTCTCAGCGAGGAGGACAAGGCGCACTTCAGGGTCATCTCCGCCAAGCTGAACAAGAGGCTGGATGAGCTCTACGAGTACTGACGATAGGCTGCGGTCCAGGGGGGATTGTGGCAAGAGAACGGTCTCTTGAGGAAGGGCGGCCATCAACATACAATGGACTCGGGCCCATCTACGATTCTCGTTACATAGTCACGAACTAACCTAGCACCCTTTATAAACATCATCCATAATCGACCTGGCCATGGAATTGCCCAAGGTCATCTACGTAGATGATGAACCTGGACTTCTGGAGATCACCAAGATTTTCCTTGAGGAAGATGGTGATGTCCAGGTAGATACTGAGCAATGCTCCATGAATGTGCTGGATCTTCTGGACAGCAGGCCGTACGACGTCATCGTCTCCGATTACCAGATGCCGGGCATGAACGGCATCGAGCTCCTCAAGGCCTTGAGGGCCAGGGGAGACCTCACCCCGTTCATCCTGTTCACGGGCAAGGGCCGCGAGGAGGTCGCCATCGAAGCGTTGAACAACGGCGCGGACCTCTACCTGCAGAAAGGAGGCGATCCCCGCGTGCAGTTCGGCGAGCTGAAGAACGCGATCGTCCAGCTCGTGCAGCGGAAGAAGGCCGAGCGGCAGGTGGCCCAGAGCGAGCAGAAGTACCGCGACCTGGTGGAAGGTGCTGGCAGCATAATCCTGAAGATTGATTCCGGGGGCCGGATAATCTTCCTTAACAAGTACGGGAGGGAGTACTTCTCCTGCACCTCTAACGTGACCGGTGAAATGGCGCTCTCTGCACTGTTCAAGTCGGAGGAGTACTCCGAGAGAGAGCTGAACGACATACAACGGACGTTCTCCTCCGACAGCGATCAAGTGGCCACCTATACCCTCCCGGTCAGGCGCAAGGATGGGACGAAAGCCTGGGTGTCCTGGAATATCAAGGCCCATCGTGATAGGGACGGAAAAGTCGCAGAACTGCTGGCCATCGGGAACGACGTGACCGCGGCCAAGAACACCGAGACCGAGCTTCAGAGGTCGACCTCCCAGCTGAGGGCGATGCTGGACCTGAGCGAGGATGGGGTGATGATGCTCGACAGCGACCATGACGTGGTGCAGTTCAACCACCGGCTGCTGGAGGTATGGAACCTTCCTCCTTCGACCATGGAGATCCATTCCCACGCCAAGCTCATCGACATGATCAAGGACCAGCTCAAGGACCCTGAGGGATTATCGAACGCCATCGGCCAGGGGAAGGACGCGCCCGGGTACGAAGGCAAGAGGCTGCTGGAGCTCAGGGACGGACGCTTCCTGGATGTGCGCTCGACCCCCCTGATGATCGGGAACAGCGCCATCGGCCGACTGCTGATCTTCAAGGACCACGCTCAAGGCAAGGCGGGCGGGAGAGACATGGGCAGCGAGGCGGCCTTTCAAGAGCTGTACGATGACAACCTTGCTACCATCCTGTTCATCGAGCCGGAGACGGGCAGCATCGTCGATGCCAACGAGTCGGCATGCAGGTTCTACGGTTATGGCCATGATGCCATGAGGGGGATGAGGTTCTACGAGGACATCTCGATGCTCCCCGAGTCCATCGAACGGTCCAGGCTGGCCGAGAAGGGCGTGCACCGTTTCTCCTCCAAGCACAAGGTCGCTGGCGGTGAGGTCAGGGACGTGGAGGTGTTCACCGGACCGGTGATCAGCAACGATCGGAAGCTCCTGTTCACCATGGTCCAGGATATGACCGAGGTGAATCGGGCCAAAAGGCTGTTCGAGAAGCTGGGGGTCAGGAGCGACGACCTGCTGGACCTGGTGGGGGAAGGTGTCCTGCTGGTCGACCCCGGGGACCGCATCGTCTACGCCAACCACCGCATCGAGGACATGTTGCAGACAGCCTCAGGGGGGCTCATCAACACAACGTTGCTCTCGCACGTCGCCACCTGCTCCCTAGGGGAGGCGACCGGCAACCAGAGGCGGCGGGTCGAAGGGTATGCCAGTCGGTCCGATTACAAGATGATACGCACCGACGGATCTGAGTTCTGGGCTATGGTCTCGGCCAAACCGGTCTTCAATGACGACCGATTCGCGGGAACGACCTACTTCATCAGCGATGTCAACGAACGCAGGGAACGAGAGGACTGGCTGAAGGCTCGTGAGGTCAACATGCATCAGATCATCAAGAGCGCCCTGGGGGGGATCTGGGTGGTCGACAAGGACTGGAAGACCACCTTCGTCAACGACAACATGGCCAAGGCGCTGGGGTACTCGAAGGAGGAGCTACGGGGACGGCCTATGACAAGTCTTCTCGACGAGGGGTCCCGGGGGGCACTGTCAGAGAGAAAAGGTCCAGATGGCGCGGCGGAAGGTCAGGAGGTCGCTTTCCTGCACAGGGACGGTTCGGTGGTGCCTGCACGTCTGTCCTTCTTCTCCGTCCAGTACGGGAACGGAAAGCTCGGGGGCTCAGTAGCCTTCGTTTCAGACGCCAATGAGCGGAACATCATGCGGGAGATAACCTGCCATCAGTGCAAATTTGAGAAGCTAGCAGCCTCGATCTCAGGCCGCCTCACCAACACGAGGATGGAGGAGATGGACCAGGCCCTCGCGGAGAGCCTTAAACGGGTCGGGACTTTCCTTGGTGCCGATCGAGGCTCCGTGCTGCTCATCGGCGAGAACGGCAGGTCGCTCGACTGCACCAGTTCGTGGTGCGGGGAGGGGGTGGCGCCTTTGATCATGAACTTCAATGCCGTTGAAGGTCAGGTCCCTTGGTGGATAGTGGTGCTCGGGGAACGGGACGGCCTCCTTGTACCCAATGCCTCGGGCTTCCCAGCGGAGGCGGAGGAGCCGCGAGCGTTCCTAATGTCGAACAGGATTCGATCCCTCATGGCCATTCCGCTGATGGCCGAGGGGTCCACCATCGGTTTCCTTGGTTTCGACGCTGTACGATCAGAGAGGGAATGGAATGATGCCGACATCGAGGTGCTGAAGGCGCTCGGGGGCCTCTTCGTGAGCGCCCTGCAGCGGAAGAAGGCGGATAATGCGGTGAAGGAGGCAGAGGGCCTGTACCGCAGCTCGATGGACTCCCTGGGCGACGGGGTGTACGTCATCGATATCGACCGTCGCATCGTTTTCATCAACCAGGCGCTCACTGCTCTGATGAAGAAGGCCGGGCTGGACGTTGACGTCATCGGTCGCAGCATCTTCGAGGTCCTGCCCGCCCTCAAGGACAGGATCGACAGCGAGGTGGACCAGGTCTTCAAGCAGGGCCGGTCAGTGATCTCTGAGGAGGCATTGCTCGTCAATGGCAAGAAGACCCTTGTCCTTGTCCAGAGACTACCATTATGGGACCATGGAAGGATAGATCGGGCTCTCATGATGGTCCACGATACCACCGAACGGAAGAAGACGGAGGAGTCCCTGGAAGGGGCGGCCCGAAAGCTCGACCTGCTCTATGATATAACCAGGCACGACATAAAAAACCAGCTCGTGGTGCTTAAGGGGAACCTGGACATCCTCAGGGACCACGTGGCCGAACCGGGATGCCAGGTCAGGCTGAGCAACATCAGCGCGTGCGCCGAGTCCATCTGGCGGCAGGTTGAGTTCACCAAGGCCTACCAGGGGATGGGGACGAGGATGCCGCAATGGCAGGAAATGGGGGCGCTCATCGACGGCATGCCTATGGACAACAGCCGCATCAAAAGGCTGGAGGCTTCTCCCCGGCTTAGGAAGCTGATGGTTTACGGGGACCCCATGCTGGGCAAGGTGTTCCACAACCTGCTCGAGGACAGCTTGAGGTACGCCAGCGACCCGACCATAATCAAGATGGGGTGCCAGGAGTTCGAGGATCACTTGATAATCACTTATGAGGACACCGGCCCGGGCGTCCCGTCCGAGGAGAAGGAGGGAATATTCAGCAGCGGGCATGGCCGGGGAACCGGTTTCGGCCTGTACCTGTCAAGGGAGATACTGGCCATCACTGGTATGACCATACGGGAGACCGGGGAGCCGGGCAAGGGAGTGAAGTTCGAGATAACCGTGCCCCCGGGACAGTATCGTTTCGGTGGACCCGGTTTCCAGGTATCCGAGGAGCCGTTGAGCGGTCAGGTGTTCAGGGCGACATGCAGCACCACCGAGGTCGGCGGCCACGAGGACCATGGAGCGAGCGGACCGTTCGCTTAACCCACGGTCCAGCGCCTTGGCCGCTTCCCGAGAGGCAGCGCATCAGCATTCGTTCTTTCGCCTCTCATCTTGAGGTGGTTATCGAGGAAGTGATGAGACCATGTTGCTATCCTCTTCCAGACGGTTTGTATTCAGTGTTTATTATTGTGAATCATCAGATATAGAATATTAAAACAATTACCTGGCCATGCATCGGATGTCGTTCTACGTAATCAGAACTGTAGAAAAGAATATACGCTCATAAGTATATCTTTATTCAAATATTCTTAGGAATAGGGGGTTAAGGCAGTGAAAGCAATAGTTGTATACGAAGGAAATGCTGAAAAGGTCGCTCAGGCCATATGCTCCGGTTTGAAGCAGGGGGGCCTGGCCGACGTCGTGTGCAAGCCAGTGGGATCGGTAGGACCTGCGGACCTGATGAACATAGATTACTGGGTCCTCGGAGGCCCGTCCAACGGGTTCCTGGCGGGAAGGAAGATCACCGGATTGCTGAGAAAGGCCACGAGCACCGGCGGGAACGCGGTCGGAGTGCTCTTCGACACCAGGATGGCCGGAGAGCCCTCTGGACTGTCGGAGAGGCTCACGGCGGTCATGACCGGCGCCAACATCAAGGTGGCCTCCTGGACCTACTTCAGCACCGGTCCGGACAAGGTGCTTCTGCCGGGCGAGGAGAGCATGGCGGCCATGTACGGAAGGAACCTCGTCGGGTCGATGAAATAGGTCAGGCCGGGCTAGGAGCAGGGGCTTCTTCCACGACGTGCTCGGTCCTGATCATGGCGAGCACGGCAAGCCCTACCACGAGGAACACCGAGGAGATGAAGAAGACGACGCTGTAGCCCATCTGCTGGGCGATGAAACCGCCAAAGAGCGCACCGACCACGTTGGCGGCACCCTGAACGGCGCTGTACAGGCCGGTGGCCTCGGCCCGGTGCTCCTTCAGGCAGACGTTGGACACGATGTGGTTGCCTGACACCGAGATGTTGGCCCAGCAGAACCCGAGCAGGGCGTGCAGTACGCAGAACGCGGCCATCAGGGCGGCATGGGACAGGCCCAGGAGGGTCACCAGGAAGAACGCCGGAAAGAGGATGACCCTCCCCGCGACGGCGGCGCCCTGGACCCTCTTGCTCCCCATTCTGGACGCCCACCGGCCGGCCTGGGAGTAGGTGATGGCCGAGGCCGCGGAGGAGGCTAAGTAGATGATGAACACCTCAGTGCTGCTCATCCCGACGTACTGCTTCAGGAAGATCGGCAGGCCGACGTAGAACGTCAGGAAGCCGGTGAAGATGATCATGGTGTAGACGTAGTACAGCCGGAGGTTGCTGGGCAGGTATCTGAGGCGCATGCTGCTGGAGCTAGCCTTCAGCACATGGATCACGCGGTGCGGCAGGTAGCGGGCCCGCTCGAACACGTACAGCGGGATCTTCAGGATGGAGCCGTTGATCTGGGAGCGGTCGATCACGGTCTCTGGCTCTGGCACCCAGCGGTACGCGAGGACCATGGAGACGATCGACAGCCCGGCGGCGAGCACGAACAGGGCGCGCATGGCCAGGGCGGGGTCCGAGCTTCCCGAGAAGGCTGCGATCCAGATCGTGCCGACTATGAGGCCGACGACCCACCCGATGCCCCCGATCTTGCTGAAGTCCCCCAGTCGTTTGGCCCACTCCTCCTGCTTGAACGATTCTAGGATGAGGACGGTACCCACCGGGGCGGCGGCGGTCGACAGCAGCCCCAGGACGGCGTTGGCGACGAGGTATTGAAAGAAGTTGAGGGAGAAGGCCATCATCAGGTTGGCCAGCGCGAGGCCGGCGAAGCCTATCAGTACGAAGGCCCGGCGCTTCTTGGCCGCATCCGATAGATTGCCCCACAGGATGTTGGACGGAACCGCGGCCAGGGACGAGATGGCGCTGATAATGCCTACCTGGGCCACCGTGCCTCCGAGCCCTTCGGTCACGAACAGCGGTATCAACGGCGAGGTGCTCCCGCCGGCCATGTTGTTCGGAAGGAACGAATAGTACCACTTATCGTCCTTTGATCTCCCCTTTCCCATCCCGCATCCCGGCCATAGAATGACCGGGCATTCATGAAGATTTCCTTCTCCATGCCAGCGGTTAAGAAGACCTACCCGAGGAGGATGGCCAAGGAAATGACCCCGAGCACGATGAGCGAGGCTATGATGAAGCGGGGCTCGCGGTTCACCACGAATATGACCAGGGTCGTCAACACCCTGGTGAGCGGGGTGGCGATCAACAGGACGATGCCCAGGTCGATGACCGCGATGGGGTTGCCCTCGGCGATGCCCGCGCCGATCCCCCCGATCGAAAGGTCGACCTCCTCGTGCCCGCCCGGGGACAGCGCCAGGAGAGCAAGGCCGAGCAGCATGACCGACATGCTGAGGATCATCCCCCACTGCAGCACCAGGTGCACCCACCTGTCGGTCTGCGTGTGATCGCTCGGGTCCGTCATCCCAGCCCCACCTCGAACCCGGCGGCCTTGAGCAGCATGAGCACGGCGACGCCGAGCAGAATGTACGCGAAGTAGCGCCGCAACGCCGGTCCGGCGGTGTGCCTGGAGATGCGAGGCCCGACCCACGCCCCGGCGAACACCCCCACCGCCACCAGCGCGGCGAGCACCGGCGAGATGAGGTCGTTGAGATACAGCACGACCGCCCCGGCCAGGGCGGTAACGCCGATCATGAAGTTGCTGGTGGCGGTCGCCGCGCGGATGGGCACGCCCATCCACACGTTCATGACCGGGACCTTGACGATGCCCCCGCCCACGCCTAGCATTCCGGACATGTTACCAGCGAAGAAGGAGGCGAGGAGCCCCTTCTTCAGCCCCCTCACCTCGTAGTTGACCTTCTCACCGGTGGCGGGGTCGTCATACGCGCAGCGCAGATAGTCGTAGCATATCTCGTTGTCATGTATGGTGACCTCGGGCCGCCGCAGCATGTAGTAGGCGGAGTACACCATGACCACGGCGAAGATCGCCGAGAGGACGTACTGGTCCAGGTACACCGCCAGCACCGCTCCGACCATGGAGCCGATGGTGGTCGCCGGCTCCAGCATCATCCCCAGCCGGATGTTCACTATCCCCTGGCCGACGTATCTTGATGCCGCCCCGGTGGAGGAGGCGATGACCCCTATGAGGCTGGCCCCGATGGCGTCCTTGATCGGGAGGCCCAGGGCAATGGTCAGCGCAGGGATGATGATCACCCCTCCGCCGATCCCGAACATCGAGCCCACGATGCCGGCGAGGATGGCGATGACGATGACGCCCATGGCCAGCAGGAGATCCATCAAGGGGACGATAGTAACCGCTGTTAATAACCCTGCCCCCGCCGGCTAATGCTCCGCCTCGTACCTCTGGATAAATGTGATTCGCAGGCACGAGCCGCCTCATCGTCCGATCAGCCGGCGGGCGCAACTTGCGGTCATCGGCTCGAGGAAGATCGCGCTCCCGGAAGAGCGCTCTCGGTTCCCACAATCCTCACATCCCGCAATTGAAGTGCGGAGATTAATACTGGCCAAATAATAGATAATTCAATATTCATAATTTCGTTGCAAATACATTTATCACACTTATCCTAGTCAATAAATCATATAAAATACATTATCTGTAACGACATAGGCTTTCTCTTCGGTCATGTGCCTGGGGAACGGGAGCGATACCATCATGTCTGCAAAAGCAAGACAGAGCTTTCAGAAGGAGCTGTCGAAGGCGGCGACGGGCATCGAAGGCTTCGATGATATCACCAAGGGCGGCCTGCCCCGAGGGCGGCCAACGCTCATCGTCGGCGGCCCCGGCAGCGGGAAGACCCTGTTCGCCATGGAGTTCCCGGTCAATGGAGCAACCAAATACAACGAGCCGGGCGTTTTCTTCTCGTTCGAGGAGACCGAGGACGAGCTCGTGCAGAACGTCAGGTCACTCGGTTTCGACCTCAGGGACCTGGAATCGAAGAACCAGCTGAGCATCGACCATGTCCAGGTCGAGGCCTCGGAGATCGTGGAAACCGGAGAGTACGACCTGGAAGGTCTGTTCGTCCGAATGGGCTTCGCCATCGACTCCATCGGCGCCAAGAGGGTAGTTCTGGACACCATCGAATCGATCTTTTCGAGCTTTGGCAACACGGTCATCCTGCGCTCCGAGCTCCGGAGGCTCTTCCGTTTCCTGAAGGACAAGGGCGTCACAGCGGTCATCACGGGAGAAAAAGGCAGCGAAGGATCGCTGACGAGGAATGGTCTGGAGGAATACGTCTCGGACGCGGTCATCATGCTGGAGAACCGTGTGGAGGGCAACATAGCCACCAGACGTATGCGCGTTCTGAAGTACCGTGGTTCCTCCCATGGCTCGAACGAGTACCCTTTCCTCATCGACGAGAACGGGTTCTCCGTGTTGCCGATCACCGCCCTGGGATTGACCTCAAAGGTGAGCCATGAGCGCATTTCCTCCGGCGTGCCCGACCTGGACGATATGCTCGGGGGCCGAGGGTTCTACAGGGGGAGCAGCATCCTGGTGACAGGACAGGCGGGAACGGGCAAGTCCAGTTTCTGCGCGGCCTTCGCCCGGGCATCATGCAGAAAGGGAAAGAGAACGCTCTACCTGACCTTCGAGGAGTCGCCCGCGCAGATGATCCGGAACCTGTGCTCCATCGGCATAGACCTCGAGCCATATGTGGAAAGGGGGCAGCTGCGCATCCTCGCCGAGCGTCCGACCTCCTTCGGATTGGAGATGCACCTCGTGACCCTCCACAGGCTTGTGAACGAGTTCAAGCCCGCAGTGGTCATCCTCGATCCCATAAGCAGTCTCATGACGTTAGGCGATGAGCTAGATGTACGGTCCACGCTCGTGAGGATGGTCGATTTCCTTAAGAACAAAGGCGTGACATCCATGTTCACCGACCTGAGACACTCAGAGGACGAGAAACAGACCTCGCTCATATCCTCCCTCGTGGACACATGGATCCTCCTTGAGAACGTCGAGGCCAACGGAGAGATCAATCGTATCCTGAGGCTCATAAAGTCCAGGGGGATGTCCCATTCCAACCAGATCCGCGAGTTCCATCTGTCCGACAAGGGCATAAGGCTCACGCCACCATATGTGGGGCCGGCCGGTGTCATGACCGGCTCCGCTCGCTACGCCCAAGAGGCCAGGGAGATGGCGGAGGAGAATGCCCGGGCCGAAGAGGTTGGCCGGTTGAAGCTCCAACTGGAGCAGCAGCGCAAGGCCATGGAGTCCCAGATCGAGGCGGTGCGCGCAGAACATGTGAACAAAGAGGTGGAACTGGAGCGGAGGATAGCCGAGGAGAACAGACGCCGAGAGGTGATCAAGGCCAACAGCAGACGCATGGGGACCATAAGGATGGTTGACAGAGAAGAGGGGAACTGAAATGAAGAAGGACAAGTCTAGTGGGGTGTACGACCTGAGGCTCTATGTGGCAGGTCAAACGCCCAAGTCCGTGGCGGCGATAAATAACCTCAGGCGGATCTGTGAGGACAATCTCAAGGGGCGTTACCGCATCGAGGTGGTCGATCTGATGAAGACCCCTCAGCTCGCCAAGGGCGACCAGATCATCGCAGTGCCTACGCTTGTAAGAAAGCTCCCACCACCTATCAAGAAGATAATCGGCGACCTCTCCAACGAGGAGAAGGTCCTTATCGGCCTCGATGTACGTGAGCACGACGAGGAGTGAAACCATTATGCCTGATAGCATCAGCGGGGACGTGGTCGAGCAAGACGAGCTAAGGTATGTCCTAAGGCTCTATGTCACCGGCATGACGCCGAGGGCGCAGGAGGCGATAAGGAACATCAAGAAGATCTGCGAGGAGGAGCTCAAAGGTCGCTACGATCTGGAGGTCATCGACATCTATCAGCAACCTGAGCTGGCAAAAAGTGAGCAGATAATCGCCGCTCCGACCCTCATCAGAAAACTGCCTTTGCCCCTTAGGCGGCTCGTGGGGGACATGTCGAACAAAGAGAAGGTGATCGTTGGTCTGCAGCTGATGCCAGAGGACAACACCGGTACGAAAGGAGAGAAGTGATGGAGGAAAGAGCAGAGGGGGTCTCCACGGGACAGCTCATATCCGGGATCGAGAGCCTCAAGGCCAGGATCCAAGAGCTGGAGGAGAAGCTCGAGGTCAGCGAGGGAACCTTACGGGCCATCCAAAACGGGGAAGTGGATGCCATCCTGGTCTCAACGGACAAGGGCGAGAGGGTCTTCACTCTCCGGGGAGCAGAGGAGCCCTATCGCGTCCTTTTCGAGGAGATGAACGAGGGCGCGGTCATAATCTCGGAGGAAGGCTCCGTCCTATACTGCAACCAGAGCTTCGCCACGGCGATGAGGTCGCCCCTCGAGAGGGTCTTTGGGGCCGACCTCGAAGACTTTCTGCTCCCCTGCGACCTGATCACCTACCAAGGGCTCTTAAGGGAGAGCAGACACGGAGCGGTGAGGCGAGACGTTGCGTTCGTGGCCACCGATGGGACCCCGGTGCCGATGCAGTTGGCCGTCAGCTATCTTCCAGAGGATCGCACTTACTGTATGGTCGCCTTTGACCTGTCAGAGCGCATCCGAGCAGAGGAGGCCCTGAAGGAGGCATACGAGAAGGCCGAGCTGATGGTCGTAGAGCGGACCAAGGAGCTGACCGAGAGCGAGGCGAAGTACCGCGGACTGTTCGATGCGATGGCCGAGGCGTTCGAGCTCATGGAGCTCGTCTACGAGAACGGCAAGCCTATCGACTACATATTCCTCGATGTCAACCCGGCATGGGAGAGAATGATGGGGTTAAGGAAGAGCGATGTCCTCGGCCGGAGGGCGAGCGAGGCGGTCGGATTCGTTGAAAGCTACTGGCCAGAGGCGATGGACAGGGCGCTGAGAACGGGCAAAATGGTCCACATCGAGGACTATGGCATGGCGCTCGACAGGTGGTACAGCGTGGACATGTGGAAATTTTCTGATAACTCCTGTGGCGTCACGATCACCGATATCACCGAGCGCAAGCGGCAGAAGGAGAAGCTCGAGAAATACGCCGAGGACCTCGCCCGCTCCAACGCCGAGCTGCAGCAGTTCGCGTACGTGGCGTCGCACGACCTGCAAGAGCCCCTCAGAATGGTCACCTCCTATCTCGGTCTGTTGGAGAAGAAGTACGGTCACGACCTCAATCCTCAAGCGAAGGAGTACATGAGCTTCGCCGTCGACGGCTCCCAGAGGATGAAGAGGCTCATCGACGACCTGCTGCAGTACTCGCGCGTCGATTCGCAGCCGATCGTGCTGGAAGAGGTCGACATGAACGAGCTGGTGAAGGTGGTGGAGGAGGACCATCAGATATCTATCGCTGAGACCAAGGCCGAGCTCGTTGTCGACCCCCTCCCGGTCATCTGCGCCGACAGGACGCAGATGAAACAGCTGCTGACGAATTTGATCTCCAACGCCATCAAGTTCCACGATTCAGAACCCCCGAGAGTGGAGGTCTCGGCCATCACCTATCAACGAGAGTTCGTCTTCTCCGTCAAGGACAACGGCATCGGCATCGACCCGAGGTACAAGGAAAAGCTGTTCAAGATGTTCTCCCGCCTGCATACAAGGGACGAGTACCCGGGCACTGGGATCGGACTAGCCATAACGAAAAAGATCGTCGAGCGGCACGGCGGGCGCATCTGGTTCGAGAGCGAGCCAGGCGAGGGGACGACCTTCTTTTTCACCATCCCCCAACGTAAGAACGAGAGATGTTAGCCGCGGGACCGTTGGGGACGTATGGCCCCTGGGGCTGCCGTCGGAAAACCTAGGCAAGAAAATCATAATAACCAGGGCGCTCATCACAAGGGCGTGGACATCATCCTGGCCCGGTACGCTGAGGTTGGCCTCAAGAGCTCTGGAGTGAGGCGGTATTTCGAGAGCATCCTTCTGGACAACATGCTCACCGCGCTGTCCGCCCACGGCCTGGAAGCGCTGATCAACTGCGAACAGGGGCGCATCTACATCACGACCGACAGGATAGAGGAGTCGATCCCTGTCCTGCGCAGGGTCTTCGGGGTGGCCTCGATATCACCGGCGCTGATCTCCGACAGCGCGATGGAGGAGATGCAGAAGACCGCTGCCGAGTACTCGCGCACCGTGCTCCGCGAGGGGCAGTCCTTCGCCGTGAAAGCTAGGAGAGAAGGGAACCACCCGTACAAGAGCATGGACGTCGGCCGGGAGGTCGGCTCGGCGATATTCCTCGCCAACGAGGACCGCGGGGTCCGGGTCGACCTCACGCATCCGGACGTCACATTCTATGTCGAGGTCCGGGACCGAAAGGCCTACATCTTCAGCGAATACCTCTCCGGACCCGGGGGGCTTCCCATGGGCAGCCAGGGGAAGGTGGTGGCCTCGGTGGAGACGGAAAGGGACGCTCTTGCCGCCTGGATGCTCATGAAGCGCGGGTGCCGCGTCTTCGTGTCGACATCGTCGGAGGACGGTCCGGCGGCCATCCTGAGGGCCTGGGACCCCCGGCTCAAGGTCTTCGTAGGCCGGGAAGTGCATAAGGTGCTGCACGACGCGAAGGCGTTGGCCACCGTGCATGGCTACGGCATCGGGGACATGGACCGGGTTAAGGGGCTGTCATCACGGACCCCGGCGTTCTTCCCGCTCATCGGCATGACCGAGGCGGAGATCGATGAACGCCTGGGCACCATACGCTCGACCTAAGGCCGCTCATCGAGCCATAGCTCTTATGTTTTAACTGCGTAAAGAATAGAATTCCTTAGCGAGAGCATTAAAAACTAAAAAGGAAGGGGATTGGGAAAGAGGTTGAGGGCTTACTTGCCCTTACGACCGTGTGCCTTGATAGACGGGCGAACCTTCTCGGCACCCTTGCCCTTCCACTTCAGGCCACGGCCGGCCTTGCCGGCGGCGGTCAGGCCACGGAACGCCCGCCCCTTCTGCTTGGGGGAGCATATCCAGTTGATGGTCTTGTCCGCCTTGATGACCGGGTGGTGAGGATCGACCATGATGATCTCGAACCACTCGTGCAGTCCGTCCATTCCTACCCAGTAGGAGTTAAGGACCTCGAGGTTGGGGAACTTCTTGCACGCACGCTCCTCGGCGATCCTCTGCAGGCTCTTGCCCATGGTGATCTTGTTGATACCCTTGCGCTTGGCACGGCGGCCCTTGCGTATCTGGCGGCGCCTGAGGGAGCCCTTGCGGACGCGTCCCCGGACCACGATGAATCCCTGCTTGGCCTTGAAGCCCAGCTTGCGGGCGCGGTCTATCCTGGTGGGGTGATCGATCTTGATGAAGTTCTCCTCGCGGCGCCAGTCGATGAGGCGGGCCCACTGGAGGTCCTTCACATAGCTGTCGGACGGCCTGTTCCAGGCATCAGCAATAAAACTGTACATGTTCTTGCCCACAACGGTCTTCTTCTCCTGCTCTTCGGACTCGACCGCGGGCGCTTTCTCTTGATCGGCTGTCATGTGCATCACCATGCCGCGTTGGCGGCGTTTATGGATTCACCCCTGTTCCCAGAGGCACATCTCCGACGAGATTTCTCTCGTGACTAGCTCCGACAGTCAGACCGAGTTATATAATCCTATCGAGGCCCGTGCAGCCTCGAAAGGGGGGCAGCCAGCGATTCAATCGGAGGCGGCCAGGGCACCCTCGACGAAGTCGAGCTCGCCCTCCAGGTCCTGGAGGGCGCCCTCCCTGAAGCATTTGACGAAACCGCCGCGTTGGCCCTCGAGGAAGTACCCGCGCTCCTTCAGCATCCGTAGAGCTTCAGCCCTGCGCTCAAGCATGGAGACGTCGTACTCCTCATCCTCCTCCAAGAAGAGCGGAACGTGGACCTCCAGGGTATAGCGCTTCTCCCCATCGTCCTTGTGAATGCCAAGAATTGTGATAAGGCCGGCGAGCAGGAGCTGAAGGTCAAGCTCGTAGACCTTCTGCTTGATGGCCTTGTTGAGCCCCTTCATGTCGATCATGCGGTGGTCTTCCTTCTCTTCAAGTGATCCGTCAGCAGCCCATTCTCCAATGATCTCCATTTTGCCTATCAAGTCCGATACCCGTGCGAAAAGTTCCTGTAGGGAAGTTAAACGTATCTGCGTGGATATTCATCTTCAATACTGAGGTCCTAGCCAGCACGTTTTCAGGCCCTGATCACATGAAATCCCGGAGGTCTGGCTTCCTCACCGCCTTCTTGTTTCCTGGCTCCTTCTTTTTACTTCCGGTATCGGAACCTCCGGCGAACGCGGAGTCGAAAAGCGTCACCTGCTGCGAGCCGGTGAGGAGGTCTTTCTCCCCCCATCCGAAGACCTCGGTCGCCCTCGCCGCCGTCTGCGCGACCCGCTCGGCGTAATAGCGGCAGTCCGGGCGGTGCTCGAACTTGCGCCCGCTGACGTACGGCTCGACCTCCTGGGGCGTCTTCTTGGAGTCGGTCACGATCCACGACACCTTCATTCCAGGCACGAACTCGTAGCCCATGGCCATGAGCTTGCGCGCCGCCTGGACGTTCGCTTGAGAGTCAGGGTCCTTGTAGGAGTTGAACGACTTGCAGGTGCGCGAGATGACCAGCGACTCGATGGGGACCTTGCAGTCCATGGCCCTCTGGACGTTCTCCCGGGCAATCTTGACCGCATCCTCGGTCTTCTCATCCAGGATCTTTTCGAACACCGCCATCAGGACCTCGCTCTGCAGGTCGAAGGCGTCGGTCCTCCTGGTCTCGTAGCCCCGGATGAGAAGCTCCTGGTCCGGCCACACCGAGCGGCCGACATACCGCTTCTTCTTGCCGTGAGAGAACAACGGCTCCAGGACCTTCTGGAACTCCATCTGGGAGATCTCCCGGGAGAACTTCTCGGAGATATCCTTACCGTACTTCACGGTGCCGTCCAGATCGTGGTACGGCGACTGCACGAAGAGTGAATCGGTGTTGTGTAACAGTATCTGACCGCAGCTGTCCACGAAAGCGTGCGTCCCCTCCACAGAAAGGTCGTACACATAGCCATCGTACTCTTCTTCCCTTATCTTGCTTTTCAGCACATTGGTGTAATGGTCATGTGTCCTGGTTATGCAATATGTGTGCTTCCTTTCCCTGTATCTCATCGTGTACTTTTCCTTCATCTGGTTAAGAAGCAGGCTGATGCCGCAGGCCAACTGTAAGGACCTCGTTTCGTACTTGAAGAAGGATTTCTTGTACTCGTCCGAATAAGGTAGGTTCTTGTTTGTAATTCGAGACCCGTCTCCCTCTATCATCTCCTCAAGGAGGATCCTCTTGTATCGGTCCTCAACGTGGAAAATGAAGTCGGGGAGTTTTTTTCTATCGCTTTTCTGCCCACACAGTCCTTTGAAGAACACAGCTGCCATCTGATTCATCATCTGCAGCTTATGCGTGTGATCTTCGTACAGGACTGTTACTTCGCCATGGTCGTTTGTGTAAGTTAGCTTTCTCGTTCCTTTGGCAGATCTTATTATGCATGCTGTTGCCCCTGAGAAGAGCAGGTAGTAGTCCTTCTGCAGTTGCTCGAGCCATGTTTTGTCTGAAGAGGATATGCTGGCTCCATTTCTTGTTGTGGTCTCAATTGTTGAGCTGCTCCCTTCTGCTATGTACGCCCCAAGGATCCTGCACAACGCCTCGAATTCAGGGGTTCCCACCTCAATGAATCTTTTCAACTTAATGGGGTTTTTTCTCGTTGTCCAATTGAACCAGACGTGCTCGTCGTCTTTTTTGAGTTCTGACTTTTTTATCGAGCCTTTATAGACGGTCTCATACCAATAATGCTTGAGCAGTTCATACATGTCCAGCGTTTCTATTTTCTTTACTGGAGGTATTTCTTCCACTCTTACCATGCTTTTTTCCAGCATATCGATTGGTTTTGTTCTCACTAATTGGTCGTCCTGCCAGGTCATGAAGGAGTGGTCCTCTGTGGTCATGCTCTCCCCGAACTTCTGGCCGACCCTGTAGACCTTCTTGTCCGCTCTGTGCTTTATGATCTCCTTTATCTCAGACCATGCACTCTCCCCTGATGGCAGCATTGACAGCGCCTTGTACCCTTGGAGGGGTACGATCTCCTTCTCACCTCTTTTCGTCACATTTTTCTTGTTCTCAATGAACAGTTCCTCGATGTTCTTTATCCGGACTGTTCCTTCTGGGTCGAGTATCGTTACGAACCTGTCCGCGGTTATGCTATCTCCGTAGACGACCTTGCGTCCCCCCTCTTCCAGCCGGGAGATGAGCGTCTTGACCGTCTCCCGGGCGAAGGAGGTGATGGCGCTCCCGATGTTGCGGTCGGTGAACCGGTAGAAGGAGGACGCGAAGACGCCGTAGACGGCGTTCATGAGGATCTTGACCGCGTTCTGCAGGCCGTCGTAGTAGCGGTACTCGTCAGGGTCCTTGGTCGCCTTCATCTTCCTCTTTATGTCGTCCCTCTGGGCCATGAGGTCCTCGAGGATCTTCGGTAGCAGGCCCTCCCTCTGGTCCTTGGACAGGAACCTCGCCCCGCTGGGCGAGACGATGGTGCCCTCATCGCTCAGGGTGGTGAAGCAGATGTTCTTGTGAATGATGAGAGAGGGATACATGGACTTGAAGTCCAGGACGATGACCCAGTGGTAGAGGCCAGGTTCTATAGTATGCACATACCCGCCCTCTATGGCCTCCTCGTCATCGTCGAAGTTGCCGGTCAGGGGCACGCCGACCGGGCCGTACGGCGCTGGCACGCGGTCCGCCTCGCGTATCAGGATGGAGTCGATGAGGGTGGAGCTGCCCGAGGTCTGCACGTCCTCCATGGGGAGCTTGGACACCGCGGCGAGGTCCATGGTGCGGCGGACAGAGCCGACGTACTCCAGGATGCGCAGCGCCAGCTCGGCGTCCTTGAGGCAGTAGCGCATGACCTTGTCGCTGTCGCGCTCCCACTCCTCGTCCATCTTGGACGGCTCGACGTCCAGCTTCTCCTCCCCCAGGCACATCTTGGCCACATGGTTCAGGGTCTCCTGCTTGGGGCGCAGCTGCATCTTCGCCGCCCACCACGCGTCGACCACCAGCCGGCCGGCGATCCTCCACCCCCTCGCCCCCACCTTGCGCGGTTCAGAGAAATCCCGCCCCCACGCGAGCTTGCCGGCCTTGACCAGCTTGGCCCGCTCCATTACGGTCGGGATATCGTAGTTGTCGATGTTGTAGCCGGTGATGACGTCGGGGTCCTCTTCCTGGATGACCTTGGTGAACGCGTCGATGATATCCCTCTCGTCCCCGCTGATGGGCGGGCCGTTGCGCAGCGTGCTGCCCTCGCGGACCACGTAGCATATGGTGAGGATGGTCCCGTCCTTGATGGCGTTCTCGATGTCGAACGAGAGGACCTTCAGGTCGGGGTTGAAGGGGGGGAGGTTCTCGAACCGGGGGTCTCCACCCTCGGTCTTGTCCATGTCCACGACGAGGTCGGTGCGGTACTCTCCCACCCCCTCTTTGCCCCACACCCGGATGCACGAGCCGATATCATAGTCGTAGAAGAACCGGTAGTGGAAGGGGATGTCCGCGGCCAGGACGTCGAACTCTCGCCTGAGACGGGAGCGGAAGTCGGGGACCAGCCAGGGGAAGCGGACGTACACCTTGGCCGAGGGCCTCAGCTTTCCTTTGTAGAAGAGCGAGATATCCTCCACCCGGCGGACGTCGGGGTCTTTGCGCAGCTGCTCGATCGCCGCCGGCGTAGGCTCCACGAGATCGAAGTACGGCTCGAAGCCAGTGTAGCGTACGATGATGGAACGTCCGTCCTCCAGCTTGCCGTACAGCTCCATGCACAGCTGGTCGTTCTCCACCCTGCGGTAGGTGGCGGCGAGAAGGCGGACGTCCCATTGACCCAAAGGCATCACTTCCTGGACACGATCGTCAGCACATCGTTGTTCTGCAGCACGTAATCGTTGCCGACCGTACGGTGTGTTCTCACGTTGATGGCCCGGATAAAGTTATCCCCGAGGTCAGTGTGAACCTTGTACGCCAGTCCTCTGGCGGTGGTCCCCTTCGGCACCAAGAAAGCGTCGGGAAGGACGCGGCCATCGTGGTCGGTAAGACGGGCCTCGTCCTCCACGGGATACACGATGATGAGGTCCAGCAGCTCGTACGCCGCCTTCTCCAAGCACTTCTGCACTCCGGTGCCGTGGAGACGTCCGACCGCCTCTCCGATCGTATCGAGCGCCTTGGTCTGGTTGGCGTTGAGCTTGGAGGGGTCGGCGATGCTGAACTTGTCGTCCCCAGGAAGGTAGTTGACCAGCTTGGCCTTGGCCGCCCGCTTAAGGGCCAGCTCGGCCTCGGCCATGGTGGGCACGCTCAAGTCCCCCGCCGACTCCTGCAGACGCTTGAGCGTGGCATCGTCGGCCAGGTCGGCCTTGTTCAGCGCGATGATCATGGGCTTGGAGTACTTCCGGACGGCCTCCGACACCCGTAGCATCTCCTCCGGACCCCAGTTCATGGGGTTCTCGGGAAGGGCGGAATCCCTCATGGCCGCCAGCACCTGGGCCTCGCTCACTCCCAGCCCGGTGAGGCGGTCGTGGATGATCGGTACCATGGACTGGTTGGTCAAGTGGGCCTGCCGGGCCGCTTTCTCCCATCCCTTCTCCAGGATGCCCCTGATCCACATCGAAATCTCCCGCTTCAGGAACTCGATGTCCTCCATCGGGTCATGGGACCCCAGGGGGACGGAGTTGCCCTCCAGGTCCGTGGAGCCGGAGGCGTCGACCACGTGGATGAGGGCGTTGGCCTGTCTCAGGTCGTCCAGGAACTGGTTCCCCAGCCCCCGGCCCTGCCAGGCGTCAGGGACCAGGCCGGCCACGTCCAGCAGCTCGACCGGGATCATCCTGGTGCCATTGTCGCACCCCGCGTTGCGGGGCACGCACTGGGTGTTGAAGTCGAGGTGGGGGCAGCGGCCCCTGACGAACGCGACCCCGCGGTTGGCCTTTATGGTGGTGAACGGATAATTGGCGATCTCCACAGGGGCCAGGGTGGCCCCGCAGAAGAAGGTGGACTTGCCGACGTTTGGTTTACCGACGATGCCGATTTGCATATCTCTAACCATCCCAAGGAATGACCTGGGGCCTAAATAACCATTGCATTCTGAGAAGACCTCGATCGCTGGTCCAGAGTAGAAGGGCCTAAAGCTATTTCGAGGGAGGAAGGCCTATCGGGGTGTTCCGTGCCCCGGTGAACACGCGGGCATGATGGATGGTCGACCGATGATTAACAACCTGAACCCAGCCACGCTGGAGCCCGTCGGGGACGTGCAGGAGTCCGAGCTCGAGGCCATAGGTCCGATGCTGCAGGAGGCCCGCGCGGCCCAGGCGGAGTGGGCCTCCTGGCCCCTCTCCCGCCGCCGGGACGCCCTGGTCGAGGTGCAGAGGAAGCTCATCGAGCGCTGGGAGGAACTGGCCGCGGTCATCTCGCGAGAGACGGGAAAGCCCCGCGCCGAGGCCGTGAACACCGACATACTCGCTGCCGTGGTCTCGGTGGACTACTCTGCCCGCTCGATGAGCAAGCTCTTCGCCCCCCAGAAGGTGCGGTTCGAGAACCTCGGCCTCATGATGCGCGTCATGGGCCGGCGCTCCTACATCCGTAACCGGCCGCTGGGGGTCATCGGCATCATCGCCCCCTGGAACTACCCCCTGGGCATCCCCTTCTCCCAGACGGTGATGGCCCTGGCCGCCGGCAACGCCGTGGTGTTCAAGCCCGCCCCGGAGACCCCCCTCACCGCGCTGGAGATGACCAAGCTGTTCGAGGAGGGCCTCCCCCGGGGGCTGGTGCAGACCTTCGTCGGAGGGGACGAGCACGGCAAGGCCCTGGTCACCTCCGGGGTGGACCGCATCGTCTTCACCGGCAGCTCGGCGGTGGGCTCCAAGATCATGGCCATGGCCGCGCAGAGGCTGACCCCCCTGACCCTGGAGCTCGGGGGCAAGGACCCCTGCATCGTCCTTGACGACGCCGACCTGGAGCGGGCGGCGGAGGGTGTGGTGTGGGGAGCGTTCGTCAACGCCGGGCAGACCTGCGTGTGCATCAAGCGGCTGTACGTGCAGGACGGCGTCTACGATCGGTTCGCCGAGCTGCTGAAGGCCAAGGTCATCGGTCTCCGGCTCGGCTACGGGACCGAGGACCGCGACGCCGACGTCGGCCCCCTGATCAGCGAGGCCGCCCTGAAGAGGACGGAGGAGACGGTCCAGCAGGCGGTCAGGGATGGCGGCAAGATACTTGTCGGAGGGAAGCGCGCTCCCGGCCTCAAGGGCTACTTCTTCGAACCAACGGTGATCGCCGACGCCCCCCAAGGCTCGTGCGTGGTGCAGGAGGAGGCCTTCGGGCCCATACTGACCATCAACCGGTTCGGCTCCGAGGAGGAGGCGGTCCGCCTCGCCAACGACTGCCCCTATGCCCTCTCGGGCTCGGTGTGGTCCGGGAATCTCGAGCGAGGCCGGAGGATAGCGGAGCGCATGAGCGGGGGGACGATATTGGTCAACAACGTCGCCTACACCTACGGGCTGCCCATGACCCCGTGGGGAGGCAAGGGGATGAGCGGCTACGGCCGGACCCACGGGGAGATAGGCTTCTCCGAGCTGGTGGAGCCTCACCACGTTCACGTGGACGACGGTCGCTACCGGAGGGACATCTGGTGGCATCCGTACCGGTGGAAGGACCTGGCCGACGGGGCCGGTCTCCTCGACGCGCTGTACGGGAGCAGCTACCGCGGCCGGCTCCGCGCCATGCTGGGCCTCAGGAAGGCCATGAACGGCAAGAAACGCTGATGGTCAAGCGAGGAGAGGTTCACTCCCTTCCCTTCTCCGTGCCCAGCCTCTTTCTGGGGAAGGCGACCTCGGGGCGCTGGGCGAGGAAGGAGGCATCCACGCTCTCGGCCATCGACCGGGCGAGGGCGAACGGCACGGCCATGGTCATGATCTCGGGTGGCATCCAGCAGTTGCCCGTGGGATCGACCGGGCCCACGAAGGCGGCGTTTCGCGGCGCCCCCTCGGCCAGGCCCCCGGGGGGGGGGGCCATGGGGGGGGCCGACGACCCCGCGGCGCGGGGGCCGGGGCGGG
>Ga0183100_1000490_pt1 | contig 31198 bp, 32 predicted proteins | sample Biomet2_FD_127789 | JGI IMG/M metagenome (GOLD analysis project Ga0183100, IMG submission 127789) | Microbial communities from bioreactor (seeded with anoxic lake sediment) at LBNL, California, USA - Biofuel metagenome 2 | ecosystem: Engineered > Bioreactor > Anaerobic > Unclassified ... | reverse complement strand
TCTATTAATAAATTAAATATTAAAAGGTTCAAAAATGAAAGGAGTTTTTATTATGATGAAGAAAATTGCATTCTACGGAAAAGGTGGAATAGGGAAATCTACTACACAACAAAACACAGCAGCAGCTATGGCTAAATTTTATAACAAAAAGATATTTATTCATGGGTGTGATCCAAAGGCAGATTCAACTCGTATGATACTAGGTGGAAAGCCACAAGATACTTTAATGGATATGCTTAGAGAAGAAGGGGAAGATGCAATAACAGTTGAAAAAATTGTTAGAGCCGGATACCTAGGAATTAAAGGAGTTGAATCTGGTGGTCCAGAACCAGGAGTTGGATGTGCAGGTAGAGGTGTTATAACAGCTATCAATCTAATGGAAAACTTAGGTGCATATACTGAAGATCTTGATTATGTATTTTATGATGTATTAGGTGACGTTGTATGTGGAGGATTTGCAATGCCAATCAGAGATGGTAAAGCAGAAGAAGTTTATATAGTTACATCAGGTGAAATGATGGCAGTATATGCAGCAAACAATATATGTCGTGGATTGCTTAAATATGCAGAGCAAAGTGGAGTTAGACTAGGTGGATTAATCTGTAATAGCCGTATGGTTGATAGAGAAAAAGAACTTATGGGTGAATTTGCAGCTGCACTTGGAACTCAAATGATACATTTTGTACCTAGAGATAATGTAGTTCAAGTAGCAGAATTTAATAAGAAAACAGTAATGGAATATGATTCGGAATGTAATCAAGCTAAAGAATATGGTGAACTTGCAAGAAAAATCATAGAAAATAAAAATTTAGTAATTCCAACACCAATGAGCATGGATGAATTAGAAGCTATGGTTGTTAAATACGGAATAGCAGAATAAAAAATTACGGGGAGGTGTAGTAAATGCCACTACATTTATTTAAAAGTGATGAGCTTATACCAGAGCGTAAGAAACATTGTTACATTAAAGCGCCAGGAGAAGATATAACAGAGTTTCTACCTCTTTCAAATGAAAATACTATTCCTGGTACCTTATCAGAAAGAGGATGTGCTTTCTGTGGAGCTAAACTGGTAATTGGTGGAGTTCTAAAGGATACTATACAAATGATTCATGGTCCAGTCGGATGTGCTTATGATACATGGCACACTAAGAGATATCCAAGTGACAATGATAATTTCCAATTAAAAAATGCTTGGTCAACAGATATGAAAGAAAAGAATGTAGTATTTGGTGGTGAAAAGCAATTAAGAGATAGTATACTTGAAGCTTTTAAAGCAATGCCAGACATAAAGAGAATGTTTGTGTATACAACTTGTGCTACAGCCCTAATTGGAGATGATCCTAAAGCAGTTGCCAAAAGAGTTGAAAAGGAATTAGGAGACGTAGATATATTCGTAGTTGAATGTGCTGGGTTTGCAGGTGTAAGTCAGTCAAAAGGTCACCATGTTCTTAATATAGGATGGATAAATGAAAAAGTTGGAACTGTTGAGCCAGAAATAACTAGTGAATATACAGTTAACTTAATTGGTGATTATAATATTCAAGGTGATGCTTATGTATTACATAGTTATTTTGAAAAATTAGGTATACAAATAGTTGCTGACTTTACAGGTAATGCAACATATGATGAATGTCGTTCAATGCATAGAGCACAAGTAAGTGTTGTTAACTGTGCAAGATCAGCAGGATATCTTGCTAATGAACTTAACAAGAGGTATGGAATTCCAAGATTGGATGTTGATACTTGGGGATTTAGCTATACAGCTGAAGCTTTAAGAAAAGTTGGTGTATTCTTTGGTCTTGAAGACAGAGTTGAAGCTCTTATTGCAGAACAAATGGATCTATATAAAGAAAAAATGGATTGGTATAAAGAACGTCTAAAAGGTAAAAAAGTTGCTATTTGGACAGGTGGTCCAAGACTATGGCACTGGACTAAGGCTTTAGAAGATGATTTAGGAATGACAGTTGTAGCAATGTCTTCTAAGTTTGGTCATCAAGAAGACTTTGAAAAAGTTATTTCAAGAGGTAATGAAGGTGCTATATATATTGATGATGCTAATGAACTAGAATTCTTTGATGTTATGGAAATTGTAAAACCAGATGTAGTTTTCACAGGACCTAGAGTAGGTGATTTAATCAAAAAAGTTCATTTACCATATGTTAATGGACATGCTTATCATAATGGTCCTTATATGGGATTTGAAGGTGCAGTAAATATGGCAAGAGATATATATAATGCAGTAAACAGTCCTATAATGAAATTAGCTGCTGATGATATTGTTGCACAATCAAAAACAATAATAAGTGAATCTTAATAAATACTTATTTCAAAGGGGTGAAGATTGTGGAGAATAATGTAAATGAATTATACAAATTAATTCAAGAAAAATATTTATGGCAATTCTATTCAAGATCTTGGGATAGAGAAAAAAACATTAATGGTATATTAGATTGTGTCAAAGAAATTTTAATTACAGATAAAAGTTCTTTGGCAGATAGTTTAGAAGATAAATTCTATTACAGTGAAGCCAAAATTGTTGTAAATGATATTAAAAGACACTTAAAATTCATAGAAGGTTTAAATGAAAAAGGCGTTACAGAAACAATTGATAGAGTTAAAGCAAAATTAATGGATGTAACTGTAACAAACTCACTTAATGGTGAACTAAATGTCGAATATTATTAATAATCGCATTTAGAGAATATTTTATAAATTTAGAGAAGAGGTGAAAGTATGTCTTGTTCTTTACAGGAAAAAGAAAGAAAAGGAATAATTAATCCTATTTTTACTTGTCAACCTGCTGGTGCTCAATTCGTCGGAATAGGCATAAAAGATAGTATACCGTTAGTTCATGGTGGACAAGGATGCTGTATGTTTGTAAGGTTAATGTTTGCTCAACATTTTAATGAGAATTTTGATATAGCTTCATCATCAGTTAATGAGGGTGCTGCCGTTTTTGGTGGTATTGCTCAAGCTGAGCAAGCTGTAATCACTATGGTAGGTAGATATCCTCATTTAAGGATTATCCCTATTATAACAACTTGTTCAACTGAAACAATAGGTGATGATGTAGATGGATTGGTTACTAAATTAGAAAAGAGAATAAAAAAGGAATTCCCTGATAGGGAAGTAATATTAGTTCCAGTTCATACACCAAGTTACACAGGTAGTCAAATCCATGGATATGATAATGCTTTAAAAGCTATTGTAGAAAAGGTAGCAAAGAAGGGTAAGTCAACTAATAAAATCAATGTATTTACAGGGTGGGTAAATCCAGGGGATGTAACAGAAGTTAAGCACATATTTGAAGAAATGCAAATTGAAGGCAACTTTGTAATGGATACTGAGAGTTTTGATGCACCTACTATGCCAGGTAAAGACTCATTTGCACATGGTAGTACAACAGTAGAAGATTTAGAAGATACTGCAAATGCAAAGGCAACTGTAGCTTTATGTAAATATGAAGGTGGTAAAGCAGCTCAATATCTAGAAACTAAGTTCAAGGTACCAGCAATAATTGAAGATATGCCTATAGGTATAAAAAATACAGATAAATTCTTAATGAATCTCACAAAATTAACTGATAGAAAGGTACCAAAATCTTTAGCTATAGAACGTGGTAAAGCTCTTGATACAATTGCTGACCTTGCACATATGTTCTTTGCTGACAAAAAGGTAGCAATTTATGGTGATCCAGATTTAGTGTTAGGTTTAGCAGAATTTTGCTTAGAGTGCGAATTAAAGCCTGTATTGTTATTATTAGGTGATGATAATAAAGCTTATGCTAATGATCCTAGAATTGCAGAACTACAAAATAAAGTAGATTTTGATATGGAAATTATAATGAATGCAGACTTATGGGAATTGGAAAATAGAATAAAAGAAAAGGGATTGAACATAGATTTAATTATGGGTCATTCAAAAGGTAGATATATAGCTATAGATAATGCAATTCCAATGGTTAGAGTTGGATTCCCAACTTTTGATAGAGCAGGATTATGGAGACACCCTCTTATAGGATATAATGGTGCTATAAATTTAGCTGAAACTATTGCTAATGCATTCTTTACAGATATGGAATACAAACATAATAAAGAATGGTTATTAAACGTTTGGTAAATAATGCTTAATTTTAAAATTAGTGAAACATTACACAACATATTATATGGAATATGTCCTAATAAATAAGTTAGGACATATTTCATATTAAAATAAATGATTCTAATATATATAAGGAGGATGATTGTTATGAATACAAAATCAGATGATAATGTAGTATTTAAAGGAAGATTAAGTGAGCTTTATAGTCTAGCAAAGGAAGGAAAAATTCCAACAAGTCTTCAAGGCAGTCATACACGTCCTTGTAAATTTTGGACAGCAACTAAAATATTAAGTGGCATAAATAATTCTGTTATTATTACACACGGACCTAGTGGATGTGCTTATGGGGTAAAGAAAACTTATAAATTAACAAACTCTCGTAATAGTGGATCAATATATGAACCTGTCATAAGTACTAATATGAATGAAAAGAAAATAGTTTATGGTGGAGATAAGGAATTAGAAGGAGCAATTTTAGAAGTAGATGAAAAATATCATCCTGATGTAATTTTTGTGGCTGCAAGTTGTGCAACAGGAATTATAGGAGATAATATAGATGCAATTGTTGAAAAAAAGAGCAAAGAGATAAATGCTGAAATTATGGCAATACATTGCGAAGGATTTGCAGGAGAATATAGAAGTGGATTTGATTTAGTTTTTGGAGAAATGGTAAAATTAATGAATCCTCCAACAGAAGAACTAAAGAATGAATTAAAGCATTCAGTAAATATAGTAGGTGGGAAAATGGGTGCTGAAAGAACGGAAGTTCAAACGGATGTTAAAGAATTAATTAGACTTATTACTGGAATGGGAGCAGAAGTTCATTCAATTATAGCTGGAAATTGTACATTAGAAGAACTCAAAAAAGCACCAAGTGTTGCTGTTAATTGCACATTATGTTTAGATATTGGATATGCTGTTGGTAATGCAATGCTTAAAGAATTCAATACACCGCTCAATTCTACAATACTTCCATACGGAATTGAAGCAACTAAAAGATGGCTTATGGGAGCAGCGGAATATTTACATATGGAAGATGAAGCAAAAGCTTTAATTCAAAAAGAATATGATGATATAAAAGAAGAATTTGAACAAGCTAAAGGTAAGTTAAAAGGTAAAACTGCAATAATAGAAGGGCATGATGCTATAAAATGTTTATCTATAGCACATATGTTGGAAAAAGATTTTGAAATGGATGTAATAATCTATAATTTCCATCCTTGGAGTACTGATGCAAGACAAACAAGTATAGATTACTTATTGGAAACTGATATGGATCCGAAAATATTAATTACAAAAGGAACACTAGCTTTTGGAAAATATGAATCTATGAAGCAAACTGAAGACGAATTAATGAATTTTGTTGGGGATTTGAATCCTGAAAATACAGTTTATTTTGGTTCATCTTTAAGTTTTCCAAAGATTCCAGTTGTAGATTTAAATGCAATACTAAATCGTCCAAGGTTTGGGTTTAGAGGTGCATTAAAAGTAGCTCAATGTATAAATACTGCACTTCAATATTCTTTTAGAGAGAGAAGCAAAATGTTTAAAAAGATAGTTTTCCCAGAAGAAAATGTAGGTTTGCAATCAAGTTCGCTTACAGCAAAACTTGGAAATGATCTTCCTGATTGTACTGTGTATGGAGAGAGGAGACGAGGAAAATGTATGATGAGTTAAAATTTAGCAATTGCAATCACAGTAAAGATCCAATAGTAGGTTGTGCACTAGAAGGTGTTGCGAGTGTTGTTGCGGGAATAAATGATGTTAGTATAATTATACATTCCCCTCAAGGATGTGCAGCTACTGTAGCAGCAGCTTTTGATAGCCATGAAGTTGACTTTACTAAAAGAAAAGTAGGATGTACTAGGTTATTTGAAACAGATATCATTTTAGGGGCATCAGAGAAACTTAAGAGTCTTATTATGGAAGCAGATAATACTTTTAATACAAAGGTAATGTTCGTTGTAGGTACATGTGCTGCGGATATTATTGGTGAGGATATTAAGGGATTATGTGATTCGCTACAAAAAAATATTAAGGCAAAATTAATTCCGGTAGTTGCTGGTGGGTTTAGGGGAAATACATATGACGGTATAGATATTGGTTTATCAGAATTATTGCACTTTATTGAAAAAAATGATGAAAAAGTTACTAATACTGTAAATATAATAGCTCCTCAAGGTAGTATAAATCCAACTTGGTGGGCAGATTTAAAATGGTTAAAAGATACATTGGATTTTTTAGGGATAAGAGTTCAAACTGTAATACCATATAATACTTCTTTAGAAGAATTAAAGGAAGCAAGTAAAGCATCTGCTAATATCCTTTTAAGTCAAGATGTTGGATATAAATTTTGTGACAAGATGGAAAAACTTCATAATGTTCCATTAATACTTAAAGATATTCCCCTTCCAATTGGATTAGATAATACAGCGAGATGGTTAAGAGAACTTGGCAAGTATTTTAATATAGAAAAAAGAGTAGAAAAATTAATAAAACAAGGTGAAGAATTAGTTATTAACATTCTTAGAAAAAGAGCTCTTATGATTATTCCAAGATATCGTAATTGTAAAATTGCAATATCAGCAGATGCAACTATGGGAATTGGTCTTGTTAGAATGTTGTTTAATGAATTAGAAATGATTCCGGAAGTAATACTTATAAGATCTAATAATAATGAAAGTATTAAGATCTTAGAACGAGAATTAGAGGATTTAGGTATTAATCCTAAAGTTGCTTTTGGAATTGATGGATATCAAATAAAAGAAGCTTTGAAATCTAATAATATAGATTCTGTTATAGGTTCATCTTGGGAAAAATATATGTCAGAAGAGATAGGTATTAAACTTGCTTTTGATAGTTTTTCTCCAACGGATAGAGATGTTTATGTTGATAGATCATATATGGGATATGATGGAATGCTTAACATATTGGAGATAATAGGGAACGATTGGGAAAAGGCCTATCGATCAAAGGGGATTGATTGGGAAGAAAGTTTTAAATAGAGAGATATATATAATAGGATATTTACAAAATATAAAAGGCATTTTTAGGCAACTTAATGGACAATTTGAAAACATGGGGCTATTAAAATTTTGTTATTGAAATGGCATAAAGTTATTGTTATAGTAAAAGTATATAGTTAAGGTAATAAAATGGTTATATTATATCATAAGAAAGGATGCATTTTATGGATGAAAATACCCCACTTACACCTCAAGAAGTTGCCGAAATGTTAAAAATATCCAAAAGTACAGTGTACGAATTAATTAAAAAAAATTCTATTAATTCATATAAAGTTGGTAAAAAACTACGAATAGATTTAAACGATGTAGAAAAATATAAAAATAAAACTAAGAAAGTCTCAATTGTAGAAGAGGATCACGTTAGAGAAAGAAATCAGATTCCACTCGTTGGAAGTATTAATAATCCGTATAGTACTAATTATAATTCAGCGTCACAATTTATAATATGTGGGCAAGATATAATTTTAGATGTATTATCTCGCTATTTAGAAATACATACAAGTGGAATTCACAATCTAAGATCTTATCAAGGTAGTTATAATAGCTTATATTCTCTTTATAAGGGAAAAGCTACAATTGCAACAGCTCATATGTGGGATTGCAAGACTGGTTTATACAATCTTCCTTTTGTTGAAAAAATGCTTCCAGGAATACCTTGTATTTTAGTAAATTTAGCACATATAAACATAGGCTACTATGTAGCTAAGGGTAATCCCAAAAATATTTTAACATGGAATGATTTAAAACGTAATGATATTTTAATGATTAATAGAGAAAAGGGAAGCGGTACAAGAGTACTATTAGATGGACACCTACAAGAAATGCAAATTTCTCATAATGATGTTAAAGGATATGAAAGAGAATGTCTTGCTCATATTGCAGTTGCAAGTGCTATTTCACGAGGAGAGGCAGATTTTGGGCTTGGTTCAGAAAAATCATCTTATCAGGTTAAAGATATTGATTTTATTCCACTACAAAAAGAACAATATGATTTAATTATAAAAAAAGAAGATTTAAATTTATCAAGTGTTAAAGCAGTATTCGATATACTTAGATTAGAAGAATTTAAATCAGAATTATCAAGTTTAGGTGGATATGATGTTTCACAATTAGGTGAGATAGTAGGAGAAACTTAAAAATAAATAAATATTTAGTATAAATTATGGCAAAGGGGTCTAATTCATATCGTGAATTAGGCCCCTTTGCATTTGTGTTAATTAGAGCTTAGTTTTTGATACCAGAGCAATTTCCATAATTAATATTAATGGAATATAGCTTTAGTAATATATTAAAAGATAGGAGTGGTTAAATTATGTACATGATTCGATCAATTATTAGACCTGAAAAGGTAAATGGGGTACTTTCAGCTCTGTTAGAAGCTGGATTTCCTCAAATTACTAAAATGGACGTATTTGGAAGAGGTAAACAAAAGGGAATAAGAGTAGGAAGTGTAGAATATGATGAACTTCCAAAAGAAATGCTTTTAATTGCAGTTAGCGATGAGGACAAGGATGATGTAATAAAAATTATAATTGATAATGCTAGAACTGGTGAAAAAGGGACTTTTGGAGATGGTAAAATATTTGTAGCTCCAGTTGAAACAGTATATACGGTTAGTAGTGGAAAGGAAGGCTTATAAAATATTAAGTTAGGAGGAATATATTTATGAAAGAGGTAATGTGCGTTATTCGTTTAAATAAGGTAAATGAAACTAAAGAAGCGCTATATGAAGCAGGATTTCCATCAGTTACTTTTAGAAAAGTTTTTGGAAGAGGGAAAAAATCATTAGATCAAGCAATGGCACAGTCTTTTATAGATGCAGGTAAAAAGGTACCCGCATCTTACGATGAAAGTATTTCTGAAAAGGGTAGACTAATTCCAAAAAGACTAATTACATTAATAGTAAGTGATGATAGGGTAAAAACAGTTGTAGATACAATAATGGAAACAAATTCAACAGGATCTCCTGGAGATGGTAAAATATTCATTTTGCCAATTGAGGAATCTTATAGAGTAAGAGATGGAAAGTCAGGAACAGAAGTATTATAGTAGTGTGTAAAAATTAAAAGTAATAGAAATATATAGATAGGTAAGATATGTAAGTAAATTAAGCATAAACTAAGAATGATGTGTAAATTATATATGCAAGTCCTATAGATAAGAGTAGGAATCTGTCTGTAGGACATGCATTCTAATTTATAATTAAAGTAAATTAGAATGCATGAATAATATTGAAGGAGGCAAATTATTGTGGAAAAAATCAATATTAAAGATATTGAAGAAAAAACAAAAACCCACCCGTGTTTTAGTTGTGATTCTGCACATAAATATGCAAGAATGCATCTTCCTATAGCACCAAAGTGTAATATTAGTTGTAATTATTGTTTGAGAAAATATGACTGTGTTAATGAAAGTAGACCAGGGGTTACAAGTGAGATACTATCTCCAGAAGAAGCATTAGCAAAATACAAACTTGTAAAATCTAAAATGGATAACTTAAAGGTTGTTGGAATAGCAGGACCGGGGGATGCACTTGCTAACTTTGATGAAGTGAGAAAAACTCTTAAGTTAATAAAAGAATATGATAATGATGTGACATTTTGTTTATCAACAAATGGTTTAATGCTTCCATTTTATGCACAAGAGTTAATTGATTTAGGTGTAAGTCATGTAACTGTAACAATGAATGCGATAGATGCTAAAATAACTGCAAAAGTATATAAATTTATAGATTATTTAGGGGTGACTTATACTGGAGAAGAAGGAACTCAAATTCTTTTAAACAATCAATTATCAGGTATTAAATATTTGGCGGATAGAGGAATTATGGTTAAGGTTAACATCGTAATGCTTAAGGGGATTAATGATCAGCATATAGAAGATATAACTAAAAAAGTTAAAGAACTTGGAGCTGGAATAACAAATATAATGCAAATGATACCAGTTAAGGGCAGTGTATTTGAAAATATGCCACTTACAAGCAACAAAGAAATAATGGATTTAAGAAAAAAATGTGAAGTGAATATAAAACAAATGTATCATTGCAAACAATGTAGAGCTGATGCAATTGGGTTACTGGGAGATGATCAATCTCAAGAATTTAACAAGTCTATTAATACAGAAAAAACATTACGATTTGCAGTAGCATCAAAAACAGGAAATGTAGTAGATTTACATTTTGGACATGCTACAGAATTTTACATATATGATTTAAAAAACGATATTGCGACATTTATAGAAAAAAGAAATGTTGAACAGTATTGTAATGGTAAAGAAGTTTGTGATGATGAAATAAACAAATTTCAAAAGGTGATAAATATAGTAGATGATTGTAATGGGATAATTGCATTAAGAATAGGTGCTGGTCCTACAAATAAGCTTAAAGATAGAGGCATAGATGTATTTATGACTTGTGAAAAAATAGATATTGCAGTAGAGAAAGCAGCAGAAGCTATTCTATTTACATAAAAACTAGTCATAATCTAAAAATACATAACTTTATAATTATACAACAAAAATAAAGAAAATAATATACAAATATTATTTTGTATGATAATATATTACTAACAAAAAATTATATTTACAATAAAGGCAATGAAGTCTAAGAATAAATTTATGCGTTAGTTTATTCTTAGATTATTTTTTTCATAGGCAAAGGAGCCTGATTAATATAATAGTAATAGTATTATATTAAATAAGGCTCTTTTTATATTTTAAATTACTATATATGATAGGATTGAAATTTATATAAATAATATATTTGGAAGAGGTGGAATTATGAGTGGAAGAAAACTTGAAATAACAGATAAGACATTAGTAATACTTGATTTAATATATGGAGAGAAAATTAGAAAAAAAATTCCACAGCTGCGAGAACTAATAAAATTGATTTATGCAATAGGAAGTGATTATATAGAAATAACTGAAGATTTATATAAACAATTATATCCATTGCCTAAAGAAGTAAAGTTTAAGTTAAATAATAAGTTCATAGAGATTAAGGGGAATTGTAATATTTGTGAAAATTTTAGTGAAGAATCATTATATATAAATAATAATGAAAATATTAGAATTGTTGGATTGGATGATATTATCTTTTATGATTATGAAAAGATATTTTTCGATATAAAAAAAACATTTGGTAATGATATTGATATGTGCATTAAAAATGAGTATGGAGCATCTACTGCTATGAGTTTAGAGTGGATTAGAGCAGGAGGTAAAAAGATAGTAACAACTTTTGCAGGCATAGGAGGATATACACCATTAGAGAGTATTTTAGGTGCAATTGGATTTTTAGAAAAAGTAAAAATTAGAGGAAATTATATTCTTTTTCCAGAAGTGCTCAAGCTATTTGAGGAAATAACAGAAAATGAAATTAAATCAAATATGCCATTTATAGGGAAAGATATTTTTAATGTTGAATCAGGAATACATGTAAATGGAATTATTAAAAATCCAAGCACTTATGAGCCATATGATCCTAGCAAAATTGGAAGAACGCGAAAAATAATAATAGGAAAACATTCAGGAGTTAGTGCCTTGGAAATAAAGCTAAAAGAATTAGAGATAGAATATAAATATAGCAGTTTAGATAATATGTTAGAAGAGGTAAGGAACATAAGTACTAAAAAAAGAAGAGGGTTAGATGATCAAGAGGTAAAAGAAATTTATATGAAATGTAGCAATTTAGCATAAGTCATTATAGAATGAGGTGAGAAATATTTGTATAAAAGAATTAATATCAATGACATAAAAATTGTAGATACAACCCTAAGAGATGGAGAACAAAGTGCAGGAAAAGCTTTTTCTATAGATGAAAAGGTAGAGATAGCAAAATATATGGATGAAAATAATGTATATCAAATAGAAGCAGGAATACCTGTAATGGGTGACTTAGAAAAAGAGTGTATTAAAAGAATATTAGCTGGTAGAAATAATTCTTTAATTTCTACTTGGAATAGAATGAATAAAAAAGATCTACAACATTCATTTGATTGTAAGCCAGATATAATCCATATAAGTGTTCCTACTTCTGATATACAGATATATTCCAATTTAGGAAAAGATAAACTATGGATTGAAAAAAATCTTAGAGAATGTGTATATTTTGCAAAAGATAAAGGTTATGAGGTTACCATTGGATTTGAAGATGCTTCAAGAGCAGATATAAATTATCTTATTGATTTGTGTAAAATAGTTAAAAGTATGGATGTTAAAAGAGTTAGATATGCAGATACAGTAGGAATATTAATGCCATCTCTAGTTAGAGAAGCAGTTAAAACTATAATAGATAATACAGGTGTAGAAGTTGAAATACATGCTCATAATGATTTTGGTATGGCAATTCCTATTTCCCTTGAAGCTGTAAAAAGTGGAGCTAAATATGTGGACTGTACATTAGATGGAATTGGAGAGAGAGCTGGAAATTGCAATTTGCAAGAATTTATTAGAATTTCAAATGTGTTTTTAGAAAAAATAAGGAATTAAAGAGAGCTGACACAAAATAATTTTAGAAATTATTTTGCTTCAGCTTCTTTCACATCCCTTATTTAAATTATGATATAATTGATTATATAAGACATCTTTAGAAAGGTATCTTTTTAGTGTATAGGAATTTATAGGATTCACAATAAATTACAATTATAAAAAAATCATGGGAGTAGCGAATTTTCTTGAATTCCTAAGATATATATAAGAAAATAAATATTAATAGGTAGGTGAGCAAATTGAATTTAGAAGATGAAAAAAATTTAATTATAAGCAAACTAAAGAGTGAGGAAGTGGTGAATTTTCTAAATAATTATGATATTTCAAGTATGCTCACTTTTGGAAGTCTTAATAATGAAAAATTTTCGCAAGAATCAGATATAGATATTGCGATAATAGGGAAACATAAAATAGACTTAGAGGAAATATTAGAAATTGAATTATTTTTAGCTAAATTACTTAATAAGGAAATTGATGTTATAGATTTAAAAAGTGAAAGCTTATATATTTTTTTAAAAATAAATGTATTAAATGAAGGAACCGTTATTTATTCTAATGATGATAATTATAATTTAGAAAAATTCAAAGATGAGACGGATAAAATTTATAAAGAAAATGAAAACTTTTTCTGGTTTAGAAGGAAGGATGTGTTGTCATGAATCAAGAAAGACTTGTGAAAATTATAGAAGACCTTCAAGAGTGTATCGGTGATATAGAAGAATGCATTGAAATACTACAAGGTGATTGTGATAATGAAATTATGATAAAGCTTTCAAAATCCAGCTTGAGGCAATTATTTGTAAGCTTCCATACAATACTTGAAGAATTTGCATCTATAATGCTTAAGGAAATTAAAAAGTATAAGATAGGTATGACATTAAATGACAGCTTATTTGTATTAAAAGACAAAAAGATAATAGATAAAGAACTTTTTGATTTCTTAGAAAAATCAAGGTTACTTAGAAATAGAATTTCACATAGATATAAAGAACCAGATCATGAAGAGTTAATGAATCATATAGTAAAGTACAAAAGTAATTTTAAGAGAATAATAAAAATAGCAAAGAAACATTTGAGAGACTAGGGCCATTGGAAGAGAACAACAATTCAAAGATGTGATGTATATTTTGCATCAGACAAGGAGGCCTGTTTACTTAACTTAATAGTGGATTATTAGGTAAACTTCTTGAATGTGCTTAACAATTTAGGAGAATTTATGTTAGAAGAATTAAATAGTATTTTAGATAATGTAATATATTTAGATATTGAAACAACTGGTCTTGATGAAAATAGTTCAGAGATTATAGAGATTGGTGGGATTAAGGTAAAAGAGGGTGTTATAACCACTTATAATACATTAATAAGACCAAGAGAACGAGTTCCTATAGGTATTTATAATCTTTGTACTGGTTTAAATGAAATAGACTTATTAAGTGCTAGAAGTTTAAATAGTATAAAACAAGAGGTCCTAGAATTTTTAGAGGATCTCCCTTTAGTATGTCATAATTCTAATTTCGAAAGAAAATTTTTATATGTTCACATTCCAGAAATTAAAAATCAAATAATGGATTCTATGGAACTTGCAGCAATTTTAGAGCCATGGAGAAAGGAATTCAACTTAAATGCTTTAATAAAAGAAATTACTAGTTTAAATAAGAATGAACTGCATAGAGGCTTAGAAGATTCAATTGATACTTTAAAAGTAGTAAATTCCCTTATATTAAGACAATGGGCTAGGGAAGAGAAAAGCAAAAAGAAAAATAACTCTTTATATATGAGTATAATTAAGGATTATCAGTATTTAAAGAATTGGTCATGGACTAAATATTTATTAAAGCCACCTTTTTTTACAGATGAAAAATATCCTTATGTAAGTTATGAAGAAAATAAAAAAGACGAAATTCAATTAAAAAAAATTCCTATAGAGTATTCACTATATGAAGGTTTACTTGAAAATGAAGAAATTTGGAATAATGGTGGAGATTTTGGATATCAATATAGGAAAGATCAAAAAGAATTTTCAAAGAAAATACGAGAAAATTTTGAAAAATCAGAGAGAATATTTATTGAAGCTCCAACAGGTAGTGGTAAAACTTTTGCATATGTCATAATAGCAGCTATAGGAACTTATTTAAATAAGGAAAAAAAGAGAAAAGATGATGCTAGTTTTATTATATCAACTAATACAAAGGAACTGCAAAATCAACTTATTGAAAGAGATATTCCAACCATACTTAAAAAGTTAAGATTAAATGATAAATTAAATTATGGTGCCATGAAGGGTAAAGGAAATTATCTTTGCATAGAAAGATTAAATAAATGTGAAAGCTTAGAATTTGATGAAAAAGGTAACTTAGCACTACTTTTTCTTAGAAGACTTTGCGAAAAGGGTAATTATGGAGATATAGAAAACATAAATTATTCGGCACAAAAACATTTTGAATTAGATAAATATATAAATGAAGTTAATTGTGATAGTGAACAATGTAAATTAGATAAATGCACAAGACCGTGTTATTTAAGACAGAGATATAATGAGCTTCCAGAAGAGAACATAACAGTAATAAATCATTCACTGCTAGCATGCTGGCCATATGCTGAAAAGAAGAAAATAAATCATATTATAATTGATGAAGGTCATAACTTAATGGAAAAGTGTTATGATTTTTTTGCAGAGGAGTTTTCGTCGATAGAATTTCTAGAGTTATTGGATATGATAGAAAAAGGTTATCCAAGTATTATAGCTATGCTTTTAAGTTTAAATGCTAGCTATGGATATAGGGAAACTATAGAAAAAGATAAACTTACATATTTAGTGAATGAAATTACAGTAAATATAAATATACTTATAAATGATTTTAGAAATATGAGACTTGTTAGTGGAGAGTATAATTTTAACACTGAATTTTTTATTCCAAGAGAAGACTTAAAAGGCATCACAAAAGCTATAGGTTCTAAAATATCAGTATTAAAGGAAAGTATATATCCATTATATAAGATTTTAAATGATTACATTTCTAATATTACTTTAGATGATGAAGTCAATGGTGATAATGATCATAAGGGTTTATCTGATTACATAGCAAAGATTAAATCTACTTTTGATATATTAGATAAGTTTTTAGAAAGTACAGTATTTTATGCGAAGATATTAGAAATAGATTCAGAATATAAAGATTTTAAACTTAAAAATGTACCTTTAAATGTTGGTGAATTAGTTAATGAACATATGCTTAAGGATGTTAAAAGTACAACATTTTTATCAGCAACCCTTAGAATAGAAAATTCATTTAATAAAATAAAAAAACATTTAGGGCAGGAAAAGGCAAAAGAATTTGTTATTCCACCAACCTTTGATTTAAAGAAAAGAACAAAAATTTTTGCATTAAATGATGTGGGAAGATATGATGAACCATCTTATATTAAAAATATTTCTAAATTTATATTTTATACTGCTCAAAAAATAAATGGGCACATTCTTGTACTATTTAACAACAATGCAAGAAGAGCAGCTGTAAATGAAGAATTAGATTTACTTACTATGGGAACTAAAATTGAAGTTCATACTAACAAAAAATCTGTAGGAGCCTTAAATGATAAAAACAGACAGGTTATAATACTTGGAAGTAAAGGCTTTTTTGAAGGCATAGATGTACCTGGAGATGCATTAAGCTGTGTTATGCTAGATAAAATCCCTAATTATAGTCCAGAATATCCTATTTTAAGAGCAATTACAACATATCAAAAAAAAGGATACCAAGATGTAAATTACCCTCAAGTGTGCATAAAAACTAAACAAATATATGGAAGGCTTATTAGAAGTACCTTTGATTATGGATATTTTATAATTTTAGATCCGGGTCAAAATTCATACACTATAAGAAATATTGAAAGAGACCTTGGTGGACCTAATATCGAAATTTCATCAACTACAAAAATACTTTCAGAAATGCAATTTGATTATAATAATTGGAAAAGGAACAATATTAATATCATGATAAATAAGATAAAGAAAAATAATAAAAATCTTCAAGAGGAATTTAATAATGAAGCTAAGAAACATAAGATGTTTTGGGAATTATTAAAAGTTAAAAATGGAGAATATTATTTTGAAAATATTAATTTCAAATTAAATGGAAGAATTTAAAAATGTATTAACATTATATGAAATATATGGTATAATGAATATAATAATTTCAAAAAAATGGTATTGTTTTAAAGGGGGATTAGATAATATATACAACAGCAATTTAATTATTGTTAAATTACTAGAATCAAGTATGATAAACGATTACAAAATGAGAAGGAGAAGTGGTTAGGGTATGATGGAAAATGTAAAACAATTATTGAAGGAATATAAGAGTACAAAGGAATGTTTAGAAAGTGGGTTAAAGTGGTTGCCTAAAAATGAATATGCTAAATCTAAGATAGAAGTTATAAATATGGTCATAAATGATTTAGAACAATTAGAAAAACAACTTGTTTAGCATTAAATATAATAAAATTAAAATGTTAAGTATATACATTATGAAAATTATAAATATAAGAACTGCCTCAAAGTGATTAAATCTATCGTTTTGAGGCAGTCTTCTATTTATATAATATTATTATATATTATACTAAATAATTGAGAATCATTTCTTTGTATATACAGAATCTTGAACATGCTCTAAGCATTCTCCAAATCTTTGGTAATGAACAACTTCTCTTTCTCTTAAGAATTTCAATATTTCTTTAATATCTTGCTCATCAGTTAAGTGAATTAAATTTTCATAAGTTGATCTTGCTTTTTGTTCAGCTGCCATATCTTCATGTAAATCAGCAATTGCATCTCCTTTTGCTTGTATATAAGTTGCTGTCCATGGATTTAATTGTCCCACTATACGACGATAAATTAGAATAAAATGAAAAATCAGTTATTATTTTTTTGAAAATCTTCCATATCTAAGATCTTTACTTTGGTTTTATAGTTATCTCCGTCCCATAAAATTTTACTAACAATAGATTGTATTAATATTCTCTTTTTAGAAATATCATCGATTGCATCTATATTTTCATTAAAATGTTTAAGTGAGTTAATTATCAATTCTAAATTTACAATTTCATTTTTATTCCATTCTATATTATTTAAATTACTTTTTAATTCTTTAATTTCATTATTAATAGAAGATATTTCATTCATAATAATACTAGCAACATCATCATTTGGAGCTAATGAAAGTTGTTTTACTAAATTAGAAGATGCTAGTTTTCTTTCTTTAATTTGTGTATGAAGTTCTTTAAGTTGTTTATTTTCAAGTGTTATATCATTAATGGTTAAAGATTTTGTAAGTTCGTCAATTAATAGTTCTCTGTTATAAGCTTTAATTTCAGTAATAACTATTGAATCTAATATATCTACTCTTATATTTGGATTATCACATCTATCTACATATTTATTTTGCTTATTACTGCATACATAATAATCATATTTTTTATAAGCATTAAATTTAGATGGGTGTCCATGCTTTACTACCATATTAGATCCACATTTAGCACATTTTAATACTCCAGATAAACACGCATTATTACTATTACCAGTTCCGAGTCTTATAGATTGTTTAGATTTATTTTTATCTAATACAATTTGTACTTTTAGCCATTTTTCAGAGTTTATTATTCCTTTATGATTGCTAACAGCAACAATCCATTCTTCAACATTTCTGCCAATAGTAGTTTGCTTTTTTTTATTGTAAGTCAAATATCCATTTCCATTATATTCTCCATATACATTTGTTCCAATGTCATTTAAATATTTATGTGTGCTTTCATCAGACTTAACATAGAGTGGATTTCTAAGCATTCTTCTAACTTGTGTAGTATCAAAATTACCACCATTTTTACCCTTAACACATTTAACATTTAATTGCTTTGTAACTTCATTTATTGAATGTTCTTCTAAATAAGCTTTAAAAATAAACCTTATAATATTTAATTCTTCTTCATATGGTGTAAGTTTCATTAAAGTTCTTTCTTTCATTTCTTCGTCTATGTATATTACTTTTTCAGGAGTAAATCCAAGAGGGGATTGCCCACCAAGCCACCTACCAGTCTTAGCTAACTGAAGCATATTATCTCTAACACGTTCCGCTAACTGTTCACGTTCAAGTTGTGCAAAAGTACTAGCTATATTTATCATGGCTCTACCCATAGGTGTTGTAGTATCAAATTGTTGTTCTGTAATACTTGTAAATGAACAATTATATTGATCTAGCATTTCAAACATATTTGAAAGTTGAGCTACACTTCTACCAATTCTATCAAGCTTATAACAGACGATTCTATCTATTTGTTTATTTTTGATATCTTTCATAAGTCTTTGAAATTCTGGTCTATTAGTATTTTTACCAGTAAAACCTTCATCTTCGTATACTATGATTTCAACATCTTTTCCTAATTTAGAAGATATATATTCATGACACATTGAAATTTGATTTTCTATAGATTCACCTTTACCAGTAAATATTGATTTACGACTATATATAGCTATTCTCATTATTCTATCAGCTCATATTCACAATTATTTCTACCTTTACATTCTATTGTATTTGCTGAATTCTGTGCTACTATTAAATTATGGTAATACCAAATAGAATTACGTTTTACAAGGTGGACTTTAATAAAAAAGTATTATACATTGAGAGGTGATTATTTTGCATACGGATCAAAGATTAACAAAAGCTTATAAAAATGCAAGGATAGAATATTTTGATGAAAACTCAAAATATGTTTTTTTTAGCGATTGCCATAGGAGTAATGGAAGTCATTCAGATGAATTTACGAAAAACCGTAACATATACTTATTTGCGCTTGAACACTACTATGAAAATGGATTTACCTATGTGGAAGCCGGTGACGGAGATGAATTGTGGGAACATCCTCACTTTCATGATATAAAAAATGCACATTCAGATGTGTTTGACGTACTAAAAAGATTTTTTAATCAGGATAGGTTGATTATGTTATATGGGAATCACAATATTTATCTAAAAAAACAGGAATATGTAGAAAATAATTATTATGATTACTATAACAATTATAAAGAAATAACATATGATTTTATGAAAGGTCTGAAACCTTGTGAAGGACTAGTTCTGAAAAATATAAATACTCAGCAGGAAATTTTTGTTGTTCATGGACATCAGGGAGACTTTGCTAACGACCAGTTTTGGTTTCCATCCATGCTTTCGTTAAAGTATTTTTGGAGATTTTTGCATGCCTTGGGTGCTAAAAGTCCCTCTAGCCCTGTTGGAAATTTGTATAAAAGACATAAGATTGAGAAGAGTTATGTAAAATGGATTGAAAAGCATAAAAAAATGATTATTTGCGGGCATACACACAGATATAAATACCCCAAAAATCACGAACTTCCATATTTTAATATAGGATGTTGCATCTATCCTACCAGCATAACTAATATTGAAATCACAGGTGGAGAAATTCAGCTAGTTCAATGGAGAGTCTTACCAGATGAGAATGGTGTCCTTCAGATAAGAAGAGAGGTTTTGAGGGGACCTAATCCTATTGAAAATTATGATATTAGTAAAACGGAATTAAAACAATCGCTATAGATAAAGGTAATTATTTCTTAATAAAAGGAGCTAATCTAATTGGATTGGTTCCTTTTACAGTTAGATATAAATACTTCGATATAAAATTGAATAAATCAACAGTTGGTCTAGTTTATGCCTTATATTAGAATAATTTTATTTTTAAAACACAATACTATAATTTATAGAATATTATTGGAGGTTTTATGATGAAATTTATAAAGAAAATAATAATAATTGTTACAGTTGTAATTATAGTACTTGAAACATTAATACAAGCTGTTCCAAATGATGTTTCCCATAGTTCAATGGATCCAATTAATGTAGGTGTAGTCTTTTATAGATTTGATGATCCTTATGTTGTTTCATTAAAACAAAGCTTAGAAAGTATTCAAGAGAAAAATGAAGGAAAAGTTAAATTTACTTTCTATGACAGCAAGAATGATAAGATTATACAAAATCAAAATATTAACAAACTTCTAGAAAGTAGAAATGTTGACGTTATTATATTGAGTTTAGTAGATTTAATAAATGATCCAAAAGAAATTATTGATAAAATTAAAGATAAAAATATGCCAGTAATTTTTGCTAGTAAGCGAACACTTAAAGTAGATGAAAACATTGTTAAATCCTATGATAAGGCTTATTATGTGATACCTGATTCAGAACAGGCGGGAAAATTGCAAGGAAAAATTTTATCTAATATATGGAATACAAATAAAAACACTATAGATACAAATAAGGATGACGTCATGCAATATCTTGTGTTACAAGGTGGAGTTAGTAGTAAGGAAACCAATGATAGAACTAAATACTCTATTAAGACAGTGAAAGATGTAGGAATAAAATTAGAGCAACTTGCATCAGAATTTTGCAATTGGGATGAAAATTTGGCAAGGGAGAAAACGGAAGGATTGTTAGCTCAATATGGTAATAGAATTGAAGTTGTAATTGCTAATAATGATGTTATGGCTATAGGTGCTGTAAAAGCACTACAAAAATATGGATATAATAAAGGTGATAATACAAAAACTATACCAGTTGTTGGAATTGATGCAATACCAGAATCATTAGATTTCATAAAAAAAGGATATATGTCAGCTACTGTTTTACAAGATCCTGATGTTATGGCAGAAGAATTTTATGAAATTGTAATACACTTAGTTAACAAGACAAACTTTAATTGTACAAAAAAATATAATTGTGATGTTACAGGAAAAATCATTAAATTACCTTTTAAAGAATATATAGGTTAAGATTTAAAAAATATATTAAAAACATAAGTTTAATTTAAGTTCATTGAGTTTTCTAATAATAGAAGAACGTAGCATATAGGTTCTTTTTGTATCAAGGTATTCTCCATTAATTGGAGAGGAATTTAATTACGCAAGTAAGCATATTTTGAGCAAAAGAATCTCAATACATTTATAAGTTGAAAGTAAATAATAAGATTATATATAGTTTACTTTAAATTAATTCTTCCTGAAAAAACGGAAAAGATATTTGGCTTTAAATATGACGTGTAAAATGTAGTTAGACTTAGTTAATGAAAATATGTAAAAATAATGTGGAATTATAGGAAAAATAAAGGTAAATATGTAAAAGTTGTAGTATAATGAGATAGAATATTTAGAAATAAATACTCTGTCTTTTTTAATTTTCAAAATGGGTTATGAAAATAAAAATACTTATTGTGTCTATAATGGTATGTTGATATAACTAGATAAAAAATACTTAATAAGGTATATTTATCTTTAACTTTTCTGATATACTATACCATATAGTATAAAATTCTAGTTGATTAAGGTATATTTATACATGTTTAAAGGTTTAAACTGTGAAAGGAATGGATAAAATATGAAAAATAAGAATTATATTATATTTAGTATATTTAGTATATTTAGTATATTTAAATCAAAGTTTACGTTGAAAATTGTTTTATTGACTATTTTACCTGTTCTTTTTATATCAGTATTTTCTATATTAATTTTAGTCCATAAAATCAATGAATTGAATAGTAATACAACTGAAATTTCTGCAAATACGTTGAATACTATTTATACTCAGATAATTACAGATAAAAATAATGATATCAAAGAAAAAGTATTATTAAGGATAGATAGTGTATTAAATGAAGTCAATGTATTGAGAGCAGGTGCTCAACAATTAATTGATAAAAATGAAGTAGATTCTTTGGACAAAAATTTTGAATATGATTCTTGGGTTAGGAATAATATGGTTTATAATTCTGAAAAAAATTGGTCAAACCTTTCTCAAAACGAATTTAATATTAGTATGAGCATTTGGGGATATCTTCATAATAAAGATGGTTCTATTAATCAAAAAACAAAAAATTATATTACACTCATGTCACCTTTAAAGATGCTTATGCAGACTATTGGTGAAAATGGTACTGATAAAGGCTGGTTCTATGTGACAGGACCTAAGGAAGCACCTGTAATGATTATGACTCCTTGGGCACAAATGCCAGAAATTTTTGACAAAGAATATCCTGGACATAATGAGAATAACTGGTGGGACTTTTTCTTTCCAGGAATGATAGAATCATGGGAAAAATGGATTCCGAGTACTAACAATGTATCTAACAAGATGAATAATCAGGTTACGTTAACCCCCCTTTATGAAGATGCAGGAGGAACAGGGTTAATGGTTACAATTTTTGAACCTTTATGGAATAAAAGCCGAACCAAAAACTTTGGAGCAGCAGCAGTTGATTATAATATGAATAATATAACCAAAATGGTAAAAGATGAACATTTGGGAGAGAATGGTTTTACATTTTTAGTACAAAGTGAGGGCAATATTTTAGATGCAACAGAGGATATTACTAGAAAATTAGAAATATCTCAGAATAAAAATATTGAATCTGGAGTTGAAGTTTCTTATTTCAATCTGAAAGAAAGTAAAATAGAGGAATTATCAGTAATAGTAGAAAATTTTAAAAATATGGATAAATCTCAAATAACGGAGTTTACTGACAATAAAGGTGAAAAATTTATATTGGGATTTGAAAAATTAATGGATTATAATCTATGGGATAATAATAAAATTAACAGTGATAAACTTTATATTGTATCAATAATTCCAAGAGAAGAAGTTTTTAAATTTCAAAGTAAAATTCATGATGAGATTACTAAGTCTTCCAATCAAACCTTGTTATTCTTGATCATTGTTTCTTTGTTGTTTGCTTTCATAAGTATATTATGTACAGTATGGTATGCATTACAGAACACCAAACAAATTAGAGTGATATCTCAAGGTCTCAGTCAAGTAGGTAAGAAAAATTTCAATTCATCTATTGATATTATATCGAAAGATGAACTTGGAAATTTAGCAAAAACGTTTAATTATATGACTGGTGAAATATCTGAAGCATATAATAAGCTTGAAAATTATGCTCTAGAACTTGAACAAAAAGTGAAAGAACGTACTAGTCATCTTGAAGAAGCAAATCAAAAACTTGAACAACTAAGCAATATTGATGGATTAACTAAAATTCACAATAGAAGGTATTTTGACACGATGTTGGAGAAAATTTGGAACGAGTATTCAAGATTAAATCATCCTATTTCTATTATTTTAATTGATATTGATAACTTCAAGAAATATAACGATAATTACGGTCATCAAGAAGGCGATTCATGCCTATGTTCTGTTGCTTCCATACTTCAGGAACAATTAAATAGAAGCAGTGATATAATAGCACGTTATGGAGGAGAAGAGTTTGTAGTTATTGCCTGTGTTGATATGAATAATGCATTTAAATTAGCAGAGAAAATGCGTTTAGCTGTAAAATCACTTGCTATTGAACATAAGTTATCAGAAAAGAACATAGTTTCAATAAGTTTAGGCGTTACTTCAGTTATTCCATCACCTAACAAAGAAATAAATAAATTAATTAAAGCAGCAGATATTGCACTTTATGAAAGTAAAGAAAATGGTAGAGATATGGTAAGAATGAAAGAATATTAAGACTAGGGAAATTTTTGTTGTTATCAATAAATTAGAATAATTTTAAATTATCACAAAGGGGTCTGTGCCTTGGAAAAATTAGGATGGATTAAAAAGAATAAGAGCAGCTTCAGAATTAGTTCACGAATGTAATTTTAATATTTCAACTTTCAATTATCCATTAAATCTATGCAACATGTAGATTTAATGCAATAAATATCTTGAATTAATTATGTTCTCCCTTCACTTTTCAAAGTCTTTAATTACTAAAAATTTAGACATGATTAATTTGACTAACAAATATAGTTTATCTTTATTTCTTTCATTTTATCCATATAATCTATGCAACATGTATATTTTGTATAGTAAATAAAAAACTCAATGTATAGGTATAATAAGGATTAGGTATATTAAATCATTAATATATATTAATTTTACAAAACATTATACAGAGAGGAAGGAATAAAAAATGTTAAAAAAGATATTGTCTTTTTCAAGATCCTAAGGCTTTGTCTGAAGCACTTTATACTGTAGGAATGAACTTAGTTCAGGATAAAGATCCTCTTGAAGGTACATCATATAAATTTGACGAGACGGAAGTTTCAATTCGTATTCCCAACGAAATAATATATAAGTTGCAATAATTTAATAGAGTTTACTTTAAATTAATGCTTCGTGAAAAAACGGAAAAGATATTTGAGTTTGAATATGATGTGTAAAATGTAGCTAGATTTAGTTAATGAAAATATGTGAAAATAATATAGAATTACAGGAAAAATAAAGGTAAATATGTAAAAGTTGTAGTATAATGAGGTAGAATATTTAGAAATGGATACTCTATCTTTTTTTAATTTTCAAAATGGGTTATGAAAATAAAAATACTTATTATTTAGATTTTGCGAAGTATTAAAATGTTAAGAGTTATCCCAAGAATTAAAAGCCCTTATAACATTGTAAGGACTTTTAAGCTTTAATAAGGGAATATCAACTCACCTTGACCCAATATTACAACTCGGTCGGTATTTCTAATAGTTTTAAGAGGATGTTTTATTGAGTGTGGGCCTAATGATAATGCCTGTTGTATTTTTTGATCAGAATCAAATACAATAATGAATCCGTTATAATCAGAGACGTTTTGAACATTATAAGAAACATTCTCAAATAGTCCCAAGTCAGTTATGTTATAGAATCCTTCTTTAAAACTTTTTTGTTGTGCTACAGTGGTTATTGTATTCGTGCTGAATGATAGAAATAAAAAAATAGACAATATAGAAATAAATTTTTTCATTAGTGTCGCATCCTTTCATCGTATCTGCAATGATTAAATATATCATTTTATATTATGTGAAATCCAAAGAAATATATGCTAAATAAAAGTTATTTAAAGCAAAAACTTTACTACACAATACTAAAATATTGAACATTACAATCTCCTTTGATAAAAAATATAATAAAAAAATCCTCAAATTAAATGGAATTTGAAAGGAATGGTAATATGATGGAGATAAAGATAATAAATCAAGATTTCTCGGTATGTAAAGTTGAAGATTTATCACAAGTAGATTATTTAGATGAGTTTTGTTTTATTGGAAAAACAGACGAAGAATTATCATTAGTGTGCAGTACAAAATTGGTGCCTGAAAATGCAATTGAATGTGATAATGGATGGAAAGGATTCAGGATACAAGGCATATTAGATTTTTCTCTTATTGGGATTTTATCAAAAATATCTATGTTATTAGCAGAAAATAAAATTGGAATATTTGCAGTATCAACTTATAATACAGATTATATATTTACTAAGGAAGAAAATTTTGAGAAGGCAATAAACATTCTTAAAGATAATGGATATAAAATAAATCGATAAATTCTAATATGTTGGTGAGATGAAGATGTTATCATTATGTCTTATTGATATCTAAAAAATAAATATGTGAATTTTTTAAGGGGTGAAAACAGTTGAAGTTATCATTTTTAATTGGATTAGTTATTGCAATTGTAGCACATTTAATAGGCTTTTTATTAAATGATTATAACATAACATTAAAAATAACTGGATTTATTGTTGTTGGTTCTTTTCTTGTATCTGGTATATTAAAGGGTACATTCATTAGCGGTGATAGATATAGGGCAAACTATATAGGTGAAACAAAAGATGATAGAGATAAAAAGATGAAAATCATAAAGTATGCGTTATTTCTATCAATACCTAATATTATTTCTATAATAATATTAGCATTTAAAAATTAAATATGAAGAATAACTAATTAGAATACCGTATTATTCAATAAATGTTATATTAAGTTTCCTAAATGATATTGTAGCTCCTATAATTTATGGAATAATAGCTGCTTATATCTTTGGACATGAGTATGAAACAAAACTATGAATGTGATGTTTACTTATCCTATTAATAGAATGAAGCTTTTATTTTCCAAGCTCGCATGTATTTTTTATATTATAGCAATTACTTTAGTGTTAGCATTTTTTACTTCACTAATTTTAGGACTTTTAATAAAGCATGAAACCTTAAGTATGGATTTACTTATATATTATTTTGTATCATTTTTAAAAATGATAGTATTTCACTTTATGCTTGTTTGCATAACTTGTGCAGTGGCTATTTGTACAAAAAGTGTATTACCAAGCATAATATTTGTCATTTCAGCTACTTTTGCAAATATAGTAGTGGTAAATTCACATTTATCAGCATTTTATCCATGGAGTGCACCAGTTTTACTTAGTCCACATGAAGGGGTAGGAAGAACGTATATTCCAGCTACTTTAAATATGATATCTTTAGTAACTATTTTTTTAATTGGTCTTGCTATATCAATTAAAAAGTATAGATACGTTGAGTAGCGCATATCATGGATTTAACTTATATAGTGTAATTAATTGATTGATGAAATATTCATAGATAATTTTAAATATCAATAATTATAGTTCATAATGTTCTTTGAAAATTGAATAATATGTTATTTGTAAATTATGTTATGATTAGTTCATTGTAGTAATTAAGTAAATGTAAATTAGAAAGAGGGAAAAAGATGAAATTAAAAGTTTTAGTAGATAATAATACATATATTGACCAATATTATTTTGGTGAACCTGCTGTTTCATATTACATTGAGGATGAAGACACAAAACTATTGTTGGATGTTGGGTATTCAGATTTATTTATTAAAAATGCAGATGCGTTAAATGTAGATTTAAAAAATGTAAATACTATTGTTATTTCACATGGTCATGATGATCATACAAAAGGATTAAAATATTATTTTGAACAAAATAACAAAAACAATCTCTGTATTATTTCTCATCCAGATGCGTTTAAGGAAAAGGTAGTGGACAATTTAAAAGTTTGTTCGCCTATTTTAGAAGAAGAACTAAAAGAAAAATGCAAACTAATTCTTTCAAGAGAACCTATAAAAGTTAGCAAAAATATAATTTTTTTAGGTGAAATACCACAGATAAATGATTTTGAGAATAGAAAACCTATTGGTAAACAAATTAATGGCGAATATGCAGAAGATGATTATGTAATGGATGATTCAGCACTTGTATATAAAAGTGAAAATGGAATTTATATAATTACAGCATGTTCTCATAGTGGAATATGCAATATAATAGAATATGCGAAACAAGTATGCAAAGATAATAGAGTATTGGGACTTATTGGTGGATTTCATCTGTTTGAAGTAACTGAACAGGTTAATAAAACAATAGATTATCTAAAACAGAATAATATAAGAGAATTATACCCGTGCCATTGCACTTCATTTGCTATTAGAGCAGAAATACATAAAAATTTACCTGTGAAAGAAGTTGGGGTGGGTTTAGAAATAAATTGGTCATGATATAATGGAGAAATTAAATAATATATCGAAGGTAGATAAAATCCGGAGAGGAGTTTTTATAATATATGAAAGAGCAAGAAATTATTGAAAAGGCACGAAAAGGGTTTGATGAGGATTTTGCTAAGAAGAATTATATTGATAAGAAAATACTTGAAGGTTATAAAATTGATGTGAGAAATGGACAAACTTATATTATTGAACAAGTGATAAATTTGATATATACAAGTGGATAATTTTATATATCAATGGTGTTAAATTTAGCTAAACTAGTTCGTAACTTTCTTACAAAACGTAATAGTAAATTATCACTAAATATATGCTTTAACGGTATGACTATATATTAAATTGAATGGAGGAAAATATTTGAGTTTTCAAGTTATAATAGTTTACAACCTTATTACTGTTGCATTATTAACCGTTGGTTCATTAGCACCAATATATGCAGGAAGTATTGCACCAGACCTAAGAGCAACATGTATTACTTTATCATCAATAATAAATGGAATTGCAACAATTCTTATGTCCATATTCATTGACCCTCAATTATTCATTATGACTAATGATGTTATAGATGGTAAATGTACAGAAGAAGATTTTCGTGCATGTGTTATTGCTATGGTAGGAAGTAAAACATTGGGAACTTTTGCTTCATTATTATTAATTATTCCTTCATCATATTTAATAGTATATATTGCCCAAAGTATATAAATTAGTTTTAATTTCAATTTAAGTACGGAATATGTAGAAAATGCGTAGGATTAAATAAAAAATAAGCTCCTACAAGTTAGGAACCTATTAAAAATAAAATTTTAAAATATTGTGAGATGATAGATAAACATTGACGTATGAAAGCGGTATTTAAAGCTTTATTGTAAGTTAGTATATGGATAGTAGGGTATTTTAATTGTATTTCCTGCGTCAGCAAATGTATAATTTGTTCCATCGAGAGGATTAGTACCAGAGACGAGGTTCATTCCTACAGTGTAAACTGCAATTGCATAATCACGAGGATCTTGTATAATAGTTCCGGCTATAACACCTTGGTTAATTAATTCTTTTACCTCAGTTAAGCCTCCGATTCCAACAACTGGGATATATTTAGAGTTATCGCCTTTGTTATATCCATACTTTTGAAGTGCTTCAACAGCACCTAGTGCCATTTCGTCATTACTGGCGATTATGAATTCAATTTTATCATTATATCCTAAAAAAAATGAAGAGATAGCATCTCTTGCGCATTCTTTATCCCAATCACAAAATCTAAATGAAAGCTCTTGAGTTTTTATTCCTGATTCATTAAGTGCTTGAATACAGTATTTACTTCTAGCAGTGGTTGCTGGATCGTTAACAGGACCTTTTAGCATTATGTACTGCATTATATTATCTTTATTATGATCTATAGTTTTTTTATTAGGATTCCATACATCAGCCACAACTTTACCTTGTAGAATGCCAGATTGTTCATCTTCTCCACCTATAATAATAGTTTTAGGGTATCCTTTAACAAAGTTTGATAGTTTTTTATTTGGTGATGTTAAAAGAATGAGCGGAATATTTCTTTGTACTATCATTTTTAAAATATCTTCTAATTCTTCTATTTTAAAAGTAACTGGCTCTATTACAAAAAGATCAAAATTTTTATTAAGTGCTTTAATAATATTGTCATTCTGAATGCTTTGATTTCTCTTTGAATCAAAGAAAGTAAATTGAACTTTATTTTCATTTTCTTTTTGGATATTTTCTAAGCTTTCTTTAAAAAGGGAAAGGAATAATTCGTTAGTATCAAGTAAGAATACTCCTATTTTAACTGGATTTTGCGTAGCACTTGGACTAGCATATGCATTGCGTTGAATAGTATGTAGTAACAAGATAAAAACTATAATAAGTGACAGTAGCTTCTTTAATATGTTCATTTTAATCCTCCATATATAGAATATTATAGTAATAGGTTTTCTCTTGTCATAAAATTTATTCCTTTTCATAGATAATTTCATATTAATTTTATTTTATATAAAGCATGGAATTAAAATTATAAAATATTATTAGTGCATAATACTATTTGAGTTGGAGGCCAAGAATATGTTTATTGGAAATTTAGTCAAGTTAAAATCTACAACAACAAGAGATAAAAAGGATAAACAATTTATTGAGAATGGAATTAAAGAAGGCTGGATATGGATAATTACTGGCATGGATAATGAATATTTGGATTATCTTATACAACCGCTTCATTTGGGAGAAGAAAATTATTTCATTGAATTAGGTTCAAGACTTTTAGTTTTGTATGATGAAATTGAAAAGATAGAAATTAGCAAGGAAGAATTATTTGAAATTTTAAATGAACAAAGATGTACGTGTTAAGACACAATTCTATTTCAATATGTAGATTTGATGTAGCAAATAAAAAATGAGGTCTTTGAAAATTGAATAATTCGATATTTACAAAACATAATATAATAAATAATGGTAAGATTATATGGAATCAAGATTATTTGTTTTAATAGAGGTGATGAGATGAAAGCAATACCGAATTGTATATCGTTTAGTAGAATGATTTTTTCTTTAGCTCTGATTTTTGTTAAGCCATTGAGCGTAGCTTTTTATACAATATATATTATTTGTGGATTTAGTGATATTATAGATGGATTTATTGCTAGAAAGACTAGGACAACAAGTAGACTTGGCGCAAAACTTGATTCTATAGCAGATATGATAATGATAGGTATATTATTGTTTTTGCTTTATCCGATTATAAATCCAAAAATTGAAATCATCATTTGGGTTATTTTAATTGGTATTATCAGATTAGTAGCGATGATTGTGGCTCTAAAAAAATATAAGACATTTGCAAGTATTCATACTTATGGAAATAAAATCACCGGTATGATTTTATTCCTATTTCCAATCGTGATTCCATATATTCATACAACTGTTTTAATGTATATAATCTGTGTTGTGGCAAACATATCAGCAATTGAGGAATTAATTATTCAGCTTACATCAGGTGAGTTACAATTAAATAAACAAAGCATATTCTAAACTTCAAAAGGACTTATCTAGAAAACAAAAGGGAAGTAATAACAGAAGAAAAGCTAGAATTAAAGTAGCAAAGATACATGAAAAAATAGCTAATCAAAGAAATGATTTTTTGCATAAAG